>Ga0172363_10001854_pt1 | contig 16990 bp, 11 predicted proteins | sample LakKivs2_kivu2a2_FD_114541 | JGI IMG/M metagenome (GOLD analysis project Ga0172363, IMG submission 114541) | Sediment microbial communities from Lake Kivu, Rwanda - Sediment s2_kivu2a2 | ecosystem: Environmental > Aquatic > Freshwater > Lake > Sediment | place: Rwanda: Western Province, Lake... | reverse complement strand
TGTCGAACAGCTCGCGCGCCGCCTGCCCGATGCGCGGCCCCGGCCGCAGCAGCGCGTCGGAGCGCTGCGGCCACAGCCGCCCGTCGCGCACCGCCGGCAGCGACGCGAAGCCCTGCCAGTACGCACCGAGCCCGCCGCTCGCCTCGCTGCCCATGGCACCGTCGATGACCACCTGCGGCGCCGCCGCGATCATCGTCTCGAGCGACAGCCGCGGCCACGCGCCGCCGGCGGAGGCGGCGACGTTGATGCCGCCCGCCGTGTCGATCAGCTCGTCGAGGAACAGCCCGGCGCCGGCGGCGATCAGCGGATCGTGCCCGACGACGAACAGCACCTTCTGCTTCGGCCGCCGTGCGGCCGCGTCGCGCACCGCGCGCAGCTCGCCTTCGAGCCGATCGATCAGGGCGGCGGCACCGGCGGGGTCGCCCGCCCATGCACCGACCGTGCGGATCGCGTCCCAGGTGTCGGCGATCGTCTGCTCGGCGACGATCACGACCACGACGCCGAGCGCGCGCAGCTGCTCGACCGCGGCCTGGTTGCCGGGCGTCGGCACGCCGATCACGGCGTCCGGGCGCAGCGACACGATGCGCTCGACGTTGGGCGTCAAGTAGCTGCCCGCGCGCGGCAGCTCGCGGACCTTCTCCGGCGGGTGGTCGCAGAAGGTCGACACGCCGACGAGACGATCGCCGCGATCGAGCGCGAAGACGGTCTCGGTCACCGACGGCGCGAGCGAGACGATGCGGCGCACGCCGCCCTCGGGCGGCCGCGCGCCGCCGCTCGACGCGAGCGCGTCGTCGCGACCCGCACCGCCCGCCTCCGCCCGCGCGCCCGCCGCCGTCGCGAGCAGACCACCGAGCAGCACCGCCGCGAGGAACAGCCGGGGCACGCGCGCGGCGCGCGAGCGGTGCAGGGCGCGTTGCGCGCGCGCGGAGCCGTTCGCCATCGCTTCTCGCCTAGATCACCGCTGCCGCCTGGGCAAAGCGCGCCCGATCACTGGAGCGCGATCCGCAGACCGGCGAGCGCGTTGATCGGCAGCGCCGGGAAGCCGAGCACCTCCTCGTAGTCGCGGTCGAACAGGTTCGACACCTGCCCGAACAGGGAGAAGCTGGTGTCGAACAGCCGCCAGGGCAGGACGTAGGCCGTCGCCAGGTCGACGCGCGTGTACTGCGGGTTGGTCACCACGTCGCCGGTCTCCGGATCGAAGTCGGGGCGGTCGCCGACGAAGAACACGTCGACGCGCGCCTGGAAGGCATCCGCGTCGGAGAACACCTGCGGCGTGCGGTACGCGACGAACGAGCTCATCTGGTTGTTCGGCCGGCGTACCACCCCGTCGGTGCCGCCGCCGGACTCGAGCCCGAGGTAGGTGTAGGTCCCGCCGAAGCGGAAGCCCGCGCCGAGGTCGACGTCGATCCCGGTCTCCACGCCGGTCGCGTCCACCCGGCCGAGGTTCAGCGGCGCGAACTCGAAGGTCTCGGGGTCGACCAGCACCGTGACGATGTCGTCCTTCACGCGCCGGTCGAAGTAGGTCGCGTAGAGCACGGCGCGGCCGTCGAGCAGCTCGACGTCGAAGCCCGTGTTCCACTCGCTGCTGCGCTCGGGCTCGAGGTCCGGGTTGCCGAAGCCCGGGAAGAACAGCTCGTTGAAGGTCGGCGCGCGGAAGCCCTGCGCGTAGGTCGCGCGAAGCCGCGTGCCCGTCCAGTAGCCCGGCCATGGCTGCCATGGCAGCCGCCCCGCGATCGCCGCGGTCGGGCTGGTGACGCTGCCGAACTGCGTATCGTGATCGTAGCGCACGCTGCCGAGCAGGATCAGGTGGTCGTCGAACAGGCGCACCTGCTCCTGCCCGTAGACGCCGTAGTCCTCGCGGCTCGGCGCAAAGCTCTCGCTGGGCGGCTCGCCGAAGCTGAAGTACGAGGTGACGTCGGCCGCCTTGCGCGTGTACTGGAAGCCGACGGTGCTCAGCGACCACTGCCAGACGTAGTTCGCCTGCGCGTCGCCCTGGACGATCTCCGACGGGATGCGCGAGCGCGTCTCGGCCGCGTTGCCCATGTCCGGCGGATCGTTGAAGCGCTGGTCGTCCAGCACGTACGCACCCGACAGACGGTAGGACAGCCCGTCGAGCGGCGCGTCCTCCCAGCCGAGCTTGGCGAAGTAGAAGTCGCCTTTCTGGCGCGCGTTCGGGTCGAGCACACCGAGGAAGTTGCTCGCGTTGGCGAGCCCGACGCTGCTGCCGACGTAGTGCACGATGCCGTAGAGCGCGGCCGTCTCGGTGGGCGTCCAGTCGGCGCGCAGCGACGCCGTGGTCGCGTCGTAGTCCTGGTTCGTCTTGCTGACCGTCCCGGTCTCGTCGACCGGGATCTCCGGCCCGAAGCCTGCGGTGCCGATGTGCGTCGCCGAGCCGGCGATGCGGAAGCGCTCGTTCGCCGCGGAGAAGGCCCCGGTCTCGCGATCGGTGCCACCGTTGCCGCCGGCGAACGACATCGAGCCCGACGGCGCACCGTCGCCGCGCCGGGTGATCAGGTTGACGACGCCGCCGATCGCCTCCGAGCCGTAGAGGCTGCCGCCGCCTCCGCGCAGCACCTCGACGCGATCGAAGCCCTCGGGGGTCAGGTTCGCGAAGTCGAACGCGCCGAGCGTCACGCTGTTCACCTGCACGCCGTCGATCAGCGTCAGCACCTCGTCCGACGCGCTGCCGCGGATGAACACGCTGGTGGACGTGCCGCGTCCGCCGGACTGCTGCACCGTCACGCCCGTCACCGCGCGCAGGAGGTCGCCGACCGTGTCGACCTCGCTCTCCTCGATGTCCTCGCGCGACACGACGGTCACGGTCTGCGGCAGGTTCGAGAGTGCCGTCTGCGTCCGCGTCGCGGTGACGACCAGCGGATCGAGCCGCGACATCGGGGCGTCGCCGGTGACGTCCGTGCCGCCGACGACCTCGTCGCCGCGAGCGACGTCCGCGCCGCCCGCGACCTCGTCGCCGCGAGCGACGTCCGTGGCGCCGGCGACCCCGTCACCGCGAGCGTCCGCCGCGCGCGACGCCGCCGGGGGCGGCCCCGCGATCAGTGCCAGCGCGAGCGCGAGGGGAACGAACGACGTGGCGCGCGACCGCGCGCTCGTCGCGCGGCGCCGCCGGACCAGGATGGAATCCCGCACCTTCTGTCTCCTTGCCCGGCGGTGCGTCGACCTCTCGCGAGGCAAGCGCCGGACGTCTGGAAGCGGATGGCGGGCCCTCGCGTCGGGAACGCAGCCTCGTCACCCGACGACGGCCGCGCGGCGCGCGAGGCGGATCGCCGGCACGGGCGTCCGTCCGCGTCGAGCGCGGCGCGAACACGGCGGGCCTGGCGAATTTTTCCGTCTCTCATGCGCCCTTCTCCTCCGAAAGGGTCCGCACGCGTTCCGGACAGGCAGGTCTCCTGGCTTGGGGATCGTTCCCGACACCACGCCTTCCCACCGGCGATCCGGCAGTGGCTTCGTGTGGTGCGAGTCCCCCCTCACAGTTGCGGGGCAGCGGGGGCTTCTCACCCCCTTCCCTTTTTTACCCTTCGGGTCGGGACCTGACCGGCGCGAACGCGGTGCTCTTAGCCTGCCGCCGAACGCCGCGTCAAGTCACCGCGACGAGCAGCACCAGGAATGCGGTCTCGACGAGCTCGATCGCGGCACCGCAGACGTCACCGGTGACGCCGCCGAGCCGGACCGCGACACGGCGCACGAACAGCAGCACGAAGGCGACGGCGGCGACCGCCGCGAGGATCGCGCCGCCGCCCGCCGCGACCGCCGCGGTGGCCGCGATCGCACCCGCGATCGCGACGTCCGCACCGCGCGCGTGCGCGTGGAAGGCGACGCCGAGCCCACGGGTGCGCGCGTACGGAAACAGGACGATCACCAGGACCGCGCCGAACCGGGCCACGGCGGGAAACGCGAGCAGCACGGCGGTCGCGTGTCCGCCCGCGAGCACCGCCTGCAGCGCCGAGACCTTGAGCAGCACGACGAACAGCAGCGCCGTGGCGCCGTGCGCGCCGATCCGGCTGTCGCGCAGGATCTCGAGGAGCCGCGTGCGGTCCGCGCCGGGCGCACCGATGGCATCGAAGGTGTCGGCCACGCCGTCGAGGTGGAGCCCGCCCGTGACCGCAGCGAGCAGGGCCGCGGCGAGGACGGCGAGCATGCTCGCCGGCACACGTCCGTCGAGCAGCAAGGCGAGCGCGGCCAGCGCCGCGCCGAGCAGCACGCCGACCAGCGGGAAGAATGCGACCGAGCGTCCGACGTCGCGCTCCTCGCCGGCGTCGACGCGCACCGGCAGCCGCGTGAGAAAGGCGGTCGCGAGCGCGAAGCGGCGCAGGGCAACGCTCGTCACCGGGCGCTCTCCGGGCGCGCCGGACCCGTCGCGAAGTCCCGCGCCAGGTCGGCGAAGCCCGCGACGATGCGGCGCAGCTCGTCGCCGGCGCGCGCGCCGACGCGTACCCACGCCGGCATGCCGAACGACGAGCAGTCGCGCACCAGCACGCGGTGCTTCTCGAGCAGCGCGCGGCGGAAGGCGGGCGCGTCACCGACCCGCACGACGAAGTACGTCGTCTGCGACGGCAGCACCTCGTAGCCGAGCTCGCCCACCGCGGCCTCGAGTTCGGCGGACGCCGCGAGCAGCCGGGTGCGCGCGCGCGCGACGAAATCCTCGGCGGCGACCGCCGCGACCGCCGCGGCCTGCGCCGCCGCGCTTACCGACCACGCCGGACGCGCGCTCTCGATGCGTCGCGCGAGGGCCGGCGTCGCGACGAGATACCCGACGCGCACGCCGGGGATCGCGTGCTCCTTGGTGAGGCTGCGCACGCAGACGACGTTGTCCGGCATCGCGACGGCGCGATCCTCGGGGTGCCTGCTGAGCGCGAGGAACGACTGGTCGAGCACGAGCGTCAGCTCCGCATGCCGCGCCGCGATCCGCGCGAGAGGCGCCGCGCGGATCAGGTCGCCCGTCGGGCTCGACGGTGCGCAGAGGGCAACGACGCGCGCCCCGACCTGCCGCGCCGAGCGGACCACCTCGTCCGGGTGGTGCCGGAAGCGCGCACGCTCGTCGGCCCGGCACGCGACGACGGGCGCGCCGCCCAGCTCGGCCGCCGCCCGCAGCTCGGAGAACGCGGGCTCGCAGGACAGCAGGGTGTCGCCCGGCGCGAGCAGGACGCGCGCGACCGTCCACAGGAGGTCGGTGGCGCCGCTGCCGACGACGACCCGCTCCGGCCCGGTCCCGCAGGCGCGTGCCAGCGCCGCCCGTGCAGCGCTGCAGGTCGGATCCGGATACGCCCCGATCGGTGCCGTGCGGATCGCGTGCTCGACCGCGGGCGCGGTCCCGAGCGGGCTCACGCTGGTGCTCGCGTCGAGCACCGCCGCGGGATCGATGCCGAGCGCCGCGAGCTCGGCGGGGTCGGCACCGCCGTGCACGCGCGACGAGCCGGCACGGGACTTCGGGTCAAGTTGCGGCATCACGCAGGACGATCGCGGCGAGCGTCGCGAGAACCATCGCGGCGGCGGCGAGACGGGTCAAGCGCCACGCCTCGTCGATGGTCGCCGGAGCGACCGGCACGGTCGCGTCGCCCAGACGGTACGCGCCGGGCTTCGTCAGCGCCACGCCGAGCAGGCCGGCCATCACCGCCATCGGGTGCCCGGCATTCGGACTCGCCGTGCGCCGCGCGTCGCGCCGCCAGACCGCCCACGCCCGCGCGGCGTCAGCGCCGCGCGCCGCACCCGCCGCGAGCAGCAGTGCCGCGGTGAGCCGTGCCGGGATCAGGTTCAGCAGATCGTCGAGGCGCGCCGCCGGCTTGCCGAGCCACTCGTGGCGACCGCGGTACCCGATGCGCGCGTCGAGCGTGTTCGCCATGCGGTAGAAGAGCGCGCCCGGCAACCCGAGCACCGCGTAGCACAGCATCGGCGCGACGAAGCTGTCCGACGCGTTCTCCGCGACCGACTCGACCGCCGCCGCAGCCACCAGCTCCGCGTCGAGCGACGCGGCGTCGCGGCTGCACAGGCTCCGCAGCGCGTGGCGCGCCGCGGGGAGGTCGCCCGCGCGCAGCGGATCGCGCACGTCGCGCGCCGCGGCGCCGAGCGCGCGCAGCGCGAACGCGCTCTTGAGCAGGTACGTCTCGACGGCGAGCTGCACGAGCGGCGCCTGCGCCGTCGCCACGAGCGCCGCCGCGCCGATTGCCGCGCAGCCGAGCGGCAGTCCCGCGGCGACCACGGCACCGTACGCGAGCTCGCGCGCCGGCCTGCGACCCGCGGGGGCACAGCGCAGCGCGAGGTCGATCGCGCGCCCCATCCACACCACCGGGTGCAGCGCCGGTGGCGGCTCGCCGAGCACACGGTCCCAGGCGAGCGCGAGCAGCAGCGCGAGCCACGACGGTGTCCAGTCGAGCGCCACGCGGCTCCGTCAAGCACCGGTGTCGGCGACACCGGCGTCGGCGAAGCTCGCCATGTCGTGCAGGATGCGCAGCGCCGCCTCGACCAGCGGAAGCGCCAGCGCTGCCCCGGTCCCCTCGCCGAGCCGCAGCTCGAGGTCGAGCAGCGGCGCCAGGCCGAGCGCCTCGAGCAGCGGACCGTGCCCCGGCTCGACCGAGCGGTGCGACGCGAGCAGGAAGCCCCGTGCGTGCGCCGCGAGCCGTACCGCGACCAGCGCCGCGGCGCTCGCGATGAGCCCGTCGAGCACCACCGGCACGCGCCCCGCAGCCGCACCCAGGACGAGCCCCGCGAGCCCCGCGATCTCGAAGCCGCCGAGCTTCGCCAGCACGTCGAGCGCGTCGTCGGGGTCGGGGGAGTTGCGCGCGATGCCCGCACGGATCACGCCGACCTTGTGCGCCCACGCCGCGTCGTCGACGCCCGTACCGCGTCCGGTCGCCTGCTCGACCGGGATGCCGGCGAGCACCGCGATCAGGGCGCTCGCCGAGGTCGTGTTGCCGATGCCCATCTCGCCGGTGCCGAGGAGCGTCACGCCGCGCGCGACGAGCTCCTGCGCGAGCGCGATGCCGGACTCGAGGGCGCGCACCGCATCGGCGACGGTCATCGCCGGTCCATGCAGCAGGCTCTGCGTCCCGGGCGCGATGCGGCGCGCGACCACACCGTCGGCGACGACCGGCTCGCCGGCGACGCCCATGTCGACCACCACGAGCAGCGCGCCCGCGTGCCGCGCCAGCACGTTGATCGCCGCCCCGCCGCGCGCGAAGTTGAGCAGCATCTGCCGCGTGACCTCCTGCGGGTAGGCGCTGACGCCCTCGGCGGCGACACCGTGGTCCGCCGCCATGACGACGATCGCCTTGGCCGGCAGCGCCGGCCGCTCCTCGCCGCGCATCGCCGCGACGCGGCAGGCGATCTCCTCGAGGCGGCCGAGGCTGCGCCGCGGCTTGGTCTTGCCGTCGAGGATGCGCTGCGTGCGCGCCGCGACCTCTTCGTCGGGAACGACGATCCGTGCGCACGTGGCTGCGAGCAGGCTCACGGCGCGACCGTCTCCACCGGCCCCGGCCGGAGGCGCAGCACGTGGCCGAGGATCGCGACGTACACCTCGTCGGCGACGCACGCGAGATCCTGGTGGGCGCGGCCGGCGACGTCGCGGAACGTCCGCGCCAGCGCGTTCTCCGGCACGATGCCGAGGCCGACCTCGTTGGTGACCAGCACCACGTGGCACGGCCGCGCGGCCAGCGCGGCGCACAGCTCTCGCACCGCGCCCGCGATCGCCACCTCGTCGTCGCCGCGCAGCAGGAGATTCGACAGCCAGAGCGTCAGGCAGTCGACCAGCACGACATCGGCGTGGCACTGCTCGCGCAGCGCCCGGGCGAGGTCGAGCGGCTCCTCGACGGTGCGGAAGTCGTCGCCGCGCTCGGCGCGGTGCTGCGCGATGCGACGCTCCATCTCGCCGTCGCGCGCCTGTCCCGTCGCGACGAACACGCGGCGCTCGCCGAGTGCGCGCGCGCGGGCGAGCGCGAAGCGGCTCTTGCCCGAGCGCGCGCCGCCGCCGATCAACACCACAGCACCGGTGCTCACGCCGGACGACCTCCGAGCCGGCGCGACGGGTGTCGCTCGAGCCACTCTGCGACGCCGCGCCCGACCGCCGCGGCGACCGTCGCGCCGACCAGGTGGCCGAGGGCCGTGTGCTTTCCGGCGTACTCCGCGACCGGGTCGCCGCAAGGAGCCGCGACGACCGTGCAGTCGGTGCCGGTGCCGGTCGCCGGCAGGCCGCTGCGCCGGCTCGCGACACCCGCGTCGAGCACCGCCATCGCACGCGCCTCTGCGGCCACGGCGAGCATCTCGATCAGCGCCGCGTCGGTGAGCGGCAGGGACGCCCGGACGAGAACGTTGATCGTCCCGACGATTGTCCCGACGATTGTCCCGACGACCGTTCCGACCGCCGGCGGGGCGACGTCCCACGGGTCGCCGGCGCGCCGGGCGTTGTCCAGGCCGACGGTGGCGACGGTGCGCACGACGAGGCGACCGGCGGCGCGCTCGACGTCCGTGAACCCGGCCAGCTCGGCGCTGGTCAGGAGCCCGACGGCGGCCGGCGACCCCGCCGCGGCAAGACGGGCGGCGAGCAGGCGACCGGGATCGATCGGCGGGGCCAGGTCGTCGTCCCTGACCTGGCACCAGACCACCTCGTCCGCCACGACCAGGCCCGGGCGGAGCACGGCGTGCGACAGCACCCGGTGCTGGCGGGTGAACACCGCGCGAAGCAGCCGGTCGTCGAGACGGACGGTCATTTCTCCCATGGGCCGCGCATCCATACGCTTTCGTCGGGCCACGCGCCCGCGGTCGGGTGAGCCGCACGCTCGCCACGGGCGCCGCGAGGGCTCGAGCGACGGCCTCGAGCCCCGATCTGGCGCGCCGCTAGCGCACCGCGTCATGCCGTGATCCTGGGCTGAATCTGTTGCTTTTGCAGGCAACCCTGTTAAGCCTCGGATCGATTCTGTCGACGAACACCAGCGGTGCGCGCACAGCCTCTGCGCACCCTGCCGGGGAGGAAGAGAGGAGGGACGATTATGTCGACTCGTTTCGGGAAGATGGTTCCCATTCTGGGCGGAGTCGTGGCACTCGCCTGGGTGAGCACCGCGAGCGCACAGACGCTGATCGATACGCAAGGTGAGCCCGAGGGCTACGCGGCAGCCGCCGCGGCGAAGGAGCCGAAGATCGACCCGCTACCGCCGCTCGGCTACTTCGACGAGACGGTGGACGGCGTCAAGGGCTGGTTCAACCGGCACGACGTCTACATCAGCTCCGGCCTGTCGACGGCGTACCAGTGGTCGTTCAACGAGCCGGACGACAACCGGATTCCGTTCCGCAACTTCGACAACTGGCACAATCGTTACTTCGTCGGCCTGTGGCAGCTGGCGCTCGGCTACAACCCGACTCCGGACCTGAACGAGTTCGGCGGCCTGATCCGCTTCGACGCCGGTCGTATCGCGCGCCCGGGGGCGGTCAAGGCCGACTGGAACGGCAGCGGCATCGTCGGCGACACCGAGTTCGAGGCCGACGAGATCGATTTCCAGGAGGCATACCTCCTGTACAACGTGCCCATCGGCAACGGCCTGACACTGAAGGGCGGCAAGTTCGTCACCCTGCTGGGCGCCGAGGTGGTGGAGCCCTGGCTCAACCCGACGTGGTCGCGCGGCTTCAACTATCAGTTCTCCGGCCCGTTCACCCACACCGGCGGACTCGCGACCTACAAGGTCAGCGACATGGTCAGCGTGACGGCGGGCGGCGTGGTCGGCTGGGACAACGTCGAGGACAACAACTCGAGCCCGAGCGTGATCGGCCAGATCGCGGTGTCGCCGAACGACCGCGCCGCGGTGTACGTGAACGGCATCTACGGGCCGGAGCAGACCTGCTTCCCCAACCCGGGTGCGACCCAGTCGGGCTGCAACCGCAACAAGCGCGGCGTGGTCGACGTCGTCGGCAGCTTCAAGCTGACCGAGGACCTCGGCTTCATCGTGAACTTCGACTTCGGCAGCGAGGACGAGGCGAGCGCGGTCAACCCGGGCCGTCACTCCACCTGGATCGGCGCCGCGGGCTACGTGACCTACCAGATCACCGACCGCTTCAGCGTGGCGACGCGCGGCGAGTGGTTCAGCGACGCGCAGGGCTCGCGCACCGGCGTGCAGCAGGACCTGTGGAACGTCACCTTCGACTTCAAGGCCATGCTCTCGGAGTACATCTACACCCGCATCGAGTACCGCCACGACCAGTCGGACGTCGGCGTGTTCACCACCTCGAACCCGAACATCTTCTGGACGGGAGACGATTCGGTGGCGCTCGAGGTGGGCTACTACTTCTGATCGTCGTAGCGACGGAGCGAGCAGCGGCGCGAGCCGCAAGGGAGGCTGCCGGTTCGCCGGCAGCCTCCTTTTTTTGGGCTCCTCGGCGCTTCGCGTGCGCGGACCTGCCGGTTCGAACAGGCCGCGGTTGACATGCCGACGATTTTCCGGGATAAACGTCGGCATGGTAGCGCGGCTTCGGCGGCTCCTCGAACCGCCCGCGGGCTCCTTCTTCCTGTTCGGCGCACGTGGCACGGGGAAGAGCACCTGGCTCCGCCACCACTTCGCGAGCGCCACCTACATCGACCTGCTCGACGAGCGACTCTTTCACTCGTACCTGGTCGATCCCGGGCTCCTCGCCCATCGGCTCGAGGCGCTACCGCGGGGCGCGCGCGTGGTGATCGACGAGATCCAGCGTCTGCCTTCGCTCCTGAACGAAGCGCACCGCTTCATCGAGTCGAAGAGGCTCGAGTTCGCCCTCTCGGGATCGAGCGCGCGCAAGCTCCGCAAGGCGGGGACCAATCTCCTCGCCGGGCGGGCCGTGCAGAAGGCGCTCCATCCCCTGGTCCCCGAAGAGCTCGGCGAGGCGTTCGATCTCGAGCGCGTCCTCACGCACGGTAGCCTTGCTCTGGTGTGGGATCGTGGTGGCGATCGCGACGTGCTCGAAGCCTACATGCAGACCTATCTCCGCGAGGAGATTCAGGCCGAGGCGCTGGTTCGCAATCTGCCCGGCTTCGCACGCTTTCTTCCGGTGGCCGCCCTCTTCCACGGTCAGGTTCTGAACGCGGCCGCGCTCGCACGTGACGCCGGGGTGAGCCGCACGACGGTGCTCGCCTACCTCGACATCCTCGAGGACACGCTTCTCGCGTTCCGTCTGCCCGCATACGAGGGCCGGCTACGCGTCAAGGAGAAGCGCCACCCCAAGCTCTACTGGATCGATCCCGGCCTGGCGCGTGCAGCACGACGGCGCTTCGGACCCGTGATCGACGAGGAGCGGGGAGCCCTGTTCGAGGGATGGCTGGCAACGCTGCTCCAGGCCTACCGCTCCTATCGCCATCTCTTCGAGGACTGGAACTACTGGGCGCCAACCGAGAGCTCCGCTCTGGAGGTGGACTTCCTCCTCTGGCGCGACGACGCCTGCGTCGCGATCGAGGCGAAGGCGAGCCGCCGCTTCCGACCGGAGCACGCGCGGGGCGTCGAAGCCTTCGCCCAGAGCTACCGCGGCAAGAAGCGACCGCGCACCCTGGTCGTCTACCTCGGCGCCGAACGCTTGCAGACGCCCGGCGGCACGCAGGTACTTCCGCTGCAGGTGTTCCTGGCGGAGATGGAAGGCGATCGGCTCTTCGGCTGACCCGCCCCTCTCATCGCGACGGCCAGATGACGGGGCGCGCCACGCACATCCCGCGATGGATCGTCGCCTGAGACCTTGCTCGTCGCCCCATTTTTTTGCGGTGCCCCTTTTTTTGTCTCGTGCAGGGCGGCCGCCCGGTCGTATCATGCGCTCCTCGATGGCACCGGCATGGCACCGACGGAACTCCCCGCCCGGAAACGACGACGTGCCTGCCTTCGCCCCCGCCACGCCCGCCCACCAGGTGAGCCACTGACATGCGACGGCGAAATCCCGGGCAGCAGCCGCATCGAACGCTTGACTCCCCCGCGAGCAAGGCTCTAGACGTGCGCGGCAACCCGTACGTCGCGTGACCGAAGCGAGGCCTGCGCATGAAGCGGACCAGCGGACACCCAGATACCCGACGAGGCATGAAGCCCGTACCGCAACCACCGGAGACGGAGGAGACACCCGTGACCGAGACGCTCCGAAATCGAGCAACCAGTAGACGCCTCATTCCCCTGATCGCGGCGGCGATCGCGCTCTCCGTCGGGGCTGGCACGGCGCACGCGCAGTCGATCGCCAACCTGTCGATCGCGAAGGGCGGTACGAACTCGAACGACGAGGTGAGCACGAGCAACCCGCGCTTCCAGCGCCTGTCGACGGTCGCGATCCAGTCGTCGACCAGCACGTCGTTCACCACGCGCTACGCGTTCATGGTCGCGGCCGACTACGACGGGTTCCAGTTCTTCGGCGCGTCGCGCACCGAGGCGCTGACCGTGAACTACACGGTCAGCTTCCAGGCGACGGCACCCGGCGCCTACCGGCTGAACCTGAGCTCGAACATCCTCGGTGACATGAACCGCATCGCCGACGGCGGCGGCGGCCAAGCCCAGGCCCAGGTCGGCGGCACGACCGGCACCCAGACCGGCGGCACGCTCGCCTCGGGCTCGCTGAACCTCGGCAACCCGGCTGACCTCGGAGAAGCCGGCGGCAACGGCAACGTGCCGTTCAGCCAGAGCACGACGGCGGTGATCACCGGCGTCAGCAACGGCTCGCCGGTCAACCACACGCTGACCTTCACGGGCTTCAACCCGTCCTGCCGGAGCAGGGTGAGCGTCTTCGGCACCAACGCGCCGGAGTGCGCGGTGCGCGGCGGCCTCTCGACCAGCGGCGGCAGCCCGATCAGCGCCGGCGCCTACCCCGGCTCGCCCGCGCGGACCCAGGCGAACGACGGTCACTTCGTGAACGTCACCCTCGAGTCGCTGTGCAACAACGGTGTGATCGACGCGCCGTTCGAGCAGTGCGATCTCGGCGCCGGCAACAACGGTGCGGCGGGAACCTGCTGCACCTCGACCTGCCAGTTCCGCGCCGCCGGCCAGAACTGCCGCCCCGAGGCGAGCATCTGTGACGAGGACGAGCTCTGCACCGGCAGCGCGGCCACCTGCCCGGCCGACGTCCCGGTCGCGGCCGCGACGCGCGTCTGCCGCCCGACGGCCACGGTCTGTGACGTCGACGACTTCTGCGACGGCTCGAGCTTCACCTGCGGCACCGACAACGTGGTTGGCGCCGGCATCCGCGTCTGCCGCCCCGAGGCGACGATCTGCGACGCCGACGACTTCTGCGACGGTGTGAGCCACGTCTGCGGCACGGACAACGTCGTCCCCGCCGGCACCCGCCTCTGCCGCGCCGCGAGCGACCTCTGCGACGAGGACGACTTCTGCGACGGCATCGATCACCAGTGCGTGGTCGAGAACATCTCGCCGACCACCAAGCTGTGCCGTCCGGTCAGCGGCGTGTGCGACGCGCAGGACTTCTGCGACGGCGTCAACAAGCCCTGCCCGGCGGACAGTGTGCTGCCGGACACGGTGCTGTGCCGCGCGTCGGCCGGCTTCTGCGACATCGCCGACTACTGCGACGGCGTCGCACCAGCCTGCGGCACCGACGTTCGCGAGCCGAGCACGACCTCGTGCCGTCCGGTCGCCGACGACTGCGACCTCGAGGACTTCTGCGACGGCGGCGTCGCCTGCCCGGCCGACGCGGTGAAGCCCGACACCGACTTCGACGGCCTCTGCGACGAGCAGGACAACTGCCCGACGACGGCCGACCCGACCTTCGCCGACGACGACGGTGACGGCGTCGGCAACGTCTGCGACGCCTGCACGAACATCGAGCCGGTCGACATCGTGAACCCGGTCATCCTGCTCAAGCGCATCCACACGCCGGAGTCGGACGACACGCTGAAGTTCACCGGTACCGTCACGGTGCCGACGACCCCGACGATCGACCCGATCGCCAAGGGCGTGCGCTTCCGCTTCGAGGATCCGGACGGCGAGGAAGTGCTCGACGCCACGATCCCGGGCGGCGCGTACAACGCAGCACTGCGCGTCGGCTGGAAGGCCACGACCTCCGGCTGGAAGTACAAGAACGTCGGCCGCATCGTGCCGCTCATCAAGGGCATCAACACGATCACCCTGACGAAGGACAAGGTCGTGCCGGGACGCATGAGGTTCCAGTTCACCGGCAAGAAGGGCTTCTACCCGGTGGTCCCGAGCGAGATCCCGCTCAAGGTGAGCTTCGTCGTCGATTCGCCGTTCGCACAGACCGGCCAGTGCGGCGAGTCGCTGCTGACGTCGCTCGAGTGCATCTTCGACTCGGGCAGCACCAAGCTCCAGTGCGAGAACCCGAACTGAGGTGCGCGCGATGAAGAATCGTCACCTGCACACGGGGGAGGGGCACACGCCCCTCCCCGGCCGAACCACTCACTCCGATGGAAGGAGCGAACCCGTGAACCTCTCGACGACTCTTCCACCGACGCGCTCTCGTCGTCGGAACCGCGGGCTCGGCGCGATCGGCGCCGGACTGCTCGCGGTCTCGCTCGCGGCGCTGGCGGTCCCCGCCGCGCCGGCGGCCGCCGCGGACTGCACCACCGCGGCACCGCTCAACGAGTGCATCCCGGGCGGCGCCACGTCGCGCCTCGACTGTCTGCAGGAGTGGCTGTCGCTCCCGGAGACGGCGCGCAACTACAAGGGTGTCCCGAAGTCGAAGATCGTCTGCTACGAGGGCGATCCCAACTGCGACGAGGATCCCGACCTCACCAACGGCCTGTGCACGTTCCGCACGCAGATCTGCATCAACAACACCGATCCGCGCCTGCCGAACTGCATCCCGTCGGACGTCTCGACCTTCGAGTTCGACCAGCGGGATCGTAACGCGGACGACCCGGCCGACCTCGCCAACAAGGACAACCTCGAGTGGGAGCTCGGCTTCGGCGGTCTCGGTCCGTACATCGTGCAGGACCAGCGTCTGGTCTACGCGGGCGTGGTCAACGATACGCCGAACCTCTGCTCGGGTGAGATCCAGCTCTTCGTCCCGATGACCCAGCGCGCCGACGGCAGCTGGAAGAAGGCGCGCCGCCGCTTCCGCGTGCGTGCCGCGGCGTCCGACGGCCGCGTCGACGTCGACACCTTCACCTACTGGTGCCTGCCGAGCCGCTGCGGCGATGGCTTCCTCGAGCCGAAGCGCGAGCAGTGCGACGACGGCAACCGAGTGAACGGCGACGGCTGCGACCAGGGCTGCTACATCGTGCCGACCCCGACGCCGAGTCCGGTTCCGACGCCGACCCCGACCCCGTCGCCGACTCCCGAGCCGACGCAGACGCCGACCCCGACGCCGGATCCGACGCCGTCGCCCGATCCGACGCCGACCCCGGACAACACCCCGACTCCGAGTCCGGAGCCGACGGCGAGCCCGACGCCGACCCCGAGCCCGGAGCCGACGGCGAGCCCGACCCCGACCCCGATCCCCGGTCCGACCCTCGGCCTGTGGTCGTTCGGCGTGTCGACCGGTAGCGGCTCGCTGTGCCCCGGCACGGCGCTGTCCGACGGCTCGCAGCTCAGGGGCTCCGGCCTCCCCGGCAGCAACACCACCGGTGGCGGATCGGTCTGCAGCTTGACCCGCGGCAACTTCGCGGTCAGCGGCAACTTCCAGGTGCAGGGCGGATCCATCAACCCGATGGACGGCAAGGCACCGATCGAGATGCTCAACGCGCGCGTGGTGCGCGTGCAGCAGCCCACGGCAGCGAGCAACAACTACGTCTGCCTGCGCATCGAGGGCAACGGTCCGGGCTTCGTCGACTGTGACGGCGGGACCAACACGCGGCTGTTCGCCCAGATGAACAGCAACACCACAGCACCGCCGTCGCCGCCGAGCTGGGATCCGCTGTGGCTGAACACGGTCGCGGGCGATACCGGTGCCGGCATGGCGCAGCTCCCGGTCAAGGTGAAGCTGCAGCAGCTCCCGACGATCTGTCCGGCCGAGGGCGACGCGAGCTGGGCCTTGCAGGACGAGCTCCAGACGTTCATCACCACCGGTCAGGCGCAGGCGCAGATCCTCAATCCGCGCCGCTGCCCGAACACGGTGGTCATCTACAACTGCCCGACCGGCTCGTCGTACACCTCGACGATTCCGAGCACGGCGAGCCTGAGCTGTGCGGCCTGGACGACGCAGACCAACAAGACCTTCCAGACGCCGATCTTCCTGCTCGACGGCGACTTCGGAAGCGGCAACATCGGCGACATGGCGGTCGTGGCGCGCCTGCGCTCCTCGCCCTGATGCCAGCCGGGGAGCCCGGGGAGGTCGGCTTCGGCCGACCTCCCCGGCCCACCCGTCCCACCCTGTGTCGACCCTTCAAGAATCGAGAGCGAATCCGAGTTCCCAGAAGAGAGGGACCCAAGTCATGATGAAGTTCCCCAGCCCACCCCTCGCAGCCATGTTCGGACTCATGGCCATGGTGGCCGCAGCACAGCCGGCAGGCGCGCAGACGCGCACCTGGGTCGTGCACGACGGCCCGAGCACGATCCTCAGTCCGACCGAGACCTGCGCCGGCACCGAGGCCGCGACCCTCGGTCTCACCTTCGGCTGGGCGCGCGCCAGCAGCGGAGCCGGCGCGTCCGCCTTCGTCGACAACGTCGCGGTGCCGTTCCTGGGCACCCCGCCGCTCGGCATCGGCGCGGGTCGTCTGAACATCGCCTCGCCGACTCCGGGCGCGGGCGACAGCGCGGCCTTCGCGTTTTCGAACCCGCTCGCCGCCGGCCTGCCCTTCAATACCTTCGCGGGATTGCTGGTGAGCATCTCGTACCAGCACAACATCGGCGTCGCGGCCGGTGGTGCCGCCGGCCCCGCGCCGGCAGTCGCGCTGTTCCTCGACCTGTGCGGCGCGCACGCGGTGGCTCCGGGCACCGACGACATCCTCATCTACCAGCCGGCCGCGCAGACCGTGCCGTGCCTCGCCGGCGCGACCGGGACCTTCCAGGAGTGTGACCTCTACTCGGGCGGCGTCTCCGGCGAGCTGATCAGCGTGGCGGGCACCCTGCCGCCGGGCTTCCTGCTGTCG
>Ga0172363_10001853_pt1 | contig 16995 bp, 10 predicted proteins | sample LakKivs2_kivu2a2_FD_114541 | JGI IMG/M metagenome (GOLD analysis project Ga0172363, IMG submission 114541) | Sediment microbial communities from Lake Kivu, Rwanda - Sediment s2_kivu2a2 | ecosystem: Environmental > Aquatic > Freshwater > Lake > Sediment | place: Rwanda: Western Province, Lake... | reverse complement strand
GGCGCACCGCGAGCCGGAATGCAGGACCTGAATTGCGATGGGGCGGCGCTGGTTTTGGCCGACCTGGAGCCGCCCCTATCGCTTCTAACTGGCAGCCGTCGCTTCCGTGACGCGTTCATGGCAAGATGCGTTGGCTACCGTCTCACCGAAGCCTGAGAGATCTCCCCCGGGCAGTGCACGGGGTGGTTCACCCAGGCGGGACGGGACATTATATCGGCATCCTGCGATAATGTCAAGAAAAGTTCGCAATATGTGCGAAGTTTTTTTGTGCGCCATTGGTAAGCGACGGAACGCCAACGACTTGCGAATCGCAAGAGGACTTCCACCATGGCGGCTCAGACACTGTTTGATGCCATCGGCGCACGCTTGAGAGCGGTGCGGTCGATCAAGTATGGCGGTCGCGGGCAGCAGGCGTGCGCGCGGGCGCTCGGCATCGCGCAATCGACGCTCAGCGAGTACGAGGGCGGAAAGCGTCTGCCCTCGTATGAACTGGTTCGCCGGTTGTGCGAGCTTGCAGGCTGCAGTACGCCAAACGTGGTCTCCGGCTACGGTGACATCCGTGGCCCTGATGTTCCGGAAGCCGCCGACGCGATTGCACAAGCAGTAGAGGCATACGGGCCAGAGGAAAGAGTGGACGTGATCAAGGGGGCGGCGGTGGACGTTTTGCTGACACGGCTTGAGTCGGAGCAGGACAGGAATCGGGAGCTGTCGGAAGAGAACGGCAGGCTCAGGTCGAGAGTGAAAACGCTGGAGCACCAGTTGCAGGAAGCAGATTGCCGGTGCAGGGACTGCAAGGACAGTCCGAACAGAAAACGCTGAGCGGTATAGCAGAATGAGCAAGCAGACTCTGCAAGAGGTCCATATCTGGGAGTACCGCGGCCGGCGTCTTGAGCCGGTCGAATGGGGCCTGTGGAAAGACCTCGACAGGCCGAAGCATTACTTCCTGTGCTACCGCCCTGCAGGGCGCAAGGGTCCGGTGGTTCGACAGTGGGCGTGGGCAGGCGGGCCGAATCTCACGCTGGCCAACCTGAAAGAGCACGTCCGGAAAGTGCGCAGCGAGATCGAAGCAAAGAAACTCGGCCGGGCCGTCAGCCACAGCGCACGGGAGAAACTCGCCGAGTACGTGGCGGAGCTCCGACGGCTGAACCGCAGCGAGAAGCACGTCCTGGACGTCGAGCGGGATCTCACGCGCTTCCTCGACTACAGCCAGATCGAGAGACTCGATCGGATCTCCACGGATGCGATCCGCGTCTTCCTGCATCACGTGTCGAACCCGACCGAGCCCGATGATGCGGCCGGGCAGCAGGCCGATGAGGAGCCGGGCAGGAGGAAGCCCAAGCCCCGCCCGGCATCACCCCGAACGCAGAATAAGATCCTCTCCGTGATCTCCACGTGGCTGCAATACGGCGTGCGGCAGGAGTGGCTCTCGGCGAATGCGGCCGTCAGCATTCAGAAGGCCACCGAAGATCAGAAGCACAAGGTGTTTCCGCTGCCCGAGGAGTTGGAGAAGATCGTGTTCGCGTCCGCGCCCGGCGACGCCGCTCTGTATGTCTTCCTCGCGCTCACCGGCCTGCGATGGGGAAGCGCCGCCAGCCTCGACGCAGCCTGCCTCTCGGACGAGGGCATCCGCGTGCTGACCACGAAGCGCCGGCAGGAGTGGTTCCTGCGGTATGACGATGGCTGCCCGCTGTGGGGCCATGACCTCACGAAACTTGGAGGGCGAATCTTCGCGCAGCCGCTCCCGCGATACGACGAAGTGCAGGCGAAGTTCACCGCCGCGTGCAATGCGGCGGGCAAGCGGTTCACGCTGCATTCGCTGCGCCACGCGTTCGCGTCGTGGCTCACGATGATGGGCGAGACCACGCCGGACATCGCCGCCTGGCTGCATCACGCCTCGCCGGTTACGACGGAACGGCGGTATTCGCATCTCCGCCCGCACGGTCGCGACCGGATCGACGAGAACCGTAAGCGGGTGCTGACCGCGCGCGGGCGCATGATGGAGCGGGTGATGGAACGATGAACGATGAACGATGAACGATGAACGAAAGAATCCAATTCCGCGAGGAAAGAAGTCAGGAGTACGGTGCTCGTGGGGCCGCTCGTTTGGCCAGGGGATTTCCGCGGATTGCGTTTTGGGAGAGATGGGGGCCTCTGCCGGAGGCCGAAAAAGTCGGCGCGTTCGGCGCGGGGCGGCCTCGACGGGCGAGTTGCGGTGCCGGTCGCCGTTTTTTCCTCCCGTGAAAGACGTGTTCACTCCGTGCTCACTTCGCCCCCTCCAGCCGATTCCATAAAAAAACCTAAGTCTTTGCGCCGCAAAGACTTAGGTTGGTAGCGGAGGAGGGATTTGAACCCCCGACACAGGGATTATGATTCCCCTGCTCTGCCGAGCTGAGCTACTCCGCCATTTCCATTATTTTAGCATCACGACCGGCGAGATTCAACCCAAATTCTGGCCCGACTGCTCTCCGGGCATTGCAATGCCGCGCTCCATCAGAAACGCCAGCGTATCGGCCAGCGAGGGGATGCCTGCCCGGCCGCCCAGTCGCGTGCACTTGATCGCGGCCACGGCCGACGCGAACTGGCCGATGGCCGGCAGCGGCCAGCCGTGCAGCAGGCCGACGATGTAAGCCCCGTGGAAGACGTCGCCCGCGCCCGTGGTATCGACAACGTCTACGGGGAAGGCCGGCGTGTGGAATTGCTCGGCGGCGGTCGTCGTGATGGAGCCGGCGGCACCGTCCGTCTGCACCACGATCCGCGGGCCGAACGCCAGTGCCGCGCGCCCTGCATCCATCGCGTCCTGCTTGCCCGTGAGGCCGGGAGCGAAGCCCGCCCCGCAGATCAGGACGTGCACGTACTCCAGCAGAGCCCGCGTTCCTTCGCCGACGCCGCCGGACGTCGTGCCGCCGTCGAAAACCACCGTCTTGCCGGCCTCACGCATCCACTTCGCGGCCTGCAAAGCCGCCTGGTAGTGGCATCCCTCGAGGTGCAGATACTCGGCCGACGTGATGTATGCGCGGTCCAGCTCGTCGATCCGCAGGGGACTTGAGATGAGGGACTTCAGCCCGCTGAACACGCGGTCGCCCGTCAACTCGTTGACGCACACGAGGATGACCTGGTCTTCCGGCTCGTTGCGGATCACCGTGCGGCTGAGGTCGACGCCCGTGTTGCTGAGCGACTCGAGCTTCATCCGGGCGGCGGCGTCATTGCCGGCGGTTCCGATGAACCCGGCGCGGGCGCCCAGCCTCGCAGCCGCCGCCACCGCCGTGCCGACCGGCCCGCCGCCGTCGAGCGCGAACTGGCTCACCCGCGTGCCGCCCCGCCACGTCGGCATGTCTTTCAACCGCACGAGCACGTCAAGCGACGCCAGCCCCAGTCCTACCACCTGCAGCGGTTCCATCGCGCCAACCCCATCATTCTGCCACCACCGGCCTGATGTCCATGAACTTGCACGCCTGCATGAGTGCCCGCCGCTGATCGCCGTGAATCATGCTCGCGTGATGAACGAAGCCCTCCTCCACCAGCGTGCGGTAGAGGCGGTCGTGGTCCTTCACTTCCACCCACGCCCACGTACCGGCGAGCGTCTGGTCGCTGGGCACTATCTCGCCCGGCGTGATCAGCAGTTTCCACTGGTTGTCGTATTCGGCGAGCCTGCACATCGTGACGGCGCCCGGTTTGATCTGGAACTGGAACAGCCCGGCGGATGCGTCCCCCGGCTGAACTGGCAGGCTGCCCTTCATATCGCGGCGGGAGCGCAGCGCGGTGCAGGCGGGGTCGGCGGCAAGGCAGACGGGGGCGTTGCCGCAATGCCACGCGAGCAGGCGGTTCGGGTTCGCGCGGTGGCGGATCGTCCAGTCGATGAAATGCGGCGGAATCTCCCCCAGTGCCGAGTCGAAGCTGATCCGCATGGCGATGGCGCCGAGGACATCGGTTTCGCAGGCGGTGAGCATGCCGCGTCCGGTGAGGCGGCCGAAGGTCGCGCACGTGGAAATGCCCATCATCCGCTGAATGGTCGGCCAGCACTGCACGGCCATAGCCGACAGGCCGTTGCGGGCCCAGAACGCGGCCAGCGCGAGCTCGAGCTTCGCCGCGGTCCGGAGGTAGTCGGGGCCGACGGTCACCGTCGCGGCGCAACGCGAGATGTCGTCGATCGTCGCCGTCACGCGCGGATCGTCATCGGGAAGCGCCTGGGCGTCGAGCACCACGTTCGCGAGATCGGTGTGAATCACGTTCTGGCCGAACTTTGCGGCGAGGGCCGCCTCGTCGAACCCGACGGTCTCGAACGCGTCTGGCCGCGTGCCCACCTGACCCACGTGCGCGCCCCGCAGCCCCTTCACCACTGCCGCCGCCCGCACGAAGTCGTCAACCTCCCGCGCGAACGCCGGCTCATCGGGGAAGAACAGCCCCGCCCAATGGAATGGAATCTTCCGGCGATACAGGGCCGACGCCATCGAGAGATTGCCGCAGTAGGAATCGGAGACGCGCTCGAGGCTCGGCTGGTCGGGGGCGTCCGGCTCCTTCGTGGCGTAGAGCATCACCGGAACGCGAAGCTTCTCGGCCACCTTCGCCGCCGAGCGCTCGTCGCCGAAATCCAGCGGGCAGATTATCAGGCCGTCCACGCCTTGCCGCTGAAAGAACGCGGCGGCAGCTTCCGCCTCGGCCAGCGTGTGGATCGCCCCATGGGGTGTCAGCCCACGTTCGGCGTCTGGCGTCTTGCCATCCGGCGATTCGCCCGGCATCACGATCTGTAGGCCGGGCGCCGCCGCGAACGCCTCAAGGCTCTGCGCCCGCATCTTCGCACACCACGGCGTGAACCCGAATCGATACGACGGCACGAACCCGATCTTCACCGATATGCGTTGCATCGTGTCCCTTTCCTTCTCATTCCGCGGAAGCATGATTCAGAGGGACAGATTGTAGCGCAGGCAGGCGCGGATATCAAGGCGGTGATTGATGTCGATGGGCTTGGGGCTTGCGGCTGGTGCAATGGACAGGATGGACAGGATGGACAAGATGGACGGATGCAATGGATCGGACCTGCAGCCCGTGGCCTGTAGCCTGCAGCCTTCTACAACGGCCTGATCACGGAATCCACTCCGACCGTGAATTCGGTCCTGTCGGAGGGTGCCACGCGGATCTGCCGGCCGGCGGCATGCGCTCCGGTGGCAACGCTGCCAAGAACGCTGCGAAGCTGGTCGAAGATTCGCCGGGCATCGGCATCGCGTTTCATTTTCCTGCACACGCCCGCGAGCTGGATGTGGGCAGACGCCATCGTGGGCCGAACGAGGATGGCCTTGCGATAGAACTGCTCGGCTTCCTTCAGGCGGTTCCGGCGCTCGCATGTCATCGCGCACACCATCAGCGCTTCCGGCGAGTGCGGATCGATCGCGAGGGCGGCGATGGCCAAGGCGTGCGCCTTGCGAATCGCCCTGCGCCTCAGCAGGAGTACCGCCATCGCCAGCCGCGAGCCGGCGTCGAACGGGTCACGCTCCGCGATCGCGCCGGCGTGGGCGAGGGCCGCGTCGGCGTCGTCGGCGCGCAGCATCCGGGTCATCGTCCACAGTGTGCCGGTGCGCGCCAACTCGCCAAGGCCGGCATAAGGCGGCCCCCCGTCGGAATTCGCAACGGGCTCCTGTTGCCCACGCCACCCTTCGTGCCGCATGTGAATCCAGAACTTCCCGCACCGGCTGCACTCGAGGTCGCCGACGATCCCGGCGCGGCGGTCGGCGAGCAGAATGCCGCCGGGCGACAGCATGTGGCCGATGGCGGCCCACGCATTGGCCGCGCGGGGCGCGAGATTGCCGAGCAGCTCCCGGCAGATGATCAGATCCCAGCGCCGGTTCCGCACGCTTCGGGGCGGGCCATCCGCCGCATCCGCGTATAGCCACCGCACCCGCGCTCGAAGCTCAGCCGCGATGCGGTATTGCCGGCTCGACATGCGCTCGAACAGCCGCCGCATCGATTCCTCGCTCACCGCCGCAACCGCCCGGCTCGAATAGCGGCCGTCGGCCGACTTCAACAACCTGTCGAGGTCCACGTCGGCCGCGGCAAACTGCACCCGCGGGGAGAGCACGTCCAGCCCTTCTTCGGCCAGGATGATCGCCGCCGAATAGGCGTCGTCGGCCGAGGCGGGGCCGATAGCGAGGATGGCGATCTGCCCCGCGTCCGATTCGCACGCTGCGAGCGCGCGCGTCCGGGCGAACCGCCGCACGTGGTCCGATACCGCCGAATGCATCAGAGCCGGCTCGTGCTCCGTCAGCACGGCGGCAAGATGATCCAGCTCCAGCCCGCTGGCCGGCTCATCGCGCAGAAAGCGATAGTACTCGGCAAGCTGGCGGAAGCCGCCAAGCGACGCCCGCCGAGGCAGCACGTCCCTCAGCCTGCGCCGCGCTGCCCTATCAACCTGCAGACCCGTCCGGCTCTCGATCAGCCCCCAGATTCCGGCTGCGCACTGCGACGATGATAACTGTCGGCTGCTCATCCCCTTCACGCCCCTGGTGCCGCTGTGGTTCTATCGGCTCCCAGATGGATTGTGGGAAGTGCATCGACTGCGTGAAGGAATTGTCCTGCGGCAAAAAACGTAGCGGATGAAGGAAGACTCAACGGGACGGTGGGTGGTGGGGTGGTGGGGTGGTGGGGCGGTGGAACCTTCCCTTTCCCTTCATCTTTTCATTCCTTCATTTCTTCATCCACGAATTCCCGTTCCCAGAGCTCCAGGTTCAGCAGGTTCCAGAGCTTGTAGCCGTTGTCGGCGCGGCCGGCAATGTGGTCTTCCATGAGCTTGCGTACGGCCTCCGGGCGGAACCGCCCGCGCCCGGGCCGGCGGCCCGGTCCGCACAGCACGCCGCGCAGATACGGCGCCAACTCGCCTCGGAACCACGACGAGATGGGCACGCCGAACCCCATCTTGCCGCGGCTTGCGATCTCCGGCGGCAACAGGTCGGCGAATGCGCGCTTCAGCAGGTGCTTTGTGCTCATCCCCTTCAATTTCAGCCGAACGGGGATGCTGAGGGCGAACTCCACGAACTCGTGATCCAGAAACGGGCAGCGCGCCTCCAGCCCCACCGACATCGTGGCGACGTCCACCTTCGTCAGCAGGTCGCACGGCAGATACGAGCTCAGGTCGGCGTAGGCCACCGCGGCCACCGGATCGTCGGTTCCGGCCGCATCGTAGATGCCGGCGAGAAAATCCAACGACGCCCCCCGGCCGACCCGCTCCGCGAATTCAGGCTCGTAAAGCTCCTGCTTCTCCTCGTCGTTGAAGATGGCGATGATGCGATAGTAGCGTTCAGCGGGCGGATAGGCGAGCGTGGCGGCGAACTTCCGCAGCTTGCGCAGCCGCGTCTTCTGTTCGACCGATGCCGGCAGCCGGCTCCACAGCCGCGCCCGAAGCGGCCCCCCCAGCGGCCCCAGCTTGTCGGCCAGGGCCGCCAGCCGCGTGGCCGCGTATCGCTCGTATCCCAAGAAAAGCTCGTCGCCCGCGTCTCCCGTCAGAGCCACCGTCACGTGGTCCCGCGTCACTCGCGCCAGATGAAACGTGGGAATCGCCGACGAATCCCCGAACGGCTCGTTGAAGTGATGTACGAGATGAGGCAGCGTCTTCAGCGCATCTGGCTCAACGACGAACTCGCGGTGATCGGTGCCGAACCGCTCCGCCGCCATCCGGGCGTATGATCGCTCGTCGTAACGACGGTCGGCGAACCCGATCGAGAACGTCTTCACCGGCTCCTTCATCAGCTTCGCCATCAGGCCGACGACGATGGTGGAATCGATGCCGCCGCTCAGGAACGCTCCCAGAGGCACGTCGCTGATCAGCCGCATCCTGACCGCATCGGTGAGCCGCGCGCGAAGCTCCTCGCACCAGTCGTCGACGCTGCGGGGGCCGTCGATCTTCAGCTCCGGCTGCCAGTACCGCCGCACGCTCGCCCGCCCCTTCTCGCAGATGAGGAGATGCCCTGGCGGCAACTTGTGGACGTCTTGGAAGATCGTGTGCGGATGCGGCACGTACTGGTAGGCAAGGAACAGATCGATCGCGGCATCGCTGACGGCCCGGCTCACCCCCGGATGCATGACGATCGGCTCGATGCCCGACGCGAAGATGAACCGCCCGTCGCGGTGGTGCCAGCACAGCGGCTTCTTGCCCAGGCGGTCCCGGGCCAGCAGCAGCCGGCTCCGGCGTTCGTCCCATATCGCAAACGCGAACATCCCCCGCAGGTGCTGCACGCAGTCGTCGCCATGCTCCTCGTACAGATGGACGATCACCTCGGTGTCGGAATTGGTTGCGAAGCGATGGCCGGATTCGATGAGACGGCGGCGAAGCTCCGGGAAGTTGTAGATCTCCCCGTTGAAGACGATGCGGACGGAGCCGTCCTCGTTGGCCATCGGCTGATGGCCGCCGGCGAGGTCGATGATGGAAAGCCGCCTGTGCCCCAGGCCGACCTTGCCGTCCGGGGAGACGTAGATGCCGCTGTCGTCCGGGCCGCGATGCTTCAGGCACAGCGACATCGATTCGAGCAGCGCCGGATCGACGCGATTATCGTCACCTTCGTACAGAATCCCGCAGATGCCGCACATGCATTCCAGTCTACCGTTTTCGGAGCCGGAATGCAACCCGCTTCCGAGGGCAGGCTACAGGCTGCAGGCCGCAGGCTACAGGAGAAGAGGAAGACAAACACTGAACATCCAATATCGAATGTGAAGAATACACAGCGTCACACAAAATGATGATCGAGTTGTGAGTTGCCAGTTGCCAGTTGCCAGTTGCCAGTTGCCAGTGAGGAAGCTACAGCCCATGGCAAGTTGTTCTTTCCCTCTGGCAACTAGCAACTGGCAACTTCGTTCGATGTTCGGCGTTCGGCGTCCGATGTTCGTCCGTACCTGTGGCCTGTGGCCTGTAGCCTGCAGCCTGTAGCCTGTAGCCTGCAGCCTGTCACTCACTGCAGGAACTCCGGCAGATAACCGCCATCTTCCGGCTGCTGGCGGTTCGACCGTTTCTCGCGGCGCTCGCGCTCCCGAAGCTCGACGTACGATCCGCGCCGCATCCGGTCCTCCTTGCCAGGCCCCGCCTCCACAATGATCGCCGCCGCGCTCAACAGGTGCTTCGCCTTGACGTTGATCGCGCGGCACCGAGCCTGGCACAGCCCGCAGCCCACGCATCGCTCGGCGACCACAACCGGGGCCAGCATGAGAGGTCGAGCGTGTCGAATACCCTGATGGCGGCGATGCTGGCACGGGCGCGCTCGTTGTCGAGCCTTCCGTGATGGCCTCGACGTTGGGGCGCCGCCAATGCCTTCTCGTAGAATTCGATCGCGCGCTCGAATTGGCCGTGGAGCCGGCAGGCGTCGCCCGCCGCCAAGTAGGCTTCGCCCCCCGCCCTCAACCTCGCAAGCTTCTCCGCCTCTGCCAGCGCCCTGGGCAGGTCCCCCATCTCCGACCACAGCTTCACGATCATGGGCGAGGCGTATCGGTTCACCTTGGCAAGCTCCTCCGCCGCCATTTGCGGGCTGCCCAGCCGCCAGTAGCATTCAGCCAGCCGCACCGTGCCGTTGAAGTTCAGCGGGCCGCGGCTTTGCAGCTTGCGCCGCCAGAACGCCGCCCGGGCGTAGTCCTGCAGCAGATTCTGATACGAGTCGCCCAGCGCATCCATCGTTTGCGTCAGGCCCAGCGGATTGTCCTTGTTCACCATCAGCAGGTGGTGGAGGAAGCGCACGCCGCTCTTCCACTTGCCGGGGTTCTCGTTGATGATGCTCCAGATGTATTGGCCGATGTTCTTCTGCGGATCCCACGGGCTGCCGGGCCTCGGCTTGGCCCACGAGAGGTCCAGCGTCTTTGGATATTCCAGCGGCACCGCGTCCCACCAATCCGTCTGCATCGTGCCCGCCTTCTGGATAAGCGCCTCGATCTCCGCTCGCGTCGGACGGCGGTTGATGATCGTCCGCTTGCCGCCAACCACCACCGCGTGCACCTTGCCGGCGGGAATCGCCATCTCATTGGCATCCGAGCCCGCGACGGCAATCGTGACCGTTTCCGCCGTCTGCTGTTTGATCGTGCCTTCGATACAGCGGCCGGTCATCAGCTCAACGGTATCGGCAATCGCGGCTTGGCTGATGGTGATCGTGGTGGCGAGAATCAGCGGGATAATGCAGACTAAGAAGCGCGCAGACTCAGACAGTCGATTGCCGATCAAATACATTGAAGTACCCCTTGGAGCTGTCCGTCCGCCGATTTCAACTATACGTATTTCGGGGGATTGTTCAAGCCGCAATTCATTCGTGGAAACGCCAAGTTGCTGTAGGGGCGGACCCCCGTGTCCGCCCTGGGCAGGCACAGGGGCCTGCCCCTACAGTGCGCACCGCTACAAATCCACCGCGTCGGGATCGCGCACGCCGTGCGCTCGCGGCCCATCCGACTCCGGCACCGGCCCCTTCAGCAGCGGATCCTCGGTCTCCTGCATCCAGTGGTCGAGCCGGGCCGACATCTCTCGCACGACTCCCGCATAGGCCGGATCGCCCGCCAGATTGCAGCTCTCGTTGGGGTCGTAGAACAAGTCGTAGAGCTGCTCCCGCGCCACCGGGCGGTTCTTCCAGTCCACCGCGAGAAACTCGTCCCGCGTGGGGCTGGAATCGCAGTTCACCAGCACTGGCCGGCTGCGCTCGTCGAACCGCCGGATGTACTTCCACCGCCTCGTGCGAACGCACCGCTGCGGCTCGTACGCCGCGTGATACGTGATCTCGGCGAATAGCTCGTCGCGGATCTCCGCGGCCTCACCGCGGACCAGCGGCATCATCGAACGCCCCTGCCACCACCCAGGCGGATCGATCCCGGTCACCTCGGCGACCGTCGGCAACACGTCGATCTGCGACACCATCGCGTCGATCACCTTGCCGCCGGTGAATCCTCCCGGACCGCGCATGATCAGGAAGACGCCCATTCCGTGATCGGTCAGGTTGCACTTCATCAGCGGGAAGGCGATGCCGTGGTCGGTGGTGCAGATCACCAGCGTGTTGTCGGCCAGGCCGGCCGCCTCGAGCGCGGCAAGCACCGTGCCCACGCCCCAGTCGAACGTGCGGGCGCTCGTCTTGAAGTCCGCCATGTCGCGGCGGGTCTGCGGCGTATCGGCGATCGGCGCCGGCGGCAGGCAATACCGGGGATCGTCGGCCGGCACGTGCGGCGGGAAAGCCCGGTGCGTTTCCATCATCCCGACGCTCAGGAAAAACGGCTGCCGCGGGCGTTCGCGGAGAAACCTTGCCGCCGCCGGTGCAACCCGCGCCGCCTCGATCCCCCGGCCCCAACCGTCTTCCAGCAGCCGGTCGTAGCCGATCCTCATCTGGTCGAACGCCTCGTGCTGGAACCCGAACAGCGCCGTGAAATAGCCGGCTGACTTCAGCACGGAGACGACGTGCCGGCTGTAGTCGTTCAGCCCGAATCCCATGTGCGCCAGGCCGACCATCCCGCAGCAATGCGGCCACTGGCCCGTCAGCAGCGCGGCTCGGCTGGGCGAGCACGTCGGCCCCGCGCAGAACGCCTGCCGGAACAGCACGCCCTGCTCGGCCAGCCGCTGCAGGTTCGGCGTCGAAATCGCGTGCCCCATCGGCTGAACGTAGCGCCCGGTGTCGTGCGAATGAATGTAGAGGATGTTTGGTAGCGTCACGGCTGGACCTCCTTACGCGCGGCGGCCATCGTATCATGTGCAATCTTCTGAAGCACCGCCGGCTCCGTCACCGGCTCCGGCAGGCAGGTGTTGCCCACCACGCTCCGTCCGTACAGGAACTCGAACCACACGCAGCCGCCGAGATACTCGCCGTTCGCGTTGGCGTGGTGGCCGTCCATTCCGAGCTTGAAGGTGCCGTCATCCTGCCTGCTCCAGAACAAGCCGGTTGTGAGCAGGCGTGTCTGGTCCGGCAGGTTCGGGTGTTTGGCATTGGCGTAATCGAAGTTGGGATCAGGGCAGACGTATCGCCAGTCGGGGCTGCGCCGGGCGAGCCGGAAGGCGTCGCCCACGGGAATCACGCGGCACCCAAGCTCGCGGGCGATCGTGTGATACGCGTTGCGCAGGCCATCGTGCATCTTCTCCGTCGTGAAGCCGTCTTTGAACAGCGGGTCATCCTCCTGATAGGCCCACGTCTGATGGATGAGCACCTCCGCCTCAGGCGCGTGCTTCCTGACGTAGTCATACAGCAGCTTCGCGTGCGGGCGGTGCGACTCGAGCCTGTAGCTCTCCCAGCTCACCTGCTGGATGGTCACGCAGTCCCACTGCTCCGCCGTCAGCATCTCCTTCAGGCTCAGGCCCTTGCGTTCGCCGTAGGAGTAGGGCCGGCCGGCCGTATCGCCGGGATCCGCCTCGAATGCTTCCACGGTCTTCCAATGCCCCGCATAGGAGCATCCGCCGATGCAGGCGTGCCCGAAGGTGAGCGCGTTGCCCGACGCCTTTACCAGCTCCGGAAGGAACCGCGTGGCGTTCACCGAGAAGCTGTTGCCGATCGCCAGCAGCCTGACGTGCTTGCCGGCAGCCAGCGAGTCTTCAGCAAGGCAAATGCCCCACAAGGCGAACAGAACGATGCCGAACCAGGTGAATGTTTCTACCATGCTCGTCGCATTCCTTTCGGTGTTATGCATGATCAAGCTTCCCACATGCCCAGCACTATACACGCGGCCCTGCTCCCAATCAAGGGGAAAACACTCGGACCAAGATCATTCAGGCACGCGCGGCCCTGCGCAAATGTGCGCTTGCCCGCATCGGCCCGTACGTGTATAATGGCTGGAAGCTGATCCACCACGTCTCGCAGGAGAAGGCCATGAACTCGAAGGAACGGCTCGCCGCAACGCTGGATCACCGCCAGCCCGATCGCGTCTGCGTTGATTTCGGGGCAACGCTGGTGACGGGCATCGCCGCCACCGCCCTCTCGAAGCTGCGCCAAGCGATCCTCGGCGACAAGGACTACCGCGTCAAGATCATCGATCCGTTCGAGATGCTTGGCGAGGTGGACGACAGGCTCCGGGATACACTCGAGGTCGACGTCGTCGGGTTGGCGGGCCGCACGAACCTCTACGGCTTCGAGAATGCCGATTGGAAACCCTTCGAGCTTTTTGACGGCACGCCCGTTCTGGTCCCCGGCGCGTTCAACGTGACGGTCGATCCCAACGGCGACCTCCTCATCCATCCGCAAGGCGACACCTCCGCACCGCCAAGCGGCCGCATGCCCAAGGGCGGATTCTACTTCGACACGATCATCCGCCAGGAGCCGATCGACGACGCCCGGCTCGACCCCGCCGACAATCTCGAGGAGTTCAGCCTGCTCAGTGATGCCCAGGTGACGGACTTCGCGCAGCGGGCGGAAGCCATCGCACGGCAGACCGACTGCGGCGTGATCATCTCGCTGCCGGGAGCGGGGCTTGGCGACATCGCCATCGTCCCGGCCCCTTTCCTCAAGCATCCCCGCGGCATCCGCGACGTGGAAGAATGGTACGTCTCCACCGTGCTGCGGCGGGAATACGTCCGCGATGTGTTTGAGAAGCAGACCGAGATCGCGGTGGAAAACATCAAACGCTTGGGCAAGGCCGTGGGCACCCGCGCACACGTCGCGTTCGTCTGCGGCACCGACTTCGGCACGCAGCGGGGGACGTTCATCTCCAAACATGCCTATCGCGACCTCTACAGCCCCTTCTACAGGCGGATCAACCGCGCCGTGCATCAGCACACCCCGTGGAAAACATTCAAGCACTCCTGCGGCAGCGTCATCGACCTCCTGCCCGACTTCATCGACGACGGGTTCGACGTTCTCAATCCGGTGCAATGTTCGGCGGCGGGAATGGACCCGAAAACGCTGAAGAAGGAGTTCGGCAAGCAGATTGCGTTCTGGGGAGGCGGGGTGGACACGCAGAAGACGCTTCCCTTCGGCGCGCCGGAGGAGGTCTACCGGGAAGTGCGCGAACGCATCGATATCTTCAATGACGGCGGCGGATTCGTGTTCAACGCCATCCACAACATCCAAGCCACCACGCCCGTGGAAAACATGCAGGCGATGCTGCGAGCCATTCGCGATAGCAGTCTGGCCTGACGGAGGCCGGATTCACCACAAGGGTTCTGAACACCGAGCTTTGCAGCTATGGGTTCATTCTGTCCACGCAAAATGCAGTCCAGTGGACGAAGTGGACCAAGTGGACTCGCCAGGGCCCCAAGCCCCAAGCCCCAAGCCCTAAAGCTCGATGCCGAAAAACGTCTGGCACGCAATCCGCTGCAACCACGTCGGCGCGTAGGATCCCATGTTTCGCCAGTAGTCGAACACGCCGGCGGCCTCCGCCCACGTGAGCTGGCCATTGGCTAGCCGCTCGTTGTTGCAGAGCTGGAAGCCGAACCGGAACCTGCCCTTGGCTGGATCGAACAGCTTCAGCTCCTTGCGGGGAATCGCCATCTCGTAGATGGTGAGTTTCTTCGCTTCGTCGCGGCTGATCTTCACCTTGGCATTCGGCACCGGCTCGATGCCGGGCACCCTGTCGGTCTGGTAGCCGTTGCGGCGGCTCGTGTCCGCGCCCCACTGGCGGACCAGCATGTCGCCGTCGGTCGACGCGTGCACGTTGTAGACGTAATCGGTGTCGCAGAAGTAACCCTTCCACGCCCACGGGTCGTTCATCTGGCGGCCTTCGCCTGGGAAGCGGTCGCGGAATCCGAACGCCAGTTGCAGCGCGTCGCCGCAGAACAGGACGTGGTTCAGTCCGTCGGGCGTGCCGTTCCTGTAGGGCAACTCGACCTTCTCGGCGCCGCGGCCCTTGACCACGGGAGTGCCGGCCGTGCATTCGAACGAATCCTCGCTCACCGCCGCGGCGACGTACACGTTTCTGTCATCATACGCGGTGTAGATTCGTGCCACCACGCGCTTGTCGTCCGGCGTGCCGGTGGGGGCGTCGAGATGCGGGTTCAGCAGATACTGCGTCGGGTCGAATCCGCTCGCGAGCATGCGGCTGTCGAGCACCACGGGCACCGCGCCCTTCCAATCGTCGAGCGACCCGTCCACCGTGATCGTCCGCTTCGCGAACGTGCCCGCCTGCAAGATCTGCTCCTGCGTGACCGTCTGCAGCTTGCGCGGCTTCTCCTCGGCCGTCTGCGAATCCACCTTGATTGTGACGCCGTACTGGTTCTCCGGCGATGTCTTGACGCCGGGCCACGGCACGGGAACGTCCACCAGCTTCGCCGCCGGAAGCGTCGCGTTCGTTTCGACGGCCTTCTCGATGCCATCGATCTTCAGCGTCAGCTTCACCTGCACCGGCAGGTTCATCTGGTTCTCGACCCGCACCAGCAGCTCCTGCGGCTGCTCCGCCGGCTTCAGCAGCGGATGGGCATACAGGTTCAGCGGCGTTACGCCGTCGATGACGCCCTCGCCCACGAGCTTTCGCAGTTCGACCACGCTCAGCTTCTCGGTGGTGACGTAGACGGGGGCCTCGTTGAACGGCAGCACGAGGCTGTCGCCCGCCGGCTTGATCTCGCGTCCGCTCACGTCGAACGCGCGCAGGTCGGGCTGGCGAGGGATGGTGATCGTGCCGGCGGTGTCGAGCGTGTATTGCCCGGCGCCGGTGTAGCTCCAGATGAGGGCGACTTTCGTCTGGTCGCCGCTCCGCTCCATCGGCACGGGCACGTTCCATCTCGTCGAGAGCTCGCCCGTCCGCGGCAAGGCTTTCACATCATCGGTGATGAACTTCGGGCTCGCGAACACCGCTCCGCACAGCAGCTCGTTCTCCGGCCAGATTTCGGCCACGGCCGGCCGGTCCTCCAGGAAGTGCGTCATCACGGCGAAGCCGGTGTTCGGCTTCGTCCACGCCGGGCCATAGCCGATCTCCCACTGGTTGTTGCTCATGTAGCCGCCGGCGAGCTGCAGCTTCACTGCGTAATGAATGGCCTTCACCGTGTTCTGGATGTTGTTGAACGATATCGGGCCTAGCGCGGCGATCGCATCGGCCTTCCGCTGCGCGGCATCGAACCTAGCCTTCAGGGCCTTGTAGGCTTCGCTTGCCTCCTGTCCCTTCATCGCATCCAGTTGCGTTTTCAGCCCGGCGGCTTCTTTCTGCGCGGCGGCAAGCTCCGCGGGCGGAGGTGTTCCGTACTGGGTGCCGCCTTCGGTCAGATACATCCGCTCCATCCCCATCCGCCGCGTCACCTCCACCGCGTAGTCCATCGCGCGGAAGGCCTCGCACGACCGGAACGTGGGCTGGCCCGTCGCCCATCCATAGGGATGCGTGCTCGTTGCGGTGACCAGCTTCCTCCAGCTCGCGGGATCGTGCTCGACGTGGTCGACCACGAACATCGTGCTGTTGCCGGCGATGATCTCATACTTCGGGTTGATCTTGCGAGCCATCTGGCACCACGCCTTCTGCAGCTTGCGGTAGTCCTCGGGCGGAGCGCACCACGTCCAGCCGAAGATCCACGGCTCGTTCCAGAACTCGTAAGTGGTGACCTCCGGATAACGCCGCAGAATCCTCTCCCACGTCTTCACGAAGGCATCGAAGTTGTCGGGCGGGCCGTGCATTCCGGTGCGGGCGGCCATCTCGGTCTTGTGGATCACGCCCAGGCCGTACAACGCATATCCCGCGATCGGCAGCACCCACACGCCGTGCTCCTTCGCCTCGGCGAACGCCGCGTCCTGCGCCGTGAAGTCGAGCGGCAGCTCGCCGTCAACGTAGTCCTTGGTGGTGCCATTGGGCTGGAAGTGCGCCCGCATCACCTTCAATCCGATCGCCTGCACGAGATCGAGCTTCTCGCCGGTGAGCACGGCCGACGTGTTGGAACTGAACACCGACTCCGGCCGCAGGCCGGAGTGCGGCTCGGGAATGATGCCGAGATCGGTCCACGCGGTGGCCGTCTGATCGCCTCTCTTCACATCGACGGTGATCGAGTAGTAGCCTATCCCCTGCTCGAGGACCTGGTTGAAACTGGTCCATTTGCCGTCGGCTGGAGCGTTCACCGTCAGCACCGGAGACCAGTCGATGGCCTTGTCGAACATGTCGCTC
>Ga0172363_10001852_pt1 | contig 17003 bp, 17 predicted proteins | sample LakKivs2_kivu2a2_FD_114541 | JGI IMG/M metagenome (GOLD analysis project Ga0172363, IMG submission 114541) | Sediment microbial communities from Lake Kivu, Rwanda - Sediment s2_kivu2a2 | ecosystem: Environmental > Aquatic > Freshwater > Lake > Sediment | place: Rwanda: Western Province, Lake... | reverse complement strand
TCAATCCCAGGAAGGTGCACCACTATACCCCTAGCTTTTGTGCCAAGGCCATTGCCGAGCTTTATGCCCTGCATCCGAATCTCCGGACTATCTTCTGTGCCAACCGCAAAGTGGCAAACGAGTGGACACGGCATTTCTTTACCGCAGTTTGGAACTTGCGGGAGAGTTGGGACAGCTAATTGCACCTTCCGATGAAAAGTGTCACACAGAGTGGACTGCCATTGCAGACCGGTCCGGCCGACATGTGGCACAAAGATATCGCCTAAGACTCGGCCTTTAGCATACCAACATTGTACACGGACAAGGAGTGCAAGGTGAGTGACTCATAGCCAGGCAGCTATTGCCAGTGTTAACAACATACAACTGGTGAAATCAGGGCGAGTGCGTTGGCCTATAGCGACGCTTGTATTCCCTCTCCAGCTTCCGGGCCTCGTTTTCGCTGCTGGTGGTTCTTATTTGGAAACTGTAAGCTGCAGGGATGTCTCTCTGGCTTAGGTGCTCTCTGAGCCTTTCAGCCAGTCTCCCAGCTCCAGCGCTGCCAACGTATTGGCAGGTACCCTTTTTGTTTCTTACTAGATAGATGCCCGACTGGTCTGGAACGTCCTGTAGATTGGTTTGATTGAATGTCTGCCTGTTTGTCAACCTCTTGCCCATCCTGCCCTCCATTCTCCGATGTCAGAGGTGATAGTAAAACCACCCACGCCCCATACCGCTCCGCAAATATTATACCACTCGGAAGCGCAGCTCACAATTTGGCTTTTCGTGTAATCTTGATTGAAGCATTTGAGGTTAGTTAGCGGTAAGCGACGCCTTCATAAAATCCTTGTGTCTTAGAGTATACTCGAGGGATGGCTGCTTTTTCACCTCGCAGAAGTCGGAGGTGACAAAGCTGAGGCTTGTCCTACTTTCTCGTCGCTGCTGTAAAGGCTAGTATTCAACCCATCGGTCACCAACTGGACGGGCTTGGTTATCCTTTTCCACGATGGTATCTTGCTCTACTCGCATCTGCTTATTTGTTGAGTCTAGCCAAGCGATGTACAATTTGAAGGTCTGGCCTGGGCTTGGTCGTACAGTAGTTTTCGGGAAGCCAATATCTCTGGCCATGTAGAATTTTGCAAGATCCATCATTGCCTGATCCACGCTCGCTGGTGCATCTACGACCTTAAGACCAATATCTCTCGCTTCTTTCCTGCAAACTGGATAGGCGTGTGACTTGTAATCGTCACACAACTTGTTGACGATTTTCTTGATGTTTTCCTCATCGTCTGGACTTGTCATATGTGTACTAAGGCATCTCGTGGCAATCAACTTCGAAAGAGCATATGACTGTTCGATAGCCCCGATCGCTAAGGGATGGATTTTGTCGAATAGAGCAGTGACTATCTGTGCCATGGCATCCGGGGTGTAAATCGTCTCTTCGCTAGGCTTAGTTGTTTCTCTAATGAATGTCATGGCATGCCTCATGTCTTGCACAGATATGGGCTCAGCCTGTTCAGCACCCTCCCTTCTCGGAAGAAGCGGATGCGTCCTACTGGGATCAATTGGACTCAAAACCCCCATAGGAGTCATAACAATCTCGTCAGCTCCCATAGCTAGCACCGTGCCGGCGCTGTGAGCGCGGTATGGTACCAACACAGCAAACCTATCACAGAATTCTCGCATCAGAGTGACAATCCGCCAAGGGACCTCAGTGTCGCCCCCTCTGGTGAACAATAAAAGGTCAAGACCCTTTTGATGCCCAATGGCTGACAATTGGTCGTATAGAGAAGGAACCACAGCCTCTGAAATGCGTGCTAGGTCAGTTAGCCAATAGACGATGACACGGTTACCACGAACTTGTTCCACGGCTTTTATAAGTGGAATTAGTCGTTGTTTCTCTGCGGTTGTTGTTTGAGGCTGGGGGGTCACTTGTGAATCGGTAGCATCAGGTTGTTGAGTTGGTAATGTCACCATACCTCTCCCCTTGGAGGATTTCTTAGACTTCTTGCTCATCTCTAACGACACTGCATCTTGTGAGGCTACTACTTAATGCGTCGTTCATCTTCCTGAGCAGCTTTCTGGAGATGCTCGGCAGGAGTCTCTATCAAACTAGTCCGGCCTCGATAGACTTCGGCATAAGGGACAAAGCGTGAATTAGATTGCGTACGATAACTACCTATAATAGCTATGGAGAAGCCACTATGCTCTTGTGCTTCAGTAAAAGTCTTCGGAATGCTGGATAACCTAGTCATACACTCTAACCTCCTGCCTAATCAGTATAGACCAACTCATTCCCGGCATCAAACTTGGGGTCATTTGTTGCTAAAGGAAACAATCCCACAAGTTCTGCCATGATAGTTCACTGGATACTTGGATGTCAATATTACGATCGGGTGACGAAATTTCGCTGCATCTTTTAATATATGACGTTCTGTTTAATCTACTCAGAGTCACCGTTGGCTGAACCAGCCAAGCTTTCGCTGACCTTCTTGAGTCACAGCTAGGTGAGAGCTAGCCAGCATACCAGCCTTAAGTCCTCCTTCTGAACACTTTCGCTAGGAGCCACACTTGAGGTAGTTATCGGTGCTACCGGATTGGCTTCGCTAAAGGTAGTCAGCTGCTCAAGTAAATCAGTGACTTCTCCATTTCGGCGATAGCCATCCCAGATCTTGCGTAGGGTCCGCAACAACGTACTGGGTAAAGGGGTTGAGTAGTACGCCAGGAGGTCATCTACTTTCTGTCGACCCCTCACAGTTTGCAGAAGGTTAACGATGTGATTCTGAGGGGCTTTGAAGGTAAGCGGGCTGGCCTGAAGTTGCCTGAACCGATTGACGATGTGGTCTTTGACTTTGTCGATAATGTCGTAAACGTCGAATTCAGGCTCAACCCGAGCGGTTCCCTCCTTGCACTGGATAAGGCGCATGATGTCGAGTTTCCGCTCCGTGACTCTCCCCGTGGCTATGTCATAGTATGTCCAAAAGTGACGGTCTCCGCCCTTAAGATATACAAATAGGCCGCGATGTCCTTCCCGCTTCATTCCACTGCCAACACCCAAAGGAATCCTCTTAAGCCTCTCCTCGCCCATCCGTCTCAAGAAGTCAAGCAACTCTTGTTTGACAAACTCACCTACTATCAGCTCCGACGCTTCCTCCAACTCATCCAGGACCGCTGTGTCTTCAGCCTGTATACGCAGTATGGCATTGAAGTCTTTGGGGTCGACCGTCTCACCAAGGGTGCTGGCATCAAGTCCCACGCTTCTCTTTATGGCATCCAGTTTCTCATAGAGGCGTTGGACCAAGCTCAGCAATGATTCCAGGCGATCTTCAGGGAAGAAGTTGTAAACATGTACCATATCCCACTCCGAACCAATTCTGTCTATGCGCCCGGCGCGTTGTATCATCCGCACAGGGTTCCAGTGCAAGTCATAGTTAATAGCTATATTCGCATCCTGAAGATTCTGACCTTCACTCAATACATCAGTGCTGATGAGCAGGTTTATCTCTCTGTCGGTGCCCTTTATATGTGGAGCCTCATTTGACTTCGGGGCAAACCGGGTTATCCGGTCCCTTCGCTCAGAAGGTTTGACCTCACTGTCAACAATGCTAATCTTGTCGTGCCCCAGCGCCCTATAGAACTCCGGTTTGCCAAGCTCGCCATAGACATACCGGGCAGTGTCCTTAAAGTACGAGAATACTACCACCTTTTTCCCTTTGAGTTCCCCCGTAAGCAATCTCTTTAACTCTTCAAGCTTAGAATCGTGGCTTGGTATGTCTTTTTCCTCAGGAAGTTTGCCCAGAATTGACCTTAGAGCCTGGATGTCGGCCTTAACTGCCTCCTCAATCTCCTCCACAAGATACTCTTTCGGATGCACAGGCGGTAACCTGCCGATCATTTCCTCAGATGTCTCTTCGACCTCAGCTACTTCATCGGTGCCATTGCGCTCAAATATCCACCGATAGGACGCCGCATCCAGGAGCCTTCCTTGCTTCAGCGCTTCCAAGAATCTTTCCTGGAACCTTGCCTGTCTCTCCAAGCTAACACGCAGAGCTTTCATGCTAGATTCCAGGCGCTTGAGGTAAAGCGTTCTAAGGATATGAACAACTGCCAGCTGCCGTCCCAGTCGCCACGTCAGCTCTTCGATGCGTTTTTCGGTCAAACCCTGCGCCAGCAATCTTTCCTTCAGACTATCCAAGAAGGATAGCTGTTTCAGACGAACGTCCTTCCTATAAGTGTCTAGTGAGTAGCTTGCCAGGTTTAGATTTTCAATCGTGTTGGCCAGCTCTTGATAGAGGCCAGCATAGGTCTGCTCCAAGCTATAGCGCACCGTATGGAGTGTTCGATCAGGGAAATGAACGGGCTTGCCGTCGATAATTGCATGTGGGTAATTCTTACGAATGTAGTGGCGACTTCGGCGAACAGTAATCTCTTCTAGCAGGTCGTAGAGGTGGTCCTTGTTGGCTTCCACCTGCAGGAAGTATCCCCACAAGCTTCGGATCCCGGCTGAAGAAAAGAAGTCGTCGTGATCCCGCGTGATAAGCTTAATCTGGTTAAAAAGGTCGAAAATCGAGTTGTTGACTGGCGTAGCGGTCAAGAGGATCAACTTCTTGGGTTTACCTAACGTTAGGAGCCGACTCAGGTTTTCGTAGCGATTGATATTCGAGTTGCGGAAGTTGTGAGACTCGTCCACCAGAATAAGGTCAGAATCAAGGTACTCATCTAGCGGAAAATCGCTACGACCTAATTCCTCTTGAGAGTGAATAAAGGCGAAAATACGGTATTCTTCCAGCTTCTTAGACCACAAGACGTCCCTCAATTGAGCTGGGCAAACGATAAGTGCCTTTTGTCGCAAATGATAGGCATAGTCGTCCAGTAGCTGTAGCCCAAGATAGGTCTTCCCCAGTCCTACCGAGTCGGCAAGGAGCACCCCGTTATACGTATCCAGAATGTCTCTCGCTGCCAGATAGCCGTCGCGCTGGAAGTCCGCCAGGAAAATAGGGCTTGGCCCATCTACCTTCACTTCCATTTGGAACTTGTCCTTAAAGTACTCGTAGAGGGCCTTCATATAAATGTCGAACGGGGTATACTTGCTCGTGAAATCCGAAAGGAGTTCAACGAGCTTCCCTTTGAAGTCATCAGAGTTTGTCCAGTAGCGGTCAAACCAGTCCTTTATCCCCTTAACCGCGGATGCCTCCTTGCGAACCGAGTTAAGCTCCCCCTGACGAGTGAGACCTGCGTTGGTAAAGTTGGAAGAACCATGTATTGCTATAGTGCCTACATAAGGCAAGCCTTCAATGATGTAGGCCTTGGCGTGTAAAAACTGCTTGGTATAAAGACGTACCTGCACCATGTCCCGATTTATGAAATCCACCAAGTCCTTGATTAGGTGAGGGGTCTCACGCTGGCCCATAGCGTCCTCTGTATCGGCGCGGAGGTCTTCACTGACCAGAGCTACGGTGCCAGGCCGAGGTTCGCCCATTATGGGCTCTCGCCCAAGCAGCAGCTTGAAGCCATTGACTTTGGTCAAACTCTCTTTGAGAAGCGCAAAACCGTCAACGTTGAAATACGCGGTGGCGAAGCCCGCAGTGACATCAGGCGAAAGAACACGGTTTAGTACATCGCAAAGCTTCTCGCCTTCGATACTGTTGTCAACAATGTCCGGAATTTCCATGTGCCCTCCTATATCTTCCCCGAATCCTTAAGCCTGTCGTAGGCGTCCTGAGAATATCCCAGCCTGTAGTACCAGGCAGACCAGAACCATTTTGGCAATTCACTCGGGTGCTCTGAGAATCTCAGCGCCTCCAGCACCTTTTTGTGAATCCTAGCAGGATCGCTTTCTGAAGGCTCAACGCGGAGTCTGGTCAAGGCCTCCAAAACACCGGGCGACGGGTGGGTACGGTTGGCTAACAAGAAGCGATAGTAAGGTTTGGGCAGACGCAGCCACGTGTAGGGTCTCCGCTCCAGGCTTAGCTCCACCGTGATGAACAGAACATAGCAGTAGTCTTGCGTAAAGGTAAACAGGAAGTAGCCAGGGCGATGGCGTCGGAAGGAATCAACAATATCCCTACAGAGGTTGAACGCTGGCAGCTCTCCAAGCTGTACCAGGTGGATTTGAAACGGCAGGTTTCCAGTATAGTGACTCAGGAGCCACCAGCTATTGACCCGCTTTGCTAGATATGGAGCAACGCCTAAATCTGTAGCCTCGTAGGAGACTAAGTTGGTCCTGTACCCAAGGCTGCTTTCCAGGAGTTGGACAAGGCTATCCCTATCCTTCAATGCACTTCGAATTTGAGCCGGCGTCAAGTGTTCCAACATCACCCACTCCTGGGTATAGCTACCATTTCGCTCCCGAGTTCCGCAAGCATCCACTTTTTTGCTACCACTTCCAGAAGCGCCATCCGTTTGTGGACTGCTGTGTGGTCACCTGAGCAGCGGCGCTCAGACTTTTGAATATATTGTCACCTACCTTTACTGCCTTCCCTTGCGGGAATTGCATTGCCTCCACAATCATGGCTGTTACCTGCTCCCCTCGAAAACGGCCAACCAGCACAGTCCCAGCAGGGGGCAATCTCCGCTCGATCCGGCGTGGGCTCTTTTGTTTAGCTTTTTCTGCCATGACAACCTCCTATTTAGTTCTCAGGTGAGCCGCTTTCCTCGGGAGATGAGAGTTATGCCTGCCTTCTTTGCCGCCTCAATCGCCGGTTGACTAAAACCGCTGGCGCTCACAATCTCCTTGACGCCATCCTGCTTAGCTTTCTCGATCACACCACTATGGACAGGTCTCTGCCAGTTCTTGACTTCTGCCTTTACACCTCCACGAGTATAGTCGGGTTGTCCGGGGCCGCCTTTTGCCCTGCCCCTGTGCTTTCTGGCCTGTTGCTGCTCATACCTGCGAGCCCTTTGTTGTGGCTTCCTCATGAGAACACCTCCTACACAGTCCTTCCATCAGACACCCATTCTTGACCAACTGCGTCAACGTCGAATGGAACCAGCTCCGTAATTGGAGCTTTGTCATATTCATGTTGAGGCTCGTAATTCCAGAAGTTAATTGGATTAGTAGGATTCGGAGTCCACAGGCATTTTCTATCCCTTAGGCTTACCCCTAGCTTGTGTCGCTTGCAGAGGGCATTAAGTTCTCCTATTAGTTGAAAACGATTTTGCTTGGTTCTGGTGGTTTCATCTACTTCACCCTCTCCGCATAGGAAATCGGGCAGGGACAATTGGTCTTTATTTCCCCAGGAGTCTAGCCACTGAATGCACTGCTCACCTTCTTCTCTGGTAAATCGGGCCATTCCGGCAAACAGGTCAGCAAGCTGAATAAGCGGTTCTTGCTGGGAGTCTGTCGGCTTCACGCTCCTGAACTGGAGCAAGTAATTCACCGCTTCAGCTTCGAAAAGGGTTAGGAAGTTAGGTTTAGGATGCCCTAATCGTGTTCTATTCAGAAATTCGGCTATTTCATTCCAGTGAACCTGAGAGTTCTTATCAGGGTAGAAATTCCACTCGGTTTGATTCCACTGTCTGGCAGCATGAATGAGTGCCTTGTAGTACATGCGCTCCAAATTGGCAATGTCATCCCTTCCTTGAATGGCATGCCGTGAATCTTGAATGTCCCAACTGAGAATATCGATTCTGAGCTTTGCCGAACTCGCAAACTTCTTAACCACGCACTGGAAAAACTCTCGCGCCGCCTCCACCTTGGGACTATGCGTTCCAATCTCATTAAATTTAACCTCGTCGACTCCGTGCTTGTTAAGGATGCCCCTGAGACCATCCTCCAGTTGCAATAATAAGTTTTTTCGACCAGTAACTACAGCGATTGCCTGATAGCGACGATGAAAAGTGCCCGATTCATCGCTGTAAGCCACGAAGCTTTCACTCTTCATGTCGACCTAAACACTCCCTGCCTTTGCCAGCCTGTTCTTCACCAGCGTCACCACAGCTCGGTAGACGGCTAGCTGCTCCTCCTCCGTGCCTCCCAGGGCGTCAAAGACCACCCGGTCCAGCTGGCGCCGGTCTGGGAGGACTTTGTCCAAAGAGACGTCCTCGGGGCGAACATTGGAATAGTCTTTGTGGGGCTCTGAGAGGCCCACCTCTTGGAAAACAGAGGTGATGTCTCGCTTTATGATTGATTTAGTATCAAAACCTTGCTTGATAAGCAATGGCGGGGAGACCACGAAGTTTCTGGCTGCTTCGTAAGTCATGTTATCTAATGCGCCCAACCCAAGATTAACGCGGCCAAACAGTTCAACAAACAGATGAGTCAAGGTTGAATTCAGGCTTATTGCCAAGGCTGCCAGATAGTCGTCATCCTTGCCTTTGGGGTAGATAGCGTAGAATCTGTCGCTGCTAAATGCACCTATGACGTTGAACGGGACCAGAAACCGAACATTGAATGCCTTGAACCAGAGGAACGATGGGAATTCCTGCTCGCCAACATCCCACCATCTGGGCCTTGCTCGGCATGTAGGGCGTTCGTCGTATTCTTGAAGTTCCCCCCAACTAATGTATCGAAGTGCGTACGTTCCTTTCAGCTGATGGCGGCTACGATTGCACATGAACAGGAGGTTTCTTAGATTGGCAATGTCAAGCTCGATGCCTCTAGCTTCTTGGGGGCTCTTGATTACGGGTTTTAGAAACTCCGTCTCGATAAGCCCCTCCCATCCAGCCCCATTTCTGACATGAAGTAAGCCTTTAGGGGCAGGCCTACCCGTAGGCTCGAGGTAGAAGAATTCGTTAGCACCCGTGGTGAAGCCCCGCCGCACTTCGGCAATATCCCCTAGCCTTACCAGCTTGTCTTTCCCCTTTTCCAAGAGAGTGAAGAAAATATCCGGCGCCCTTAGATACTTGCCACCCCATTTGCCTCCGGAGTATTTCCCGTGCTCAACACCCATGTCCAGAGAAGGTGCCTCTGTCTCTTCGGGCATTTCCAGACCGTCCAGCCACAGGTCTTTCTGGCTAATAGGGTAGACTCGGAACTCTGCGACACTCTGGATGCTGTCTGTCCACTCCTCTAGCAGGAGATTCTCCGCGTTAGCCGCCGCCTCAAAGGGAGCTCGGTAAGCAATAAACTTAGGAATGTTGCTTCGTAGGGCCTCCCAGTCACCATCTTTCGGTCGCTGGAGCAGTACGATAACGGTATTTATGTCTGACTCCTTGAAGGAACGACGGGCGTGGTTATCTATAATCTGGCGAATGTCAATGTTCTTGAGCAGGAACTGCTGAAGCGAGGCCCCATAGCCGACATCAAGCCAGGAATTTGAGTTAATGAAACAAAATACACCGCCAGGACGAAGCAGGTTAAGCCCCTGGTAGTAGAAGTAGACATAGAGGTCGCTCTTCCTATCTATCCTGGAAATAGCCTTGCCCCAGTGAGTCCTCACCGCTCTCTCCAACTGTTCCTTGTAGCCCCTCTTGACCTCTCGCCAGTCATCTGGGTCGTAATCCTCAGCCCTGGCTAAAGGTGGTGCTACCTCCTCCTGACGCACATAGGGCGGATTACCAATACAGATGTCGAAGCCACCTTTTTCCAGAAAGACCTCAGCGAAGTCAATATCCCAGAGGAAATAGTCCTTCTCCCCCTTTTTGCCAATGCTCGCTGCCACCTTTCGCAAGCATCCCTTTTCCTCTTTTAAGGTATCTAGTTGAGGCTGGATTTTGGCCTGGGCTTCCTCCAGCCCCCTGACCATCTCTTCAGTATCTATGAATGAGCCTCGTATCTGCTCCAGACCAGTCTGGAAGGCTTGTCGTTGGGGCGCTTCCAGCTTCCGGATATCAGCATCAATAGATTTGACCTTATTATCCAGCACTTCACGGAGTAGCTGATGCTCCATGTAGTCAATATCGTGTTTGCTGACCGAGCGGTCACCGCGGAAGTAGTCCGCTTTCTTGTCTACGATATTGCGAATTTGCTGTTTGAGCGACTGCGGAATATAGGCATAATCGGCCCTGAGAGACAGAGGTATGCCGGCAATCTCCTCTACCAAGCTATCTCCTTGCCGCGCCTTAAAGGTAAGGTTAGGGAGGAGAGGCTGGTTATAGATATCCATCTGGCTTTCTTCGCTCTCAATGATTAGAGAAAGCCACAGTCGCAGCTCGCAGACCCGCACCGCCCAATCCTTGACATCAACACCGTACAGGTTCTGAGAGACGATGCGCTTCTTGAGGGCGAACTCGTTCTCACGGTGACCCTGATACTCAGCTATTACCCGATAGAGTTGACCCATGACATTCATCATGCCTACCAGGAACGAGCCCGAGCCCACCGCTGGGTCAACCACCCTCACCGAATCTAAAGCTGCCTTGAGTCGGTTGAGTTCTGGGCTTGCCAGCCCGGCTAATTCGTTTCGTCCATCTTCGGACATTGGTGCCATTACCAGTGGTATCAGGGTATCCTTTGATAGACCGGTGGCATCATGCAGATATTCTATTAGGGACAAGCGGCACATATAGTCAATTTCTATCCTTGGCGTGTAGAAGATGCCAGCCTGGTGGCGGTCCTCCTCATTGATAAGGGACTCGTACACCTTGCCAAGCATTTCCGGGTCTACTGCCACCTCTACCTCAAGGGGCAAGCTTTCCTGGATGGTGAAGTTATAGCGTTCAAGAAACCCAGGTGAAGTGCCATCAACGTTTCTTTCGAAGAGCATAGCGAAAAAGTCATCCGGGACATCGAATCCCAGCCTGTCCAGATCGCTCTCTGCAAAAAGGCCACCGTTGAGGAAAGGCATATTCAAAAACGATGCCCTTATCTCCCCAGGGAGGTCAACTGGCATCAAGCTCGACCGCCTGTTGAAGGCATGGAAGAAGAGCGAGTTCAGCCATAACCGATAGAAAGAGCCATCGGAAGGCCTGGCTCTGCCATATTCTCGCCACAGATTACGCATATATCGCTTGTCCGGATTACCCTCGCCCCACTTGAGCCACCCCTTTTTCTGGAGGAAGTATAGGAACATCAAGCGGTTAAGGAGTTGCTGGGCGAAGGCGTGCACCTGGTCGGCATTCCTTTTGCGCTGAGCAGCGAGAATCGCCTTGAGTTGATCGAGGACGCGCTTGTAGGTCTCAAAGAACTCGTCGGTGACACGTTCAACGCTGAACGCCTCTCCGTGTTTCGTACGTATGACCTCTGGCTTCTGGTCAGCCGGGGTAAGCGAGATGCCGTTGAGGACCTCTAGATCAGTGTGGTAAAGGTTATCCGGCTCTACAGGGAGGATCCGCAACTGAAGCGTGGGCATGGGCTTACCTGGCCTCAGGATGCGCTGAGGACTGACTAAGGCTAGCTGGCTATAGTCTTTGGTGAAGATGAAAAGGTAGTCCCCTGCCGGGTGATGCCGATAGAAGGGCTCAAGGATGGACCGGATAATCGTCCTGGTAAGCGACGTGGCCTCAAAGAGGTATGTTTGGAAAGTCTTGTCGTAGTCACTCAATAACCGAATTGATCGGATGGCTTCGGAGGCCTTGGAAGGAATATTGAGCTGCCCCGCCAGATAGGAGACGTCAGTCATTCGATAGCCTAGACAGGAACCCAAATACTCAACAAGCTGTGCTCTCGAATGGACTTTTTTTATTGCCTCAACTTCGCCCATCTCCTACCCCTTAACAGCTGTATATCAATAGATTACCACGAGGGCTGTGAAAAGGAAACCTTGTCGCACCAGTTACTTGCTACGAGCGCCAGTATTGGCCTACATGGTCGCTGTTTCTGAGCCGGAGGCCAAACCAAATAGCAGTTAGAGCAACTGAGGTCACGGTAACATTCCTGACTTTTGTTACCTCATTGTCATAGTAACGGAGCTTGGCGGACGGCTTCTGAATTCCTGTTTGAGAAGAAAGGGCCTATTCGGGCATTACGGCAGTTGCTGGACCTATCTTGACGACGGATAAGGACAAATGATAAAATCCTATAAGAGAAGAATTGGTGTTGGCATTAACAGAGGGAGGTGCGAAATGGGTGAAACTTACATGCGTATTCACCATCTGGCCACTCCAATAGGTGAGTTTTTGAACATATTTTGTCCTCACTGCGGAAAAGAGATTGAACTCACAGCGACACTTCTACCTGACAACGATATGATTATGTTGAGCTACGGAGGCGACGAGGAACACGATGAAACGAATCGTCATACGACGAAGACTTAGGCTGGGTAGCAGGTTTGCTGAAGTCAGGAGTAAAATAGAGACCGACAGGAAATACGCAGGTCTAAGAAAACTGTGCACCTTCAACCCTGAGGAAAATGAGCTTGTTTACCGTAGCGAGGAAATACACCCGAACCGTTCTGAACACCCCAAGCGTATCCCAGTAATGTTCCTTTTTAGTAACCCACACCCTGACTCAGTTGCACTCGGACTATTCCTGTCAGAACCACACTCAAGAACCTTTTGGCAGAGGTTATCGGAAATTGATAAGAGTCATCTCCAGTTCCCACCTGGGGCAGTCAACCTGGAACGCTGGCACGAGTCGATCCCTAAACTAGGGGAAATAATGCTGAAAGGTGATTATGAGAGTCCTTTTCTCCTTTATTTTCACTGTCTATATCCAATTCCAACAAGTAAACCGGAGGATTTAAGGGGGCTTTTTAGGTCAGCACCGCAGATTTGGAAAGAAATCGAAATATCTGCTAATCAGGAGCTAGCCAAATTAACCAAAGACGAAGAAATCAAGCACATTGTGGTGTTCAGTGCCGGGGTGTTTCGGATAATAACCAAGACGAAAGTGAAAGGATGGCGTGATAAAGCCGTTGCAGATGAGTTCTTGAAGAGCCCGGATAAAGAAAGTTATTGGGGAGTGGATTCAAATGGTACGCATGTCTACCTCAGCCTGCACACAAGAGCAAAAAACTGGAAGGATGAGAAAGGGAAGTACTATTTCGCCCGGTTTCTTGACCTTATTTTCACCAGAATTAGGGAGAGTATTTAGTGGTAATTTTACTGTGGCCGACTAGGTTTTCATCACTGAAGCGGCTGAGGAAACGCCGGGCCTCCATGGAAGGACTTGCTCTGGTGACATTTGTGCCGAACGTATGATAAGGTGAACATTCCTCGGTTTTGTGTTCCCCGCAGGATATTGGCAGGGTTATTGACCATAGTCCTTCCCTCGCTCGCACCCCAACCCTAGGCAAATAGCCTTGCAACGACTGCTTTGCAACCATCTGCTACTTATTACTTGTTATTACTTGACATAGCGATGTAAGTAGTGTATAATGAAGCCTACAAATGTCGGCAACCAGTGGAGGTCACCATGTCAGCGCTACTTCAAAACGCTTTCGAACACTATCTCGTGTCGAACCTTACGGACATAGCAACAATTTTGCGAGACGAGGGCAAGGAGTTTAATCAGCATCTTGTTCGGCAGTTCAAAGGCTGGGACAGCGTTAGAATGGAAGACCTGCCACATACGGGCAGGCTAATTCCAGAGCACCTAGTCTTTCTAAAGGCCATCGCCCAGTCGCTAAACTGGCTTCAGCAGCTAATACCAGCCCATGAGGATGAAAAAGCGGAAGGGACAGCTAACGCCGGAGCGGTACCTGTGATTTATCTGCGTGTGCTTCTGGAGGCGAAGACAGGGCAAATCAATAATCTTGCTCAGAGGCTGGAAGAGTTATTAGAACAAGGGCAGAGGGAAGCCAGCATCAGAAAACCAAGAAGACTTCTTGCGGTCATAGCTGGCTTGGAAACCTGGTCTAAGGTCGAATTGCCCGATGTGGGCCCCAATGGGCTGCTGGATCTTGAAGAAGTGCAGCGCCTTGCCTTGCGTGCCTGTGGCCGTGCCCGGTGGACGGCTTTGGCACCGCTAAAGATGTACAGCATATATAAGCTATCGGAGGGCGTGCGTTTGCCAACACCGAGGGGGATATTCCCGCCGATGGGCAGTGCCGTCTCAAGAGGGATTGAGCATCTGTTTGGGTTTGCCTTAGGAGAATCTGACAATGACTATGGCATCTCACGAGGGCTTCACGTGAAGCTGGCAGACCTGGCACAGACGACGATATGGGACATCAATTCCGGTTTCTACAGGCTGGGAGGTGGAATCTGAGAGAGCAAACTGTGGAGGGGGTGAGCATCATAATGACGAGGAGGGGGAGATGACAGCGGTAAGAACCCGAGTTCGGCACGACACCAGTGAAATAGTAATCACGTACCCGCAATTGCCTTTAGACGGAATATTCAGCGGTGGTGGCGATGGTGATGGGGGCTACGTTTGCTTCATTTGTGGGAAGGCAATGGACAGGGGTGGGGCATTTACCTGTATGTCAAGGCTGCTGGAGACATGCGAAGACAGCGAGGTCAAACCCGGCGTAATTGATGCGACCACATCCTTACAGGTATGTCTACCGTGCACCCTATTGTCTGCTCATCATAGGCTAAAGTGGGCACATAACCCAAAGCTCACCAGGTTTGAAATATGCGGCTTCTACACCTATGCCCGATTGTTAACCGAAACCATAAGTCAGAGGAGGTCTGACACCCAAGTACAAAACGAGTTTTTGCAACACCTTGTGGACAGCCCTTATTTACCTGTTGAGCTGGATAGAGCTGCTCTCCTTGGGGGTGTGCACAGCCACAGCCCCATTAGCATAGTCACCGAGGCTCAGTGCCAGATGTGCCAGGCCATCATCAAATTCGGTAAGCCTCATGTGATGTTCGAAATATCCATAGACACACCAAGACGTGATGGAATGACAAAATCCTGTATCTGGCGATTGGGGGGATATTGCTCCGAATGTTCAAAGCAGCTCCTACCCCTATGTGACCGACTATGGTGACGTAGTCTCAAGAATGCAAAGAATGGAGGCTAAAGTGATGAATGACCACTGCCATTGCTGCTTACTGATGCTCTGGGCGAGGGCTATACGCGGAATACTAGCCAATCGGCAGGCGATTGAGGATGTCCTTGTACAGAGGGAGAGACAGCCGAGCAAAGCCTCAGATAAAGACTTCTTTAGGGAGTGTGCTTGGGCAATATACAATACTCGCACGCCCTACAAAGCGGTAAAGGAAATATGGCCTGACGTAGAGGAAGCGTTCCTGTGTTGGGATTATGCCCTCGTCTGCCAAAGTATAGATAAGGTAAGAACTGCCGCCACACGTATACGCATCTGGAACTCAGTTCGCAAGGCTGAAGCAACAACGGCAATAGCGTTATGGATGCACAAGACCGGGTGGGCAGCTATAAAGCAGCGGCTACTATCTGGCTTGAAAACCGATAGCCAAGGCAATCTCAAGCCTGAAGATGGACTAATTGCATACTTGGATCAACTACGTATGATTGGTGAGACGAATGCAACTTTCATCTTGAAGAATCTAGGCTATGACGTGGCGAAGGCAGACATACGGCTAAGAAGATTGGCGGCGAGATTTGACTATCCAGGAGACAAGGATGGTGTGCAGCAATTCGCCTCTGATATTTCCAAACTTGCTCTTGAGCGCATATCTGTGGTCGAGACTGTGCTATGGAATGCATGTAATTCCAAGGCTGACCTTGGCTTTAAGTGCCCGGCCTGTGGCAGGCAGCGCTAGGGGGTACTGACACGGTGGTCGAAATTATGGCAATTATTGCCGCAATCGGATTCTTGTGCCTGGTAATGACGATACCCCTCACAATAGGGCTACTGTTCCTATTGCTCTTTTTGAAGGTAGCACAGTTTGCATGCTTCGCGCTGGCCAAATTTTTTGAGCGCATAGCTGTGAAGGGGATCGGGAAACCCAAGACAGATATTGAAGTGTTAGAACTGAGATGAGGGGGCTTAAGTGAAAACAGGTCGGTGGAGCGAGCGGAAAGGAGGATGAAATTTGAAATGATTAACCAGGTTGTGAAAGCAGTCTGCCTAGTCATAGTTGCCGCTATAATCGGGCTTGTGGCTTCCGGATGTGTGCCGTCAACTCCATCAGCACCAGACCAGCCACCTGCTCCAAGCGTTTCTGAAGCGGCAAAAAAGATTATCATTGAGTATTCTTCGACAACTACCCAGCAAATAGGGGAGTGGAGTAAAGCCAAACCGGGTTATGTGTATCTGGTACTGGACCTGCATATTGAGAACCAGGGTTATGATTCATTCAGCACGAATCCGCTATTCTTCTATGTGGTGGTCAGCAATGTGAAATACAGTGTAGCGTTTGTCATGGGTTTAGAGAATGAATTGGGGGCAGTGGACCTTCTCGACGGAGGAAAGGCCGCAGGAAGGATAGCGTTTGAAGTGCCGTCAGACGTGTCGAGCGCCGGGTATCAAATAAGGTACGAAGCTTTTCGGCAATATAACATAGAATGGGTAAAGCAATAGAGGGATAAAGGCTTACTTTTTCACCAGCAGTTCATGAAAGGAGAGAATATGATGAAGTATGTCATCGTATCATTCCTGTTAATGGGGCTCCTCTTGTCGGGTGCCTGTGGTGCACCAGAACCAGCACTAGCGCCAGAACGTACTTCTACCCCTTTTCCTGAATGGCTGAATGAAGCAAACCGAGCATGGGTAGTTGCGCATCCACATAATTGGGATGCAGATGCAGAAGATGATGGCTTGCGAGTTTGGGTGGAAGTGCAAGATGCTGATGAAAATGCAATTAGATATAGAGAGATTGATGTGCCTGTGGAAATCAAAATATACTCAACTGAAAGCAAGACATACCCTTGGACACCAGCAAGAACCATTTATTCCGGCTCTGGTTCATTAACGAACTGGAACCATGATGCTTTTGTTAGCGGAGCTAACGGGATTAAGGACATTCCTTGGGAGGGTATAGCAGCAACATTACCATCAGAAAATGCAGAGTGGGGAATTCTTTATATAAGCCTCACCCTGCCTAACGGAAAGGGCTACAGCGCCCAGCATTATCCGGTCCAGATTAAGGTAAGGTAGCCCCACAGCCCTAGAAGAAGGACTCGCGAAGCCTCACTTTCAATTCGAGCGCCACCCACAAGGCGGGCCTCCGATAAAGTTACTCTGAGTGGTTTGGCATTCAATCGGTCACAAAGATTTTCCAAAAGAAAAGATGGGGTTTGGCGAAAGTCCAATTTGCTGCACGATCACTCAGAT
>Ga0172363_10001851_pt1 | contig 17003 bp, 15 predicted proteins | sample LakKivs2_kivu2a2_FD_114541 | JGI IMG/M metagenome (GOLD analysis project Ga0172363, IMG submission 114541) | Sediment microbial communities from Lake Kivu, Rwanda - Sediment s2_kivu2a2 | ecosystem: Environmental > Aquatic > Freshwater > Lake > Sediment | place: Rwanda: Western Province, Lake... | reverse complement strand
TAAACATACCCACCAGTATCATCGTATCCACCTAGAATTAGTTGAACATAATATGGATAGAATTTCCTTTGATTTAAAATATTTGACATAAGGGTTGCTGCGCTTTTTACAGGCATTCTCACATCTCGTTTAAGTCTGTACAAATTAGCTTCAGCATTAAGATAGCGTGCTAAAACCTGTAGATCACCAACTAAACCAGCTGTGGCTAGTGCTAAATGTTCATCAATTTTGTAAAGTTTTTGTGTAGCTTTATGGGCAATTAAATGTCCCATTGTTGCTCTTTGCTCAGTAGCAATAACAACACCATCTTTACAAACTATGCCTAACGTTGTTGTACCTGTTTTTTTAGTTAAATCTTCTTCAGTCATAATTAATTACTCCTCAAAACCAGGAAAAATATGAAGATGGAATCTTATACCATTTATAAATAATTTGCGTAAAAATACCTGAACGATTATTTTTTATGAAAATAATTCTGCTACTTTTTCTACTTGGTCTTTATGCGCTAGAACTGTAACTTTATCTCCTGAAAATAGCTCTACGTCTTCTGTTGGTATAATAAATTTGTGATCTCTTTCAACTGCTACTATAAGGCTTTTCTTAGGTAAGCCGATTTTTCTAATAGTTTTTCCAGAAAGTTTTGAATTTTTTATAATTGGAAGACGAAAAATTTCAGCGTGTTCTCCAACATTCATGTATTCTTCTACATTTGGGTGTTTAATGCATTTAAACAAATGTTCTGCCATTATAAATTCTGAGCTTTTAATCATTTTAATGTTTTTTTCCATGTACATAGGTTTACTTTCTTCTTGGTTTACTATCGATACAAGATTTTTAACACCCATATTTTTTGCAAGGGAGCATACCATAAGATTTATCGCATCGTCTTTGGTTGTTGTTACCAGAGCATCTGCCTTTTTTATTTCTGCTTCTTCAAGTGTTTCTTCTTTTGTTGCATCAGCATTTATTGCAATTGCATCATATCTTCTTGCTATCTCTTCACAGCCGGCTTGGTTTTTATCTATAACGATAACATTGTGGTTACCATCTTTTAGAGCAATCTCGGTTAATGTTTTTCCTATGCCACCTGCACCTATTATTACTATATACATTAATATTTGACCTCATTTTTTAAATTGATTTAGTATTTTGGGGTTATTTTTTGGCTGATATTAATACTTTTGTGCTATTTAATGCTTGTAGGTTATTTATTTAACTTTGTAGCTTTATTAGCTTATTTTATTTATTTTTGGATTTAATATTTTTTTATTTTGCTTTGAAAATAATAAATTTTAGATTGTATTTTAGACTTAACCATCAATTTATAAACTCTGTATAGCTACTAAATTTAAAAATTAATATTTAAGCTTAATTTATTAAAAACGTGTTAACATGTATACTATTTTCGTGCTATCTATTATCATGTATAAATGGTTGATAATATTTATTAATGAACACATTAAAATTGATAGATAAACTCTATCACGGAGATGCTGACGAATGATGTAACCAATTTTCATTACTAGATTAAAATCATATATTTTGTCTTTTTGCGATATCTTCAGCAATTTTAATGTGTAAGTCAAATCTATTGTTTACCCCATAAAACTCTGCCGCCTCCTTGAAAGATGCAAAACGTAAGAAATAATACTTATAGATCAATTTGTCTTTTTCCTCTTTTACATCTGGAGCAGCTAAATGACAATCAGAACACAGGAGTGAACAATTATCATCACTATAATCTCCTCCATAAACTAGTGGCACAATATGATGAAATTCCCCCTTGAAATCATCATCAAAATCAATGCCGCATCTCTCGCATCTATTTCCGGATCTTTCAATCACTTTCTTTTTGATTTTTATTGGGAATTTCATTCTGCTCGTTTTTTTTTAAAATCACTTCTGTTCGTATAATGATATTTCTAACAGTAGTAGAATACCAATCACTTTTTTTATCTATTCTAGTATGTCTTGTTTCTATCTTATGTTCATTTAAATATTTAGCAATTTCAGTGTAACTTTTTCCTTCGTCTCGTAAATCTTTCATAATCTTTAGAATCCTTTGTTCTTCAGGATTTTCAATAAGTCTAGTATTTTTCTTTCTATTTCCTACCAAATCAGATGCAATAGTATACCCATACGGGGCTTTGCCGAACCATTCATCTTTCATTTTTTGTTTCACACCAACACGTATTTTAGACGCAAGCTGCCCTCTGAAAAACTCACTAAATGCTGCAAAATTAGTAAGGATAAATCGTCCTTGATCGCTATAAATATCAATATGTCTTAAGGTGTAAATATGTAGTTTAACACCATACGTTAATAGATCATCCATTATGTTTAGCACATCTTTTGTGGATCTTGAAAATCTGTCGTTATCATATGTGCAAATTCCATCGAATAAACCATTTTTCGCATCTGCTATCATTTCTTGAAATTTTTCTCTTCCTTTGATGTCTTTACCACTTGTTTCATCTTTATAGGTTTTTACCCAGCGCCATTTAGTTTCGTTTAACCAACCATCTAAGGTGGATTTTTGTCCTTCAGGACTGTATCCTTTTGCCTGTTCCTCCCTACTAACCCTTATGTAATATGCCACTTTGTACTCTTTTTGTATTTGGACCACCTCATGTATATGACTAAAGCCTTGTACTTGTTATAGGTCAAATATACGCCTTTGTATATAACTTTTTGCAATTTTTTTGATTTTTCGAGCAAACCGTGCTATATATTATCTATCAAAGATGTAGTTTGTGCAATGAAAAAATTTCTAAAAAAATTCATGACATGAATTTTCTAACAAAATTAATAGCTCAAATTTTTCAAAATCACGGAAAAGCACTTTTCTGCCAAAAAGCCGGGCTTTTTCATTGATTTTTGGGTTTATTAGGGCTTTTTGTAAATTTTACAGGAGAAAACTAGTGTTTTTATCGAAAGTTTTTACAGATCCTTTCTCCTTAAGATGTATCTTTTGTTCAAGTAATTTTAATCAGTTTTGTTTATTTTTTCATGCTAAATATTATCTATCACTAAGTATTGGTTGTGTGCTAGACATACTATAGCAAACTACATCATGGATAACGTGTCTCATGTTAACATAAAAATTTATAATTGTTGTTAAAAGTTTAAAAATTAAGTTTGTAGTTTAACAATATTATCAAAGTTAATATTATTATTAAAATAGACTAAAGACGGTTAGCTATCTGCACTAAAAGCTTACTCTTCGAACCTTTCTTATCAATAATTACTCGTCCATCTTTTTTCCAATGCTTTGAGGGATAAGCACAATCTTTTTCTAAAACAGGATTAAGGCCCAATGATTTAGCAGCTTTTGCGATATTTTCAACTAAAGGTTTTTCAACAGCATACTTTTTTGAAACCTTTCTACCAGAAAGCCTTGAAACTGATTTATCAAAATAAATAGGCCAAATAATATATTTTTCTTCTCCTCTTGAGACCATAAATAATCACAATAAAATATTATTTAGATATCAATATAGCGTTTAAAGTTCCGCACTGCCCAGGTCTAGAAGTTACTTTTGCTTTACCAATTTTTGTTTCAATAACAGCGCCTTTATTTATGATATTTCTTCTAACATAATGGATATTTGCAAGATTTTCTTTAACAGTAACTATTTCTGTTTTAGTAGTTTTTTTGGTTTTTGGATCAATAACATAAGCAATATTTGTTGTTTTAACCCTACTCTTAGAATTATTGCCTTTAGTTCTAACTTTTTTAACTCTAACTGGTCCTATTGTTGTAAGTGGGCTTTCTCGTCCTATCTCAAATTTACGTTTATGACGCGCATAGCGAATTCTTCGACCTGTTCTACTTCTTTTTGCTTTACCTTGCCAAAGTGCCATAAAAACTCGGAATGAAGAAGTTATATTTAAACAATTAGGTGTTAAGAAGATGTTTTTTTTCGTTTAACAAATGTATTAGTTATTTTCCCATCTTCGATAACCATCTTTCTTTCAGCATAAAGTGCCATTTTTTCATCATGAGTAACAACAATAATTGTTGTTCCAATATTCTGGTTTAGTCGTGTTAATAACTCCATAATAAGAGACCCTGTTTTGGAATCCAAATTTCCTGTTGGTTCGTCTGCTAAAATTATTGCTGGTTTATTAGCAAATGCTCTAGCGATTGCTACACGTTGTTGTTCTCCAGCACTAAGTTGGTTTGGTCTTTGTTTCATTCTTTCTTCAAGTCCTACTAATTTTAAAAGATACTGTGCTCTTTTTATGCTATCTTCTTTTGATATTTTTTTACATTCCATGGGAAGCTCGACATTTTCTTGAGCATTTAAAATAGGCATTAGGTTCGCAGATTGAAATATAAAACCTATTTTATCTCGTCTGATTTGTGATAACTGATTTTGATTTAGGTTAGCAATATTTCTGCCATCTAATATAACATTTCCACTAGTTGGTATATCAAGACAACCAAGTATGTTAAGCAGTGTTGTTTTACCTGATCCAGATGGTCCCATTATTGCAACAAATTCGCCTTTTTTAATGTCAAGATTTACACCTGAGAGTGCTTGAACTTTGTTTCCATTTTTTTCAAAGATTTTAATAAGGTTTTGAACAAGTAGCACTTCATTCATTTCTCATCGCCTCCATCGGACTTTTTCTAGATGCTTGCCAAGCAGGATAAATAGTTCCAATAAAACCTAATAGTATCGTTAAGCAAAGCACTTCAGATATCAATAGTAAGCTTGGTGTTGTAACTGTAAATTTTTGTGTACTTGGCAATAATACTTTTGAAAGAAACGGCCCTGCTGTTACTCCTAAGATTATTCCAGCAATCCCACTTAAAAAACCTATGGCTATTCCTTCAATTATAAACTGGGTTGTGATACTTTTACCTGAAAAACCTATTGCTTTTAATAATCCTATTTCCTTTGTTCTTTCTTTTACTGTGTATATCATTAAAAATAATACAATTAATCCAGCGGTAATTATTGATACAATTATTATTTGATTTCCTGTGTTTTCGATTTTTTTGCTGTCTTCTGAAAGCGATGCAATTTCATTTTCTTGTTGTTGGTTTATTCTTTCTGTAAGTTGAGAGTACATATCAGCATAAGCAGTTACTCTTAGATTAGTATAATTTTGCTCAATACTATATACAACCATATCCACATATGATTTATCTTGAGCATAAACATTCAATGAATATGCTTGTCCTTCTTCAAGTCCAAGCACTTTTCGAGCATCTGAAATATCCATGTAAACATAATTTCTATTAGTATCACTTGAATATATACCAACAACTGTAAAATTATAACCTTCTATCTCAACTAAATCTCCAACCTCAGCACCTGAAAAATTAGCATCAGATTCTGTTAGTGTATCCTTAATCATAACTGCAAATTCATCATCTTGAGTAATTTTTCTACCATAGACTATATCAGTTGGTAAAAGCGAATAGAATTCGTCCAATGAAGTATCAATTGGCACACCCATAATAACATAATCAAATAATGATTCCATTCTATTTTGCATATCTTCACCTGGTCCAGGTTGTCCTTCAGGTGGAACTCCTGGTTCACCATTCTGTCTCCATTGATCTCTCATCTCTTCAAAATTAGGCTGGCCAACTGATCTTTCAACTAAAGGAATTACAACTTCTACATTGTCCATAGATGAAATATTTTCTATAACATCTTGAGATATTGTTGTTTCTCCAGGAAAACCGCCACCACCTGGCATTCTACCGCCACCAAAACCACTGCTCACTTGGATCATTCTCTCTTGAGACTCGCTAAGCTCACCTGTTTCAACAATATGTTGTTGATATTCATCTATCATCTCTTGAGTCTTGGTAGTCGATGCATCTACACCGGTATAAACTGAGATAATTGCTGCAATCGAAAGACCAAGTGCAATAACAACAAGTAGTGTTCTAGTTTTTTTACGCCATACATTTCTAAATGCTCTATTAATTAAACCCATTTTTATCAACTCAAATTCTTATTATTATGATTTCTTTTCTTGATTTATAACTTTAATTCCCAATTTATTACCAAATCAATTCCAATTTAAACAAAAAAATTAGGTAAGAGAAGGTCTCTGGCCAAGTATTACAGAAACATCTAATGTTTGATTGCCTCTAACTATAGTAATTGTAACAGTTTCATTTGGCTGAGTGTTTTCTTCAAGATAAGACATTAATGAATTACCATTGATAATTCTATTACCATCTATTGCAATAATAATATCCCCTCCGATTATAACCCACTCACTGTTTATTCTGACTTGTTGATAACCATCTTGTAATCCTGCTTTTTCAGCAGCACTACCAGTTGAAATACTTGTGATAAGCCATCCATATGTTACATTAACTTTCATTGTTTTTGCAATTGAATAGCTCATATCAACACCAGATATACCAAGCCAGGAGTGCTGATTATATGAACCATTTTCTACCAAGGACTCTATTTCACAAAGAATCGTATTTGATGGTATTGCAAAACCAAGGCCTTCTGAATCCTCAATGATGGCTGTAGTTATACCAACAACTTCACCATTATAGTTTAACAATGGTCCACCAGAGTTACCAGGATTTATTGGAACACTTGTCTGAATAATATTAGCAATTGGAAAACTACCAGCAAGTGATTCTTCAATAGTTCGATCTACCTGACTTACAATGCCAGTTGTCATTGACCCCTCAAGACCCATTGGGCTACCGATTGCAATTACAGGATCACCAACTTCAAGAGTAGAAGAACTAGCGATTTCAAGAGGATGAAACTCTTCAATAGGTGCATCAACTGATAAAACTGCTAAATCAGAATAAGCATCAGAACCTATAACCTCACTTGGGTAACTATTACCATTTGAGAAAGTTACAATAATATCAGATACATCAGAAACAACATGATTATTTGTAATAATTACCATTTGGTCTGCAAAATTATAAACAAAACCAGAACCTTGAACCTCGTAATATTGGGTTCTGAAAAAACTCTGATAAGCAGCAACTCCATAGATTACAACAATAGAATCTTTTACATTATTATATATATTAGATAGAGAAGTATCATTATAATAATATGTTGCATTATAGGTTAACCCGCTATTAGTATCATGATTTTTTTGAATTTCTAGTTGATTATCTAAATCACTAATTTGATATTTTAAATCATTAATCTCTGAAGATGACATACCATAGATAAATGATCCGCCTAAAATAAAACCTACAATAAACATTACTACAATAATAACTGAGATCAACATTAGTTTGGCATAATTAGTTTTTTTAATTGGTTCGTTTTCATACATAAATAATCCCTCTTTTTTTTCATTAATAATGTTTTATATGCAAAGAAAAGGGTGAAACCCTTTTCAAGTATTTTTCTACAAAGACGTTTATTTATATCTATTTTATTCCCAAATTCTTACCAAATTTTACCAAATTTAAAGATTTAATGATATTAAAAAATACAGTTGTGCCAATTTATAAAGGGGGAGGAAAAGATGGCTATAAGCTGGCACAACTTATATATTTGATATGGCGAAGGGAAAAAATAGTAGGATACATTAATTTCCCTTCTCAAATGGTTTTTTGGGTGGGTAGGATGCTTTTATTGATCTGATTACTCACCAGGGATAAAATCGCCGTATGGGCCTCCACATGGTCCATGTCCGAATCCGTGTTCATCCATCATGTTTTGAAAGATACCTGTAGTGTTTTGTAGATCAAATTCGTCCTCAATGACATTTCTGATTTCGCCCCAGCTGCATCCTTCGTTTCTTAGTTCTTTCTCCCTGTTTAAGATGGTGAGTCTTTGTTCGGTTTGCGCGATTTCAGTATCTAGTTGTTTATCTAGCACACCGTATTCATCAAGTTTCTCCTGGATTGCTGCTTGTATTTCCTGTCGGGTTGCATTTTGCTCTCTAAGAGTTGCAGTGAGTTCTTCGAGTTCTGTTTGTTGTTCATCTGTTAGATCGTATGCAAACGGTCCAAGTTCTTTCATTCTGTGTCTACCTTCAAACGGTGGTATTTGAAGGGGCGTTTCATCGCTTGTGTCATCGGTCTGTCCACTAGCATAGACTACCCCAAGAGTTACAATAAATATGCCAACAAGCAGCCCTCCGACCAATTTTTTGTTTCTTGTTTTCATTTTTTTTTGTCCTCCATTGTTTTTGTCAAACCATTTATGTCAAAGTGGTTTTATATTGATTTTTTACAATTTAATTCCGATTTATTCCCAAATCAATCCCAAATCTTGAAAAAAAGTATTAAATGAGTTCCACAATTCACATCGAAGGTCAACTCAATGAGCTCAATTAAAAATGTTCTCTACTGGCTTATCGCCAACTCCTTAGGTGGTACAAATCGTGGGAGAATTTTGGAAGAACTTTTTAATAAACCTCAAAACGCAAATGAACTTTCCAATAATCTTAAATTAGAGTATAAAACAGTCCGTTACCATTTAACGGTACTTGAGGAAAATAAACTTATTACATCAGTTGGTGGAGGATATGGGAAGACATATTTCCCATCTGAGGAACTTGAACAAAATAAACATATTTTCCTGCAGATTTGGTATGAAATTGGGAAAAAAACAAATTAATAAGAAAAAACATAAGTAGAAGGTAGAAAGAAATGAAACACATTCCAATAAATGAAAACAATATTCCAATTTACAATAAAAAAGCAATAAAAATAATATTATTATTAGTTATCTGTGGTATTATTACAGGGCTTATTCTATCAGCTGTTTTTGTAAATGAGGCAAATTATAAATTAAAACATCCTTTTGAAGCTTTTGAAGGGCATAGACCACCGCCTGGTAAAAATAATTCTAATTATAATTTATCTCAGAATTTTCCGTATAGAGATGATGATCCGCTGACAACATATGAATTAATTTTACCCACGTTTGGTGTTATTATTGTTTGTATAAGTACTTTTTTATTAATTGGATTAGTTGCCGTTTATATTAAAATATTTTTTTCAACTAATTCTAAATATATTGTAGGATTATTACTTTTCTTAATACCTCTATTGATACAATCATTATTTTTAATAAATACAATGCACCATTTATTTGAATCAGGTAGGTTTGCTATACTAACTGGAACTTTGAATTTTGGACTTGGCGGTCTTGGTGGAATACTGATACTTGTTTCATTTTTTGAAATAATTGGGCTCAGTATTTTGCTATATCTTAGTACAGAATAACATCAATTTACGTTTTTCATAACTTAAATGTACTAAATCACAAAGTTGAAATAAACTATATTGTTGTCAGGTTTCTGTGAGAGATGCAGCTTCTTCTAAAAAAAATAATAATTCTACTACAAAAGGTGTTGAAACTTTAATAGGTGACCCTAAAAAAGCGATAATTAAACTATCAGTCCCAATGATTATCGCAATGTCAGCAAACACAATCTATAATCTTGTTGATGCACTTTGGGTTTCTGGTTTTGGTAAAAATCTTTTTACATCCCAAGATGTAACAAATATAGGTGCTGGTGCTTTGGCCGCAGTAGGATTTGTTATGCCTTTTTATATGATGATAATTTCTATAGCAACAGGTCTGGGTTTAGGCGCTGGGTCAGCAATTTCAAGACGCATTGGTGCAAATGATAAAAAAGGAGCAGATAATGTAGCTATACATTCAATTGTAATCACACTAATTTTTGCGTTTATTTTTTCGCTCTTGTTTTTTATTTTTGCAGATAAAATATTTATTTCAATTGGTGCGAAAGATGCAGCTGCTATGACAATATCTTATGGAAGAATTATTTTTGCTGGTAGTGTTTTTATCTTTTTTAGTAATGTTGCATTAGCTATTCTGCGTAGCGAGGGTGATGCAAAAAGAGCTATGTATGCTATATTACTTGGTGCTGGTCTGAATGTTATACTTGATCCAATATTTATCTACACGTTTGGTATGGGTGTTACTGGAGCCGCGTATGCAACAGTTTTATCGCTAGCTGTGAGTGCGTTTATATTGGTTTATTGGTTGTTTTTAAGAAAAAACACTTATGTTTCTTTTAAATTTAAAGATTTTAAATTTAACAAAGATATTCTTAAAGATATTTTTAGAGTCGGACTTCCAGCATCAGTTCAACAGTTATCAATGTCTTTTACCATGCTTTCGATAATAGTTATCATCAATTTCTCAGGTATAGGTGAAGATGGTGTAGCAATCTATAATACTGGTTGGCGGATAGTATCAATAGCAATACTACCTCTTCTTGGTATGGCAACAGCAGTCGTATCTGTCACAGGTGCTGCTTATGGATCACATTCATATGACAAGTTAAATACTGCTTTTATATATGCATCAAAAATTGGTCTTATTATTGAAATAATTCTAGCAATTATTATATTTATTTTGGCACCATTTATATCGGCAGTTTTTACAACCTCACCAGATGCTTATCATATTAGAGGAGATCTTGAAACGTTTCTAAAAATAACATGCTTGTTTTATCCTACAGCTGCTTTTGGAATAATAACTTCCTCAATGTTTCAAGGCTCTGGGAAAGGACTATATGCTCTTATTACAACATTACTTAGAACTATTGTTCTAACAGTATTGCTTGCGTTAATATTCACATTTGTTTTTGATTATGGGATTATTGGGATATGGTGGGCTATTGTTATTTCTAATTTATCTGGCTCTATAATATCATATGTTTGGGGTAAATTGTATATCAGAAACCTTTTTATAAAAAATGAAAAAATAGGTTAGAATTTAAAGAAAAAATTGAAGAAATTTTTCTAACCTTGGGAAATGTTGTAATAATCTTTCCAAAAATATGGAAAAACTATGTGTGTTTGACTGTTTACTTTTTGATATTGTAACTGGTAAAGGATCTGACCAACCTGTCTCTTCATATGCAAAATTCTTAAAATTGATTTTCAATGCTTTTACTCTAACATTATAAGATTTAATGTTACCCCAAGTATGAGATACTTCGACAGGGCTGTCTGCTGGGTATGGTCCAAGTACATCACTATAGGTTCCATCACCCCAATCAAAGTAGTAAAATACGTATGTTTGGTCATCTAATATCCCTTCTGATGCCTGTGCAGTAAACGTATATTCAATTCCTGGTTTTCCTGATATAGATCCAGTAGGTTGACTTGTTTTTGATTCTATACATACAATAGTGTTATATGTATTCTCATTTTTGTTAGAATCAATAACCTTAACACTTATTTGATAGACCCCTGGTGAATCCCATGTCCATTCAACATTTTCTCCATTTGCATCACCATACACTCCATCTTCATTAAAATCCCATGTGAAAACATATGGTGACTGCCCATTATTTGCAGATGCCTGAAATTGAAGAGGAATATCTGGGTATCCATTAATGTTTTCTTCATCGTTTAAAATTTTGGTTTTTAGTCCCTTACTTTGTGGGTATCCACCAATTTTTAGGCTTGGATCTCCTATAAGGATGAACTCTTCAACAGTGAAAAAATCACCTGGGATATTGGTAATGTACTGATTCTGTGCTTTTGTCAACATCTGTGATATTGTTTCACTAGTTGAATAAGCCTGCCAAAAATGTATTGACAAATAACCGCAACCGTAATCTAAACTACCATAAGCTGTCCTAGTAGCACCAATGCTTGCAATAAAACCACCACGGGGTTTGGCTACGCAACACCAGGCGAAACAAGGAAGCATCATAGAACCAATATTAAATTGGCTTATGATATTATTCAGGGTATCAGAAAGATAACTAGTTAAGTTATTAACATTAAAATCAAGTTTAGCAGTAAGACAGGCATCAAAGAAAACAATGGGAAGCTCATACCCATTTGTAGCACCTAAAAGATGGTTTGTGTGATAGCCGACCCATTCTTCACTATTTGGAGGATGTGTAGAGACTCCTATCTCAAAACCATGACCAGAATAATCAAAAAACCCAGCGCCTTTGTTTATAGCCTTATTTAATGACGCTGCACTGAATGTATCATCGGAAGTCCATAATTGTGTAGGAATAAAATCTGACATGATTTGTTCTGTCATCAGATTTTTCTGTTCACCCTCATTTCCATTGTTACCTGGGAAAGTATCGCCTCCAACAAGAATTATGTTATTGAACCAGCTTTCACCATATGTTTCTGTTTCATAGTGTATTATCTTATTAACAACTACTTTAACCTCTGTTTTCTTTGTGCAGGGTAAACGACCTACGTTTATATCTGGGTAAAAATCTACACCATCTATGTCATAAACCTGATGGTGATCATGATGAACCTCTCCATATTTACCATTTCCATTTGCATCCCAGCTGCAAAAACTATCATTTTCATCATATATATCTGCATAATACAGATCAGTTGGTAGAGTGTCTCCCCAGAAGCTTGCATAAGTGTATCTAATAGGTAATTTATCAACGCTACCGACAAGGAGAACATAATCAATTCCCAGGGTTTCCTTGGCATCTTTTATAAAGTATTTTATTTTTTCAGCCTTGTCAAAACCGTTATATTTAGAATATATATCCTCAGTTGTCTCCAGGAAAGTATCAACACCCATATTGATTTTATGCTCGATGAGAGATTGTATTTCGTTTGAAAATTCAGATGGGGATATGATGACAAGATCATATTGATCTGAAGACATCACAGGAGTCGCAGGTTCATCATATACTAATTTTATATGAATATTATTAGTATAATAGATTATTTTATTTGCAGGGGAGTATCGAACTGGATAACATCTGACTGTAAGATAAATCACATTATCGTTACCATTTAAACCTGCTCCAATGTTATAACTAAAAATATTAGACGGATAAACCTCTGAACTACCATATATCTCTTCATCTCTCACTGTGTCATCAATATTTTGCTCAGTTGAAGACACGGGTGTTGGTTCAGGGACAGGCTTTACATCTTTTGACAACAAAAGTTCTTTTGACTCAGAAAAAACCACATCAACATTTTTAATTTTTGATCCAAATGGTAAAATAAAAACTTTTGTAAAAACTGGTAGCATTGGTTCCCCGGCATATGAAATATAAGATGTTGCTTCATTAAAAGTAACTGATATATATTGATCTGAGTTTGTAATAACTGGGTTAGATATAGTGATTGATTGTTCTATTGATTTTTCCTCATAAGTGTTATCATCAGCATTAGCAACAATAATTAACCCGCTGATAACTAGGATTATTGCTACTGATAAAACATATATTTTTCTCATTTTTTATGACTCCCCTTTTGTTAACAAGCGTTAATATGGTTAAGTTATATAAATTTTCTGCGTATTATATCTAAATATTATGGATGATACCAGCTGGTTTAAAAAAGCAATTATTTATCATATTTTAATAGACAGATTTGCAGGTTTTAAATCAACAAAAAACTGGGAAAAACCTCAGTTTCTTGGTGGAAATATAAAAGGAATAATTAATAAAATTTCTTATTTAAAAAATCTTGGTGTTAACACTATTTGGGTTTCTCCTTTTTATAAAACAAGTGAGTATCATGGGTATCATATTACTGATTTCTACGAAGTTGATCCACATTTTGGTTCAACTCAGGATGTTAAAGACTTAATAGAAACTATTCATGAAAATGATATGCGTATTATTACTGATTTTGTTCCAAATCATTGTTCTAGTAAGCATCCATATTTTATTGATGCGCAAAAAAACAAGGATAGCAAATATAAGGATTGGTTTTATTTTACAAAATGGCCAGATAATTATCTATGTTTCTTAAGTATTAAAGAATTATCAAAGATAAATCTTAATCATCCAGAGGCAAGAGATCATATAATAAATGCTGCTAAGTATTGGATAAACCTAGGGTTTGATGGTTTCAGACTTGATCATGTAATAGGACCTTCTAATGTTTTTTGGAAGCAGTTCAAAACTGAAATTAAAAAAGAAAAAAAAGATGTTGTTTTAATCGGTGAAGCTTGGATGAAAGGAATAAAGTTTCATGAATTAAAAACAATAAAGGTTAAACATAAAATATTAAAATGGTTTTTTGGAGCATCATCTGAAATGCTTTTTAAAGAATACATGGGAATACTTGATGGAGTACTTGATTTTAGATTACAAGAATTACTAAGAGATTATGTTGCTAGGGCAGATAAACAATCGGAATTAAAAAAAGAAATAAGAAAACATTACAGTAAATATCCTGCTAATTATTTTTTACCAACATTTTTAGATAATCATGATATGGATCGTTTTCTTTTTGAATGTCATGATAATAAAGATAAATTAAAACAAGCAGCCGAAATCCAATTCTCAATAGATCAACCTGCGATAATTTATTATGGGGCGGAAAGTGGTATGACGCAAAAGAAATCTATATGGGAGTTTTCAGCGTATGGTGATCTTCAGGCAAGACAGCCTATGAATTGGGATGAACAGGATATTGAGTTGTTGAATTTTTATAGAGAGATTATCAGGCAAAAGAAAAAATAAAAGAGATTTTTTTGTGTGTTGTTGGTTTCTATTGTCTTGTTTGTTGTAGTAACTTTTGCAATATCGGAAACATGTTTTTCAGGAAGTTTAGTATCGGTGTGTTAATTGTTTTGCTTTTTGGCATGCTTATAGACAATGTTTTTTTGTTTCCAATAGCCCATACCCCGCCAAGTAAAGTTACAAACAGGATACGAGGTTTGCCATTATTCATTAAGATGCAAAATTGACCAAAACAAGATTCAAGAGAAATAGTGGCTAGCTCTGAAATCAATACTTTCCATAGTAACGTATTATTGTTTGCTAGATCTATAGCAATAACATAACTGCTCGGGTTAAAAGGATCAGTTGAAAGTGCTGCAACTATTATAATGGGGTTTGTTTCATTTCCAGCTATTGAAATCACAGAACAAGGTTTATGCGTTCCTGGTTCCTGAATAATACCATCAACATCAATTTTTTCCAATACTTGCCCATCTTCTGTTGAATAATGCATTAAAAAACCATCGATACCATCTACAGTCCAAAATCCACCACGTGTATCACGTGCTGGTGATGCGTCATTTACATTAGGAGTATAAACTCTCCATTCTTCCTTACCATAATCACCCATGTCTGTTACAGCAAAAAGTTGCGGATCTTTAGTAATACTACGATTACCGTCAAAATAAAGTGTGTTATCGATAAGCAGTGGACTGCAACCACTTGGTGCAGGAAACTCATAGAACCATGCAATGTTTAATCGCATATCTTCGTTTGGATTATATGGATCCACATCGATAGCATAAAGACGCCCGGTATCAGGTATTAACGTATAGTTATTATAATGAGTTGAAATATACACTCTCTCTCCTTTTACACTCGGTGTATTTAGTGTTTCAAAAAATCCTTCTTCCTCGGGATCATTTTGATCCATTTTAAGATACTTATATGCTAGTAAGGTGCCATCTTTACTATCATAAGCATAAACAGGTCCAGCATTAGTGGCAAGAATTATTATTCCGTCTTCGGTGATAGTAGGACTAAATGGAGTTCCTCCTTTTGGAAGCGCTGATTTCCACTCAACAATTTTTCCATCATCATCATAATCAAAGGGATCAACCATAATGATATTGCTATTATCACATGCAATAATTCGCCCGTGAACGTCAACTATAGGCACAGAGACAGCAGTATTATAGTTAAGTAAGTACTTTGATCTCCATATAAGATTACCATAGTAATCATATACCAAAAGATTATCACCACGGATGTCAGAAAACGTACATGCTGCAATAACACCGTTTCCAGAAATCCAACCTCCAACTTTATCGTTTGCTATAGCACGTCGATTCCATATTATCTTTACATTATCGGTTGGTGCAGGTAAACGAATATTATCAGACATCTGTCTGTCACAGTGTGCCATTGGTGCTCCAGCGTCTGGTAAAATAAAGGGTATCTCATTATCTTCGTCTTTGTATGAATTTACATCTGCAGCTAAAATATTAATGCTTGTTAGTAACAATATGCTTGTGATTCCTATACATACTAGTTTTTTATTCATTTTTTATCGCCTGCTTACAAATATATAATTTTTTGACAATATATAACAATCTCTATTAAAATCTATCTGTAATAGGTGCTAATTTTTAATTGTAACAATGGTTACAAAAAAAAGATAAAAATAATGATTTTATTTCAAATTAAAATAAGAAAAAAAAGAAAGAGGTTTTGTGGTTAGGCTAGTTTTATTGTACTAATCTTTGTAGTATCTTTTGTAATAGTGGGAAAATGTTTGGATGAGTTTTCAGGAAGTTTGGGAATAGCGCATTCGTATATGCCTTGTTTTTTGGTATGTTGACTGACAGTGTCGCCCAATCACTTTCAAATCCATTGGTATCCTTAGCTTTTACTTTTAAGACATAGTTTCTTTTTGCAGTCCAGGTATGTTTCGCATTACAAATATCGCCAGAAGCATATGGTCCTAACCAACCGCTGTTCTTATTATCCCCCCAGTCAAACCAATAATATACCTGTTCACCTTCTGGGTCAGTTGTACTAGCATTATAGGAGTATTCTATCCCTGGTTCTCCCTTATTTGCACCTGTAATTGCTGGTTTATTTGGAGGGTTATTTTCTCCTGGTTCTATTGCTACTACTTTATCTACATAGTATGCATCAAAAGGATAACCACTTGGTGGATATGAATAACCCTGATGTTTCTCATCATTAAATGCTGCTGCAATTAACTTTATATTTTCTCTAGTAAGAGTAGGATAACCATGAGCAACACCACCCCAGGTCATTGAATTACTCCATGAGCCTCCAGCAGGAATCGAGATAGGTTCGTTAAAAGCCCAGTCTAAAAATGGGAATGTATATGGTTGACCATCTCTATCTTTCCATCCCCTACTTGACACTTTTTCTGTGATATAAACTCGGATTGTACCAGTGTACGTACTTGCTTCATTGTTAGTTACAACAATATCAGCTTTTATCCAAGTTCCTCCACTAATAGCAGTTAAATCTATATCTACATCTTTAACGGCTTTACTGCTGCAGTCATTTATGCTAGCTGTATAATTGGCCTT
>Ga0172363_10001849_pt1 | contig 17007 bp, 18 predicted proteins | sample LakKivs2_kivu2a2_FD_114541 | JGI IMG/M metagenome (GOLD analysis project Ga0172363, IMG submission 114541) | Sediment microbial communities from Lake Kivu, Rwanda - Sediment s2_kivu2a2 | ecosystem: Environmental > Aquatic > Freshwater > Lake > Sediment | place: Rwanda: Western Province, Lake... | reverse complement strand
GCACAATGTAATCATCGTGATTGGTCTTCATTTCGCCGCCACATCCAGTAATTTATTAACCGCTTAGTTGCTCCCGCTGCCCTCTCAGCAGAAGGGAAGACGGCCAGGCCTTGAGCGATGATTTGCCTTCTCGTCTCGGCAATAGCTCTCCATTTCCAGCTCTCCATGTCCGCAGGGCCGATTTCCCCGGTTTCAATAACGCAGACCAGAGGCTTGCCGTTCTTCTTGATCGCCGCCGCGCTGTTCACGAAATTCGGCGCCAGGAGTTTCCCCCATATATCACTGGGCAAAGGGTCGTCCTGAGTCAAATTGGCGACCAGAAAGTCAGAGCCGTCTTCACTGCTAAGCCACTCGAGCAAGGTGACATCCACCACGGGCGTGCCTTGAAAAAGAGAGGCATCAATGGGATTTCTGACCCAATCCCAGAGTTCGGGCACTTTCTCTCTGAGCTTTTCTCTAAACTTCGCAGACAGTTCCGGCAACTCGAAGCCTTCCTCCTCCCAGGTGTCAGCCGATACCATGCTCTTCCCTCCACCATCGCCGGCAACGATTACCCTTTTGCCGGTGATGGGCGGCAAGAAGTTGAATGCTACTACCTGGTCGGCTAGCTGCTGAAAATTGCTGACCATGATGGCGCCGCATTGTTTCAGCGCCGCCCGCCAAACCTCGGCGGAGCCGGTTAAAGACGCGGTATGAGACAGCGCCAGCTCTGCTCCTATTCTACCCCTTCCGGCTTTGAGAATGATGACCGGCTTCTTCCTGGCTGCCCGCGCAAGTGCCTCAAGGAACTTCCTGCCATCCTTAACTCCCTCGATATATGAGGCGATTATTTTTGTCTCACTATCGGAGACAAAATAGTTCAGCAACTCTGTCTCGTCGATGTCCGCGGCGTTGCCGTAGCTTATGACCTTGCTGAACCGCACTCCTCTTAAGGCAGCGTAACGAACGAATTCTCCGGCCCCCCCGCCGCTCTGGAAGAACCCTCCCACGGCTCCGCTCTCCGTGGGTAGTTCGTAATTAAAGGATAGGCCGACCTTCGGGTAATAGATCCCCATGCAGTTCGGCCCGAGAATTCTGATGCCAAGCTCTCTGGCTCTCTCCAATATCTCGTTCTGCAGTCTTGTCTCTTCGTCCCTTCCTGTCTCCTTCAGCCTGGCCGTAAACAGGTGAATCAGCCCGACATTCTTCTGTGCGCAATCATCGAGCAGAGGCAAGACCGCATCGGCACGTATGCAGGAAATCACATAGTCCACATTAGGTTCCGGGATTCCCTTCAGACTGGGATAAACTCTGAGCCCGAGAACTTCATTCAATTTTGGGTTCACAGGATAGAGTCTGCCCCGGAACCCGTGGTCTATGAGGAAACGCGTAAACTGGTAGCCGGCGGAAATGGGATTCGACGAAGCCCCTACTACGGCGACACTGTCAGGTGAAAAGAGACGTCCTAACGGAGACCCTTCAGGCATAAACGTCAAAATGTCGAGGTGGTTTCCTCAATGTGCTGCTTGCCGAGTATGCTGCCTCTGGAGACCTTCATCGTTGCTCCCGATTCTAGCTTCAGAATCAGGGTGTCGTCACCAAGGCTTTCAATTTCACCGTAGATCCCTCCAGCTATAATCACCCTGTCCCCCGGCCTCAACTCCCTCGTCATTTCGTCGTGTTCTCTTTGTTGCTTTTGCCTCGGCCTGATCATAAGGAAATACATTATGGCAAAAATAGCTATCAAAAAGACGATCATCCCCACAGTTGCTAAATCCATATGTCCTCCTTCTAACCGACTATTTCTTAATGTCGCCTTTCAGCGACCACGGACTTGTCCTCTCAATCCTCACTTTCACCAGCCGACCCAGCCAATCTCCGGCGTCTTCAAAGAATACCAGCTTGTTGCTTCGCGTGCGCCCGAACCATTTGCTTCCTTTCCTCCCTTCCACCAGCACCTCCAGTTCCGCACCCCGAAGCTGTGAGTTAATCTCGCTAGCTACGGCTGTTTGAAGTCTCTCTATCTTGTCGAGCCTCTCTTTCTTGACTTCGGCGGGAACATCATCCTGATATTCTCGCGAGGCGATTGTGCCCGGCCGGGACGAATAAGCCGCCACATGGACAACATCGAACCTCATTTCCTCAACCAGAGACAGGCTCCGCCCAAACTGCTCCTCCGTTTCTCCCGGGAAGCCCACGATTATGTCTGTGTTCACCGATACCTGAGCAACTCTCTGCCTGATGAAACCGACGAGTCTTTTGTATTGCTCTATTGTGTATCCCCGCCTCATAGCTTCCAGTATATCATTGTCGCCTGATTGGACCGGCAGCTCCAGATGCTCGCACACCTTGCTTGTTGAGGCCATGGTTTCGACGAGTCTGCGGCTCATATCCTTGGGATGATTTGTCAAGAAGCGTATCCTGTCAAGCTCATCTATCGTGCTCAATTCCCTCAGCAAATCGGCGAGGTCGGGATGCCCGGGCAGATCGTGTCCATACGAATCAACATTCTGCCCCACGAGGGTGACCTCCGTCGTGCCCTTACCTGCCAATTCCCTCACTTCACAGGTTATCTCGTCGAGAGGCCGGCTCTCCTCCCTTCCTCTCCTGTAAGGAACGATGCAATACGAGCAGAAGTTGTCACAACCCTGGATGATGGGCACAAGGGCGCAAGGTGGTGAAAGCTTACCAACGCCATTGGCAGGACTCGCAATACATTCCTGCGAAACAGACATGCCTTCCCTTCGTCCCCAGGCAACCAGTTCAGCATAATCGCCGGGCTTGAAAAGCAAATCAACGTGAGGAAATTCCCTCTGTAGTTCGCTCGCGTTAGAATCAACTAGACAGCCGGTAACGAGCACCCGGAGATTGGCATGTTGGTCCTTCAGACCTTTGAGCAGACTCAGCGTGCCGAGCGCCTTGTTCTCGGCACTCTGTCTAACCACGCACGTATTGAGCACCACCAGGTCGGCGTCCGAAAAAGAGGCCGCAGCCTGATAGCCGGCAGAAGTCAAATATCCCGCTATTCGCCGGGATTCTGCTTTGTTCATCTGGCAGCCGATGGTCCAAATAAAGTAGCGCGGCATAATCCTGTCGAGTTCCCGTTAACCCCTCATCTTAGTCCAGATTCACGAAAACTTCCATCCTGGAACGTAGCGGGCTGCCTTTCCAGCATCAGCCTCCCGCCCACCATCTTTCCTTGCCGGCCCAATTCCCAGAGAATTCCCATATCCCGGGTCGCTCCATCATCTTCGCGTATGCGGGATACGGTTCGCAAGACATAACCGATTAGGATGTATCTAGATGAGGATTATATCATCCAATCGACGCTTCGGTACATGATGCACGCCCTTGTCATCACGCCAGTACCGGGTATCTCCGCCCGGTTCAACAGTCTCGATCACCACCGTTTCTCTGGGTTTGCCCAGAGCTATGACAAGCACTATCTCATGTCGTGCCGGTATGCTCAGATCTCTGCGAAGTCCTTCTCTGTCAATGTTGGCAATCATACAGCCGCCCAGCCCTTTCTCGGTCGCCCCTAACAGGATAGTCTGAGCGGCTATTCCATGATCGCAGCCAACAGAACGGCTTACCTCCGTGTCCCCTAGAATTACAATGTACGCCGATGGCCTCTCACCTTCCTCGGGACCGGCCCAGTCTTTGAGATACACAGCCCAGGCCAGATGCTGGAACACCAGCGCATTCTTCTGACGGTCGCACGAAAGGATGTACTTGAGCGGCTGGACGTTTCTCGCCGATGCCGAGTTTCGGGCCAGGTCAACCAGCTCTCTCAGAGTCTCAAGTCTTATGTCAACTTCTCCGTAGAACCGTCTGTAGCTTCTGTTCTTCAGGACCAAATCTCGTAGCATTCGCGGCCTCCTTCGTATGATTACCTGATCCCGACGTCATTCGCTCATTCTGAGCACCCCTGCGCCGCGCATCTTCCCTTCCTTGAGCAGGACTAAGGCTTCGTTGGCCTCCTCTAGCCGAAATTCCTGGGTCTCGGGCACGATGGGAATCCGGGCAGCCAGGGGCAGAAATTCCTGGGCGTCTCTTCTGGTCACGTTGGCCACGCTTTTCAGTTCCTTTTCGTACCAGAGATGCTCAGTGTAGTCCAGTTCAGGAACAGGCGTCGTCTTGCGAATGGCGTTTATGACAACCCTGCCCCCCTTCTGAAGATTCCTGAGCGCCTCCCGGACCGGCCCACCCACCGGAGTGAAGTCAATGGCACAATCGAGCTTCTCCGGGGACATATCGCCGGTGGCGCCAATCCAATCCGCCCCCAGTCTCCTGGCCAGATTCTGGTGGTCCTTCTGGTTGGCTCGAGTAAAGACGAAGAGCTTGCCGCTAGGGTATTTGTATTTGGCAACCTGAATGATAATATGAGCCGAAGCTCCAAAGCCGTACAGCCCGAGCACTTTGCCATCCTCCATCCCCGACAATCTCAAGGCGCGATAACCGATCACTCCGGCACACAGAAGAGGCGCGGCCTCGACATCCGTAAACCTGTCAGGAATGGGATAGGCGAAGTCCTCCGATACAACGGTATACTGTGCGTATCCTCCGGGAGCATCTTTCCCCGTCCATCTCGCCGCGTCGCACAGATTCTCCTCTCCCTTGATGCAGAACGAGCATTTGCCGCAGGCCCAGTTGATCCAGGCAATGCCTACTCTGTCGCCCTCCCTGAATCTCTTAGCCCCAAACCCCAACGCTGCTACCTTACCTACAACTTCATGCCCCAGAACCATAGGAAACCTGGAAGGTGGAATCCGCCCCTCGATCTCGTCAAGCTCGGTATGACACACTCCACAGGTGGAGACCTTTACCAGGATCTGACCCCTTTTCGGAACAGGTCGGGCCAAATCCGTCAGCCTCAAAGGTCTTCCCTCGACTGCCGAGATTCTCTCAAGGACCATCGCCTTCATTGTCCCGCCCTGGCTCCGCTCAGGCGGCAAAGCATCGAGCTGTTTCTGCGTCATGCGGGCGGTGCGTCCCAAATAGTTTTGGTATTCCCTCATATCACAAAGACGCTCTCGTAGTAGTTCTCAGATATCTCATCGAAATTCTCCCTGTACAGCTTCATTGCTTCGGGGAGATAGTCCGATATGTCCTGCGCCGTCATGCCGTCTTCACCCTTGTCTACAGCGGCGATATCGCCGGAGAATCCGTGAATGAATACACCCATCCTCACCGCATCCTCGAGCATCAGCCCCAAACCGTACATGGCCGCGATGGTCCCGGTCAGTACGTCGCCGCTTCCGGCCGTAGCCATGCCGGGGTTGCCGCTCACGTTAACAAGGACCGTCCCGTCGGGATAGCCTATCAGGGAATGGGCCCCTTTGAGGACGATTATGGCGTTAAGTTCGCCGGCCGTGTGCTGTAACACATCTATCTTGTTCCTGGTTATCTCCTGCGTTTCCATCCCGGTGATCCGGGACATTTCGCCCAGATGCGGCGTAAGTATGGTCGGCGCCTTCCTCTTTTTGATCCCAGCCATATCTCCGGCGATAGCGGTGATCCCATCTCCGTCTATGAGCAGGGGTTTTCTGATTTCAGGGACCAGCTTTCTGACCAGTTCTTGTGTCTGCCTGGCCAAGGAAAGACCGGGCCCGAGCACCACCATGTCGGCTCCCCGGGAAAACTCCAGAAGCCTGTCCGCATTTTCCAGGGCTATACTTCCTGAAGCAGTCTCTTTCTGGGGAACAAACACGATTTCGCTTCCCCTGGCAGCCAGGAACTGTGAGATGGATTTGGGTGTCGCCAGGTAAGACATTCCGCCTCCTGCTTTGAGGCAGGAGAGGGCCGAAAAGTACGGCGCACCAAGATAATTCGCCGAGCCAGCAATAAAGAGCGCCTTTCCGTAGTTGCCCTTATGCGTATCCCCGGCCCTTTCGAGCAGCTCTACCGGCCCATTGATTGCCACCTTTATGGCATCGGAATCGTAGAGGACGGGTGGAAAAGATATATGCGAAACGTAGAGTGTACCGCAGTGTTCGTACCCGGGATAGAGAATGTTGCCCAGCTTCGGAAGCCCAAATGCTACGGTATAATCTGCCTCCACTGCTATGCCCATCGCTTCGCCGGTATCGCCGTTTATGCCCGACGGAACGTCCGCGCTAAACACTACACACTGGCTTTCGTTTATCAGTTGAATCACGTCTTTGTATAACCCGCTGACTTTCCGAGCGAGACCTGTACCGAATATCGCATCCACGACAGCGTCGCAATCGAGGAGGTCTGGTATTACGAAGTCGATTGACACAACTCTGCACATCTCGACCGGTATCCTGGACACTATTTCGAAGTTCTTCCTCGCCGCTCCTTTGAACTTGGCCCCGTCATCCAGGAGGAAGACCTTCACTTCTCCACCGTTGGAGTGGATTTTCCTGACAACAACCAGCCCGTCCCCACCATTGTTGCCGCCGCCGCAAAACACGACGAATTTGTTGTTCTTTATGCCCAGTTCGTGCGCAATAACAGAATACAGTGCCTGGCCGGCGTTTTCCATCAAGAGGTCTTCCGAGATGCCGAATTCCTCAGTGGCACGCCTGTCCAGGTCTCTCATCTCATCCACTCTGGCTACCTTCATTCTTACCTCCCTTGTCACAGACTGACTCCGCTCAATATGCAAGTGCGTACGGTCAGACAGAATAGTACCCCACCGTGCAAGGGAGCACAAGAGTATTGTTCAATGTGTTCCGAACACAAATCTGTGAGACGCCCTGTTCCGGCCATTTGGGAGCGAAAGCAAGCGGCAAAGTCGAATTCGCGTGGCAGAGCGATAAGTGATATAATACTGATTGATCGGAAAGGCGATTTGCCTTGCCCGGAAGATTGATGGGAGGAGAGGGAATGTTCGGCCACTAGGTAAGAGGGTGTGCGCGCTGGGATGAGTTTCTTGCCCCGCTGATTCACCGTTAGCTAGACACTGACCGCAGGCCGTCAGTTATCTCTGCGTTAAGTCTATCCCTGCCGCAGCACACAGCGGTGCCACCTTCACGAACCAAGAGTCTCTCACGATAGACGGAGATGAAGAAATCGCTTAGCCTGTGGATAGAGAAGCCGGGAGAGGTCTCCCTGAGGGAAGAAGAAGTACCGGATCCTGCAGAGGGACAAGTCCTGGTCAGAGGTCTTTTTTCGGCCCTGAGTCACGGAACAGAAAGACTCATCTACCTCGGACAGGTCGAAGATGGCCTCGCTCTTGACCTTTCAATACCTTCTCTCGGCAGACGACTCGACTTCCCGGTCAAATACGGCTATTCAAATGCCGGAGTGATCGAAGAGGTTGGAGGGGGAGTAGACAAGAGCCTCGTAGGCAGGAAGGCCTTCTCTTTTCAACCTCATCAGAGCTATTTTCTGGCCCGGTTGGAGGATATCATCCTTCTCGATGCCAGAATCCACCTTGAGGACGCCTCCCTTTTCCCGTCTATGGAGACGGCATTCTCCCTGCTGCTCGACGGAACGCCCCGCATGGGTGAATCTGTCCTGGTTCTGGGACAGGGAACCATAGGACTACTGCTTACGGCCGTTCTTTCGCGTACGGGAGCTTATATTATCTCCGCAGACCCCTATTCCAGAAGACGGGACCTATCCCGAAGCTTCGGCGCTCTTCTTTCTCTGGACCCCCACTCTGAGGACTTCGAGGGAAAATGTCTTGAGCTCACCGAGGGAAGAGGATTTGATCTCATCTTCGAAGTCTCCGGAAATCCCGCGGCCCTGAGTCTGGCATTCCTTGTCGCCGCCTTCGAAGCCGATATTATCGTGGGCTCCTGGTACGGGAAAAAACCGGTGAATTTAGGGACTGCTTTTCATCGAGGCCGCTTTCGTCTGAGGAGCAGCCAGGTCTCCACGTTTCCCTCAGCGCTATCCGGGCGCTGGCCCAGGGACAGAAGAAGCAAAGCGGTCTGGAAGCTCGTTGACGAAATGAATTTGGAGCCTCTGATTTCACACCATCTACCGTTGGAAAAAGGGGCAGAAGCATTCAAACTGCTGGAGAGTCCGACTCCAGATCTGGTCCAAATCGTGTTTACGTTGTGAGGAGGTGATGCCGGTGTACGAGTGTGGGGTGATGCGCAGGTTCAGGGCGAACCATGCCCTGACAGGTGACTTTGGGAATGAATCAGCCACCCATCTCCACAGCTACCGCCTGGAAATCTCCGTCAAAGGTCCCGCTCTGAACGGGAACGGTTTCCTTATCAACCTGGCAGAGCTCGAGGGAAAGTCTGATGAGATAATCGAGTCTCTGCTTTCCTATCCCTCCCTCAACGAGGTACCGGGAATTAAAGGAAAGAATCCCAGCGCAGAGAATCTAGCTGCCCACGTTCTAGATAGCTTAGCGCAGAGAATAGACCTGAGCCCTCTTGAGAGCCTGGCCGTAACCGTGTGGGAAAGCGAGTCTGCCTGGGCATCCTGCACTTCTTTCGGCGAAGAGCACAGAAGGAGGGCAGGCAAGTGAGAACCCGGGGCCAGTCTGTGAACCTCGGGAGCCGGTCAGGCAAATATCCGTGTGGCTACAACGTGTTGAGGCCTCTACAGGATTGTGTGTATCACGTATTGGTTTGTATCTGTCCGCCTGGCATCATTCGTGAAATCAAAGACCAAGTTTAGCTGCAGATTGAGGAGGGTTGTATGAAAACTTTGGAACTTGAGGAGTATTTCGAGGCTAAGGCTCTCGTAGATGAGGAAAGTCTCCACGAGCCGACAAAGTACCTGTTTCTTACTCTAGCCGGGGAGCTGGGAGGGAAGGTCCTGGACCTCGGCTGCGGTTCGGGAATGATGCTCCGGCGACTTCTAAGATGGGGCGTGCCCAGGTCCGCAGTCTTTATCGGAGTGGATTCGGACCCCGGGGTAGCGGACCCATTCGAACATTCCTTCTCTGCATTCTTCGGACACGTTCAGGCAAACAGAGAAGAGAACGGAATCGAGCTAGCCGCACCCGGAGGAGTGCGAATTGTGCTTCGCACTCAGGACGCGGAGGATTTCTTGAGGCAGGAAGACCGATATGAAGTCATCACCTGCTGCTCATTTTTTGACCTGGTTAATGTTTACTCCATTCTCCCGCTCGCCTATGAGCGATTGAGCCCAGACGGTTGCGTCTACTTCGTTTCCAACTTCGGCGGCGAGACCTATTTTGAGCCCGTGATCTCGCGCGAATTGGACGACAGAGTTGTACGTCTGTATCACGATTCGATGAGAAGAAGAAATCTGGCACTGGGAATTCCCGGGGGCGAGTATTGCTCGGGAAGAAAGCTTGCTCCCATATGGCAGGGATGCGGAGGGCAGGTGGTCTCGCTTGGCTCGTCCGACTGGGTGGTCTACCCTGGTCACGGGGAATATCGCAGAGGACAGCGCTATTTGCTCCAGTCTATCCTCAGCTTCTTGGCCGACAGCCTGAGAGGGCATCCTGAATATGACCCCGAGGAAATCGATTTCTGGATTCAGGAGAGGAGGGCACAGCTAGAAAACGGAGAACTCATTTTCGTTGCCCACAATCTCGATTTCCTGGGAACAAAATGAGGGGGGATGGGATGGAAGAGGAGTATATGAAGAGGGCCCTGGGGCTTGCCCGTCGTGGACTGGGAAGAACAAGCCCTAACCCTCTAGTAGGGGCCGTAATCGTCAGGGGGGGAACCGTAATCGGAGAAGGTTACCACCATCGCTTCGGAGCGGACCATGCCGAAGTCAATGCCCTTCGGAGCGCCCGAGAAGATGTAAGAGACGCAACTATCTATATCACCATGGAACCCTGCTGCCGATATGAGAGAAAGGTGCCCGCCTGCCTGGGACCGCTCATAAGGAGCGGCATCAAGCGAATTGTCCTGGGTACGCTCGATCCTCATCCCGCCGTCAGCGGCAGAGGCGTCCAATTCTTGGACCGTTCGGGAATCGAGACCAGCACCGGGGTTCTGGAAGAGGACTGCCGCAGACTGAACCAGATGTATTTCAAGTACATTCGGACAGGCATTCCGTTCGTCACGTTGAAGTTTGCCCAGACTCTGGATGGCAGAATAGCGACGGCAACCGGAAGCTCACAGTGGATAAGTTGCGATGGCTCACTGAAGCTGGCTCACAAACTCCGGAGTATTCATGATGCCGTCCTGGTAGGAATAGGCACCCTGCTAAAAGACAATCCAAAGCTCACGGTGCGCCTTGTCAGAGGTAGAAGTCCCATCCGTGTAATAGCTGATAGCAAACTCAGAATTCCTCTAACCTCTCGGGTGCTTCAGGAACAGCGTGTTGCCCCCACTATTATCGCCACCACGTCGGGGGCCGACAAGAGGAAGAAGGCTTCATTGAAGGAGATGGGCATTGAAGTTATGGAAATTGGGGATGATGGCGGCGGCAAGATTGATTTGCAGGACCTGCTTATCAGGATGGGAAAGCGCGGAGTATCATCTGTCCTGGTAGAAGGAGGCTCGGGCATGATTACATCCATGCTCTCCAAGAGCCTGGCAGACAAGATGGTGGTGACTGTGGCCCCGAAGATTCTCGGGAAAGGAATCGAAGCCGTGGGCAATCTCGGAATATCGGACATTGCTCGTTCCATAAGGCTTGCCCCGGTCAAGACTTATAGAAAAGGCGCGGATTTGATTCTTGAGGGCGACATATCGTATTGAGTCACGAAATCCTGCGGACCTAACCCGCAAATCGAGTGCGGCGCGATCCGATTAGGGATTCCCGGAATTTGCCAGAGCAACTGTCGGGCTGTAGAATTAGCACCGCTGTTATTTGGGCGTGTCTGGGTCCGAATCCAAACGACCTTTTGTCTACATGGGAAAGAAAGTTCGCATAGCGGCAGGCACAGTTGAGCCTGACGCCGAGCTGAATAACACCGGGACCGCTCAGGCAATCTGGGAAGCGCTCCCTATAGCGGGCCGCGTCAATCTATGGGGAGACGAGGCATACTTCTCAATCCCTGTTCACCTTGACTTGGACGCCGGTCAGGAACTTGTCGACACTGGAGACCTGGGTTACTGGCTCGAGGGCAGTGCATTTTGCATCTTCTCCGGACCTACTCCTATGAGTCGGGGCAACGAGATCCGTCCGGCAGGCGAGGTTGCCGTATTTGGCAAAGTCATCGGCGACGCGACGGTGTTTGGAAAGGTGCGCCCGGGAGCAAGAATCACTGTCACGGGCATGTGACTGCCCGGCAAGTATCATTCAGGAGGAAACGCCATTGGAAAACGAAGCAAAGGCTAAGCGAGTCATGGTCATTCTGGGAAGTCCACGCAGGAAGGGAAACAGCGCCACCCTGGCGACCCGGATATCGCGGGGCGCCGAATCGGCTGGCGCACAAGTTGAAACCGTGTACCTGCACGGCCTGAAGATCAGCCCCTGTCGGGCCTGCGACACCTGCAAGAAGGATGATACCAGGGGATGTGCAATCAAGGATGACATGCAAGAACTCTACCCGAAGCTGATAGCCGCGGATGCCTGGGTCATTGCCAGCCCGGTCTATTGGTTCACAATGTCCGCCCAGACAAAGATATTCATGGACCGCTGTTATGCGCTCACGGCCTACGGGAAGAATCCTTTCGCCCGCAAACGGATCGCCATCGCCATGAGCTACGGGGATACAGACGCGGTCAGGTCCGGCTGTGTGAATGCCTTGAGGGCATTTCAGGATGCTTACCGCTACACCGGATCCAAGATCGTAGGTATGGTGTACGGCAGTGCCATGGAGGCCGGTGAGATTGAAAACAACAAAGCACTGATGCAGGAGGCCGAAGAGCTAGGCAAACGACTGGTAGCCGCTTGACTGCGTCACGAATCTAGCCACGGTGTAACGTCCGCGAATCCTTAAGGAGTCTGGCAAAATCCCCCGCCTGCTGCAAATCCCGGGCATTGGGTCTGCCTCTGTTTATTCCACCCAGGAGCCTCGTTGCTCTATAGGTGTCAAGCCCTCTGCAGGAAAACTCCCCGATGATATCGAACCCTTTGCGCTGCAACCCTTCCTCCAATGCCCTATTGAAATCATGAACAAGCCACATCCTCCTCAGCCCACTTGTGGAGAATATAAACGCCTTCCTGTTTTCGAGCACGGGGAGCTTATCCACAAGACTCAAAAGACTTTCGTGGTGTTTGCCAAGATAAATCCCGGAGCCAAAACCGACGAGATCAAATTGCCCAAGTGTATTTGCATCAGCTTCCCTGACCTGCAGCAGGACAGCATCAAGAACCTTCGCCATGGCCCTGGCTACTTTCTCTGTGTTGCCGTGGTGCACGGAAACGTAGACTATTAGAGCTTTCATTACCTGGTGGTTTATGTCTCTCGAGTTTGACCTTGACAGCCCGGGGTTAGCGGGCACCGGCATACGATGGGTGCCGATGCTCGTCCAGGTTCTCGATAGATGTGAAAATCGGCAGTGTTGTCTCGCGTAGCACCATCGTCGCCCGGAAGCTTACCGGCTGAGAACACCTGACGCGGCAAGCAGAGACGTCACATCCAGTTTGAATGCCGGCCCCATGGCGCTCGATAGAAATGCGCTCCTGATATATTGGCCCTTGGCGCCACTTGGCTTTGCTCTGGCAATAGCCTCAACTGCCGCAGCCAGGTTCTCCAGAAGCCTTTCCTTCTCGAAACTTAGCTTCCCGATGGGCAAATGGATGATAGCTGTCCTGTCCAGACGAAATTCAGCTCTGCCTTTACGAGCTTCGGTGATGACCCGGCCCAGGTCCTTGGCCTGCACCACTGTGCCGGACTTAGGATTGGGCATCAGACCGCGGCGCCCCAGAATACGACCGAGCTTGGCCACCTTTGGCATCACATCAGGCGTAGCGATAGACACGTCGAACTCGAGCCAGCCGCCTTCAATCTGCTTAATGAGTTCATCCGCCCCTGCATAATCCGCCCCCGCCTCCTCCGCCAGTTTTACGCCTTCGCCCTGCGTGAAAACGAGCACCCGGGTCTTCTTTCCCAGGCCGTTAGGCAACAGGATAACACCGCGCACCTGCTGGTCGGCGCTGCGAGGGTCAACTCCCATCCTCAGATGGAGCTCAACCGTCTCGTCAAATTTGACATATGAGGCCTTCTTGGCCAGCTCTACCGCTTCTTCAGGAGAATACTCCTTTGATTTGTCCGCAAGCTTGCTAGCTTCCTGATATTTCTTACCGCGCTTTATCACTTGTCTGTACCCTCACAATCCTGCGAATTCCAATAACCCGCTGTTTACTCTACCTCCACTCCCATGCTCCGGGCTGTGCCGGCAACAATACGTACTGCCTTCTCAACGTCGGCCGTATTGAGGTCCTTCATCTTGGTTCGCGCGATCTCGTAAACCTGGTCCTTGCTTATCTTGCCTACTGTCTCAGTCCCTGCAGTGCCACTGCCCTTTTCCACGCCCAGGGCCCGCCGTAACAGATTAGAAACCGGTGGCATCTTGGTGACAAAGTTGAACGACCGGTCCTCGTACACGGTTATCTCGGCAGGGATAATGAAACCGTCCTGCGAGGCAGTACGTTCGTTGTATTCCTTACAGAATGCCATGATATTAATGCCGTGTTGCCCTAGAGCAGGACCAACGGGCGGCGCCGGAGTGGCCTTGCCCGCGGGTATCTGTAACTTTATTATCGCTTTAACCTTCTTTGCCATTGGTTACTCTCTCTTTCCTGAAGTCTCCTGTCCCCCGCCCCAATACTTCATATCCTTTCTATTCCCAGCAGGTCCAATTCGACCGGTGTTTCCCGGCCAAAGAGTGACAGCAATACCACGGCCTTCCCTTTGTTTGCATTGACCTGCTCCACTTTGCCGATAAAGTCGATAAAAGGCCCGCTGGTCACCCGTACACTATCTCCATCCTTGAACGTCATCTTGACCTCGGTAGGAGCTTCCTCCATCCGCTGCAGGATAGCGTTGGCCTCTTGCGTGGGCAATGGAACAGGCTTGGTACCGGCACTGACGAAGCCGGCAACCCCGGGAGTATTGCGTACTATGTCCCAGCTATGCTCATCTAGCTTCATGTTTACCATGATATAACCCGGGAAAGCTTTCTTAGTCATCGTATGCCGCTTTCCAGCTTTGATTTCGATCTCTTTGGTCGTCGGTATCACTACATCAAATATCTTATCGCCCACATCCATGTATTTGATACGCTGTTCTAGATTCCTCCTGGCCTGCTCCTCGTGCCCCGACGAGACGTATAGTAAGTACCATTCTCCGTCAATCATCGAGCCTAACCACCCAGAAGCAAGAACAGTTTTGTGAACGCCAGGTCCAGAGCGCCCAGAATGGCCCCTATAATGATGATGACAACCAACACCAGACCACTCAGTCTCAGAGCTTCTTGTCTTGTCGGCCAGTGTGCCTTTCGCAGTTCGGCTACTACTTCGACAAAGAAACTGAACCTTGATTTCTTGGCGGGAGTAGTCCTGGCAGCGGCTTTCTTGACGTGAGTTGCCATAGGCTACTTCGTTTCCCGGTGAAGAGTGGCGACACGACAAGAAGGGCAATACTTCTTCAACTCCAGCCGCTGCGGGTCGTTCTTCTTGTTCTTTGTCGTCGTGTACGTCCGCTGCTGACACTGGGTACAAGCCAGCGAGATAATCACTCGTGAGTCACCCTTCTTCTTGGCCATATGTATTCAGAATCGGCAAACTACATAGAGCGCATCTATACGATAACCTTGGCGATTACGCCGGCGCCAACAGTCTTGCCGCCCTCCCTGATAGCGAAACGCAAACCCTGTTCCATGGCCACCGGGTAGATGGTCTTAATCTTCATATGCGCCAGCTGGTCACCCGGCATAGCCATCTCCACGCCCTCAGGAAGACTTATCTCGCCTGTAACGTCCAGAGTTCTGATATAGAACTGAGGCTTATAGCCATTGAAGAAAGGCGTATGCCTGCCGCCCTCCTCTTTGGTCAGAATATACACTTCCACCTCGGCTTCGGTATGAGGCTTGACCGACCCCGGTGCGGCCAGCACCTGACCACGTTCTATTTCCTCTCGTTCTACGCCTCGCAATAACAATCCGATGGCATCACCTGGCTCAGCTTCGTTCATGGTTTTGTGGAACATCTCCAGGCTGGTCACCACCGTCTTCTTTGTCTCCTTCAATCCGACTATCTCCACTTCGTCGCCACCCTTGACCACCCCGCGTTCCACCCGGCCCGTGGGCACGGTCCCTCTTCCCTTGATGCTGAAGACGTCTTCTACCGGCATAAGGAATGGCTTGTCCCTCTCCCTCTTCGGCATCGGAATATACGAATCTATAGTATCCAGCAACTTCCATATTGGACCACACCACTGGCAATCCCTTTTCCCACAGCCGCATTCGAGGGATTTGAGAGCGCTCACTCGCACGACCGGGACTTCGTCACCCGGAAACTGGTATTTCTTGAGCAGGTCTCTAACTTCCATCTCTACAAGGTCCAGCAACTCGGGGTCGTCTACCAGGTCTGTCTTGTTGAGAGCAACCATTATGCGGGGAACGTTCACCTGCCGGGCAAGCAGGATGTGCTCCCTTGTCTGGGGCATAGGTCCGTCATCGGCGGCGACCACGAGAATAGCTCCGTCCATCTGAGCAGCCCCGGTTATCATGTTCTTGATGTAGTCGGCGTGCCCGGGACAGTCAACATGACAGTAATGGCGCTTCTCAGTTTCGTACTCGATATGGGAAATGGCAATTGTCAGCCCGCGGGCTTTTTCCTCAGGAGCATTGTCGATGGTATCATACGCCCGAAATTGCGCAAGATTCGACTTAGATAATACCTGAGTCATGGCTGCCGTCAGCGTCGTTTTACCATGGTCCACATGTCCTATGGTGCCGACATTGAGATGCGGCTTAACGCGCTCATAAACCTTCTTAGCCATTTTCTAGTCCTCCTTTTGTTTCAGAGCCCACAACCAGATTCGAACTGGTGACCCCCATCTTACCAAGATGGTGCTCTACCTACTGAGCTATGTGGGCAGTATGCACGAAAGTATATTTTAAGTCAACTTCGGGTGAACAGTCAACCGAATTCTACTCTAGAACGTGGTGGTCATCCTGAGTTCGCGAGTCAAGCGACCGATTCTAGAGGAATAGCCTGAGAAAGTCAAGCGGGAAGCACGACAAGTGGCATGTGAAGCCTGAGATTAACGACCAACCGTGCCTCTCGATGCACAGCAGTTCTCCCGGCAGGCAATCGAGGGTACACATGATTCCGCTGCACTTGTGGAGAAGTGAGGGGAGCAAACAGGATCAAAGCTAGCCCTGGTCGTTAAGAGCCCGGATGATATAATTGAATCCTGGTAGTAAATGATGCTTTACGCCTGCTGAGAGAGCAACATCGTGAGGTACACATGCATCTGTAGAGGAACAATCAGACTCTGTCGAACGGAGTGCGATTTGGCGCCTGGCAATTATCGTCGGCTTGATTAAGGAGGACAGCAGTGAAGGTTCGCGATTGTATGAAATGCCCGGTTTATACGGTGACTCCTGATACACTAATAAACACCGCCCTGGAGACGATGCGTGCGAAGCACGTCCGTCGCTTACCGGTTGTCGAAAACGGAAAGCTCGTAGGGCTGGTGACACGAAACATCATAAGAGAGGCAGCACCGGCGTCGCCCGTACCGTTGACTCTGTGGGGCCTTCAATACGAGTTATCTCACATGAAGGTAAGGGATGTAATGATAACTGACGTCATTGCCGTGCACCCTGATGACACAATCAATGAAGTAGTTGCAATGAGTGAGAAGCATGAAATCGGCACGTTTCCGGTGGTGGGAGATAGCGGCGACCTGGTGGGAATTCTTACGAATACAGATTTGCTACATATAATGGCTAAATTGCTGGATAAATGCTGACCGCCCGGAGCCTAACCGGCTTATGAAAAGTGGAGGGGGTAGGATTCGAACCCACGCAGCCCGTTAGGGCGGCAGATTTACAGTCTGCTCCGATTAACCACTCCGGCACCCCTCCGTATCCAGAGTTTAGCACAGAAGAGCTGAAGAGACCTAGCCCGAGGGGGGATTCGAACCCGCCAACCTACCGATTACAAATCGGTTGCGCTACCATTGTGCTACTCGGGCAAGTCGTAGCTGCG
>Ga0172363_10001848_pt1 | contig 17008 bp, 12 predicted proteins | sample LakKivs2_kivu2a2_FD_114541 | JGI IMG/M metagenome (GOLD analysis project Ga0172363, IMG submission 114541) | Sediment microbial communities from Lake Kivu, Rwanda - Sediment s2_kivu2a2 | ecosystem: Environmental > Aquatic > Freshwater > Lake > Sediment | place: Rwanda: Western Province, Lake... | reverse complement strand
TGATGGCCGATTCACATTTGGTAGCATTGCAAGAATAGGGAACTAATATGATAAAATACTCGGTAAGAAAAAGCGGAATTATTACTAATTCTTGGACCTCAGATTTTTCAGATCAGACCCATTATGAACCTTGTTTTGGCAAACCCGAACGCTGGGTTCTTCACAAAGACGAGTCTCTCGCAGAAGCTTACGACGAAGCAGACGTGATTGAAGAGATCATCGAGGAAGTAAGACCTGCTATTGAAGCTGTTGTGGAGCTAGTGGAAGAAGCAGTCGAGGCTAAAGAAGCTGTTTATCGTGAATTGTCTCCAGCTCAACCACCCGTTACACGAAAAATGGTGAAACTAAGAGCGGAATATACCGTGTCTGTGGAAGACATTACTCAAGAACATAATCTACAACAAGCCATAATGAAACGTAAAGCAGAATACCCCTCAGCAGAAGAATTTATGAATGCGTTTTTTGATGGTGGAGAAGATGCGATCGCTGCATTACAAGAAAAACGATTACAAATTAAAGCTAAATATCCAAAACCGTAAGGGATAGCTCATGAATTCCCAAGAATTATTTTTAAAACTTGTTGCTCAACTCAGAATGATGCAAATTGTTTCACAATCTATGCACCATCTTTGCAAGGGTTCTCTCTTTTTCCAGGATCATGCTGTTCTCAAAGATTTCTATGAAGCATTACAAGGCGAATACGATCGTGCTGCTGAGAAATATGTCTCTCTCTATGGTTCATACGACATTAATCAAGTAATGTCAATGGTTATGGCTTCTATGCAAGGAATCCCTTCTCAAGTAAAGGAAAACAAGGAATACTTTACTATCCTTCTTGGTAAGGAAAAAGAAGTTTGTTCCATGGTAGATATGCTTGTAAGGCAGGGTGGGTATTCCGAAGGCTGCAAAAACCTTTTGGCGGATATCTGCACACTATCAGAAGGAAGACAGTATTTAATTAAGCAGAGGATTAAGTAGTTGTGCCATTGAAAAAGGGGTCTTCTTCTAAAACTATTTCTGAAAATATCAGAACTCTGGTTAAAGAGGGAAAAGACGTTAAACAAGCTGCTGCTATTTCTTATAAAGTCGCCGGTAAATCTAAGTTTTCAAAAACAAAATCTTCTTTAAAAAAGGAAAAGTAATATGCCAAACACCACCAAACCAGGCACGAAATTAGATTATGAACAAGCAATACAAGGGGCATATAATGATGTTAATAGTACGCTTGGGGTTGATGGGTTTTTGACCGGAAAAATTGGACGTAAGGTTGAACTAGGTATTTCATCGGAAACAATTACTGGTGTTATTACTGGGGTGGATAACGTTGAAACTTATAGTTTTTCAGAAAATGGAACAACTCTTTATATATTAAAAATTATTTATACTGATACAACCAGATCACAAATGGTGTCTGCAGAGCGCGTGGGATAGGTGTGTTGTGGCAAAATTTAATCCTCTTATATTTAGTGGTATAGATTTTACAGGAACTGGAGGTGGTGGACCTGCAGGTGCCGTTCAATGGAAATCTCCAGTAGAAACAGAATCCACTCTACCTACCACCGACAACAGTCCGGGTGACGCTCGTGTTGCTCTCGACACAGATAAAATCTACGTATGGGATGATGTAACTTCTAAGTGGATTGATAGTAAAATAACAGCAACAACGTTCGGATCAGCGCCAAACGATAAGGGTCTTACTGTATCTTCTGTTACAGAAGGTAATGTCACTCGTGCCACAATTAACCTCCAGCCAGCTGATGAAGAAAACCCAGGTGCTGTATCTACCTTAGCCCAAACATTTGCTGGCGATAAAACATTCGGTGACGATGTAATTGTTGTTGGTGGTATAGATGCTCGAGGTGGTATTGACTCCTCGACTACAACGCTAGATATCGGAGCTGCAGCGTCCACAATTAATATCGGTAATCCAAGTAGCACCGTCACAATAGCTGGTACTACTCTATATGAAAACGTAACAGATCTTCTTGTGAAGGACAAGACCATCACAATAAATGATGGTGGAGCTACCTCTGCTGGTGGCGCCGGGATTGAAGTTGAAGAAAATGACTCTATTACTGGTTACGTCAAAGTTTCTTCTGATAGAAGTACTTGGGGATTAAAGGCACCAGGACAAGATGGCGTGGCTGTGATAGATCCTGGTTTATCTGGTATAACGTTAGATGAATCCACTGCCGACTTATTACCGCTTGATGGATCTCGAGCCATGACGGGTGATCTCGTTATGGATGTGCACAATGTTGTGTTTGATGACAATATTAACACGACACTCCAGGTGGGATCTTCTGGTATTGAGTTTAGTCAACAACTTAGTGGTAGTGAAACGTTAGATTCAACTCAAACACAAGGTGGTGTTAGATTTGAATATAATGATAGTAATACCACAGCAAACGATTATATTGACATTCTTTATAATAATGGTGTTAGTGTTTACTCAAGTAATACTAATGCCAACGTAACTAATGGTGGATTTTTAGGTTCTACACAAGTTTATGTTGAGCGCGATTCAACAGACGAATACAGATCTACGGGGTTGTCAACCGATGGTGTTGATTTATACATTAATAATAATATCACAAGCGAATCGTTTGGTGGTTACCTAAAATCAAACACTTCTACATTTTCATCTATTGACTTAAGTTCAGATAAAAACTTAAACTTACTCATTGGTTCTGGGTACGAAGCCACTATAAATGCTCCGTTATCCATGGAAACAAATAAAATTGTCAACATAGTTGATCCAACCGACCCCCAGGATGCAGCAACTAAATTCTATGTCGATAGTTTGACTGTCGATGTCTCACAAGTCACAAAAGAACCAACGGGGTTTCCAAACAGAGACGATTCAATTGTTACATTTAATGATTTAACAAGAACACTAACAATATCACCCACATCCACAACATTTGACGTTTATGTTAAGGGTGAAAAATTTACTAAAACACAAGAGTCTATAGAATTATCTACTGTTTCAGGTAATCACTATATTTACTATAATTCACTCGGTGAACTTGTCGATAACACAACATTTGATCCAAATATATTTAGTGATAATGCTCTAGTTTCGATTGTTTATTGGAATAATGACACCCTTTCTCATGTCTATTTTGCCGAAGAACGCCATGGTCTTACAATGGATGGGGCAACTCACGGTTATTTACATACCGTATTTGGCGCAAGATACCTTAGTGGGTTAGCGTTAGAAAATTTCAGTGTCGATGGAACAGGTAATTTAGCTGCCGATGCTCAGTTTGTTGCCGATCAAGGTCAAATTCGTGATGAAGATTTATTAATAGTAATAGCACAACAAAATGATATTCCAATACTTTATAGGGAAGATTCTTTGTGGCGTAAGAAATCTGCTGATAATTATCCTGTTATTTATGGTGGAACTGCTGGATACGCTAGTGGATTGAGGTTACCGTACAACTATTTTAATGGAACTTCTTGGGAACTAGCTGAAGTTGTAAATAACGGTTATGTCCTTGTTCACTTCTTCGGTACAAATGATAAGAACAATGGCGTCGTCGGCATCCAAGGGATCAACCAATATAACAATGTGACCGATGCTAGAAACGCCGCTGCTACTGAAATAAGTAGTTTAGCTGGATTGCCGTTTGCTGAATTCGTGGCGATGGGTAGTGTTGTTTTTGAAACTAGCAATGGATACACAAATGATCCGATGGCAAGGGTTCGTTCAATTAGTGGGGCTGATTATGTTGACTTTAGAGGCACACAGCTTTACACACCAGCCGGTGAAGCCACAACTCATAGTTTACTTAGTGGTTTAGCGAATGACGACCACGTCCAATACTTGCTCGTGAGTGGTTCTCGTGCGATGTCTGGTGCTCTTAATATGGGCACACATCCTATTAATAATATAGTTGACCCTTCTTCTGCACAGGACGCAGCAACAAAGAATTATGTCGATGGTAAAGTGGCTGATTCCATTACAGACGGTGTTACAACTATCGCTCCGTCTCAGAATGCAGTATTTGACGCATTGACATTAAAGCAAGATGTAGGTGATTATATAACAGAGTTGACTGGTGAAGTCACTGCTGTTGGTCCAGGATCAGTAGCTTCCGTGATCACCGCGAATGCAGTCACAAACGCTAAAATGGCCCAAATGCCAGCGTTAACATTGAAGGGTAATAACACAGCATTAGCGACTGATCCATTGGATTTGAGTGTTTCCGATGTTCAGACTTTACTTTCAATTACTCCAAATTATAGTGGTGACATACCTAGAACGAGTTTTACTGCGCTAGATAATTCTGCTTCGTCTCTACCAATTACAGATTTAGTTTTTTCAAATGCTACGGTTAGAGCTTTTGATGTTTTACTCAGCGTGGTGCGAGACTCAACTTACGCTGAATATAACTTAAAAGGTATCCAAAAGAATTCTTCTTGGGAAATGAGTCAGGATTATATTGGGGATGACACTGGATTGGTTTTTAGTGTAACTTCAACTGGACAAATTGAATACACTTCGACAAATACAGGCTTTGATGCTAGCGTTATATTTAGGGCAATAACCGTTTAACAACTATATAATGGATATTTATGGCTAATTCAAATAAATCAAGATTAGATGCTTCCCAATGTATAGTGGGAGCCTATGATGCTGTCGAAGAATCTCAACGTGTTTCTATTGTTAATTCTGTAGAGTATGCAATCGAGTTGAGTGCAGATGATGGTGATAGCGTGTTAACATTTGCTAACACTATTATCGACGGTACTTTAAATAATATTACATCAGCAACAAATCCACCAAATTTGACATCCACATCAACAAATTGTTCTAATTACTCAAGTTGTGCTGTTTATTCTCAGATCTCAGGAGGAGGGGCTGCTTCTCCCGGTTACGTGAGAATACAAGTCAGTCCTTCGGATGCAGGTGACACGGACGGTGATTGGCATTATTTATCCGGTGATATAATTGCCGGTAATAATCCAGATGGGACCGTTTCTGGTCAGACTGGTGTTTCTCAAACATTTAATTTTTGTGCTAGACGAATAAGAATCGATGTGCCGACTGCAGGTAAACCAGGTGTTGGAAAATCGGTATCATATAAATTGGTATTAAGATCATAATGGCTAAGTTCAGAATGGGTCCAGCTGATTCAGCTGTGACAATAAAACAATTAGAAGTAACACCAGAAGCACGAATCATAGAGGTGCCTGTTGAAGTTATTAGGGAAGTTGAGCGGATTGTGGAGATTCCTGTTGAGAAAGTGGTTGAGAAACCAATTGAAACACAGGTTGAGAAGATCGTTGAGAAAGTTGTTAAGGAAATCGTTTATGTCGATAAGCCAATTACTATTACCAAAGAAATAGAAAAATTGGTCGAAGTTCCAATTGAAGTGATTAAAGAAGTTGAAGTTATTCGAGAAATCGAAGTAATTAAAGAAGTTGAAAAACAAGTTATTAAAGCTATTGTTCCAAAGTGGGCAATTGTTGCTATCGCCATTGAGCTTGTAGCAATTTTGGTGTTGTTGTTTAAATAGGAGTTAGAACTATGATGCACGATAAAATGATGAAAATGTTAGAAAAAAAGAAAGTTAAGAAACTAGACCCCGTGGAAAAGAAAGCCAAGATGGGTGTTCTTAGTGAGCTTAAGGATGACATGGGCGCTGAAATGGGTGCTGGTTTAAAAGATGCTCTTGCGTCTAAAAAAGTTTCCGTTATGGCTGGATCTAAGGAAGACCTTGAAAAGGGTCTAGACAAGGCAAAAGAGCTTGTTGAGGAAATGCCAAACGGTGAAGAATCTGAATTAGAAGAAATGGTTGAAGAAGGCGATGTAGACTCACAGATTGCAATGCTTGAAGAAAAGCTCGCTATGCTTAAAGCTAAAAAGGGTGAATCAGAAGAATCTGAAGAAGAGTCTGAAGAAGAATCCGAGGAGGCATAATGGCCACCACTCCTTGGTACACAAGTGATAAGCTGATTGAAGCTGTCAAAAGAAAAATTGCACTTCCTATAAGTCAAGTGACTTTTACGGAGGACGATATTCTCGCGTTTGCTAATGAAGAAATGTTTATTAGTCAAGTTCCTGCGGTGATGCAATATCACGAGGAATACTTTGTGTACAGGGTGCAAGTTCCCCTTGTTAGTAACATTAGTAGGTACTCCATTCCAGATCGTGCTGTTGGTATGAAGCTTCGCGATCTATTTTGGTCCGATGCTTCGGGTAACTACTTTGAAATGACAAGAATCAACGAAGATGATAAGGCCTATTTCCAGAGTAATATTGGTGCCAATCAAGCTGTACACAAGTTTTATCTTGAAAACAATGACGTTATTCTAACTCCTAGCGTTGTTGGTGATCCCACAGGTAGACTTAATTACTTTATATTCCTTAGACCCAATCAACTCGTTCGTGACACTAGGGCGAGGATTTTTACTGCTTTTACACAAGATGTCGAACTGTCGACCAATCCCATCGCTGGGGATAAATTCATTATACAAACAGGTACAAACGCAGTTACACCTAGTGTTTATGAGTTTATTGCAGTTGAAAGTGCAACATATACCATAGCTCCTCCAAGTCCAGCGGTAGATAGCACGATTCTTAAGTTTACATCCGACCATAACATCCCCACAAACACAAACTTTTCAGTTCTAATTGGTACAACTTCTTATTCGGCCACTTCGATTTACCCAAATCAAATTCGGATAGGAGTTTCAGGCACTTACAGCGGTTCTGTGACAATTGAAGATTCGTTTGTGATTGGCGGAACGACCCTTGTCACTTTAACTAATTTAAGTAATACAATTAATATTAATGATTTAACCAGTTCGGTTGACACTACTCATCAGATAATGCATCTACGTTATAAAGATATATCTACCTATATTTCTTCCAAATCTAACTCGTTTTCGATCGAGTCTTTAGTTGGATTCGTTTTAAACTCTTCATCTGTTGGTTTAATTAGCAAAGGTTCGGTGGTCGATTTCCTACAAACCAAACCTGGTCATCGTACTTTTGCCTATGATGTGGAAGTCCAAGAAGTTACATCTATAAATAGTGAACCAGTTATTAAAGTTGAAAGATCTGATCTTTTGACCTACTACTCAAATGGGTACAACTTTCAACCAGCTATAGCAAACATTCAAGTCGGTGATTACGTCTGTTTGGCAAATGAATGCATTATTCCACAGATTCCACCAGATTTACATAATGTGTTGGCAGAAAGAACAGCCGCTAGGATACTTGCCGCACAAGGTGACTCTGAGGGGTTACAGATAAGTAATGCCAAACTACAAGAAATAGAAGTACGTCAGGGTTCTTTGCTGGATAACCGCGTCGAAGGTGCTCCACAAAAAGTTCTAGCGAGACATTCTTTACTACACTACGGTCGGATTGGTCCAAGACGTAGATTTTAGGGGGTTTAATGGCTTCATCTACTGTCAACCTAAAAGCACTGGGGTTAAATTTTTCCCCCAACCCACTAGAATTACCCCCTGGATCGCTTGTTCAAGCGGATAATGTCATCATTCGAAGAGATGACGTTGTTGAGTCACGTCGTGGGTTTAAGTTATTTGGTGAAGAAATTCCTGGTAATGTACTAGCTAAACAAATTTTAGTTTATCGTGATAGGATTTTGCGTCATTATTCTGATAGAATTGCATTTCAAGACGGTACATTAAATAATGGTGATGCGAGATTCGCCCCATTTGGTGGTAATTTTTCTGAAACAAAATCAGGATTGCGGATTAAAAGTCTTCAGGCACAAAACGGTAATTTTTATTTCACGTCAATTGATGGAATTAAAAAAATATCTGCTTCTGATGCGAGTGAATTCGTGTCTGCTGGGGTTGATCCTAACGAAGAGAATTACATCTCCACTGCCGGTGGGATTAAAGCTCTAGATTTAAATGCCGATCTAATTGTTACCCCCGCAGATAATGAATCCTTTTTACCAGAAAACGCAGCTGTCGCTTATAAAGTTGTTTGGGGTTCAGTTGATGCCAATAAAGTTGAATTATTGGGAACACCTTCAGAACGTGTGGTTGTGCGTAATCCAGCAAGCGATCTATTAAAGGTGGATTTCCAAAGGTTATTGATTTTGTTAGATAATCTTAAAAGTACTTCTTTACCTACCAACCAACAAAGTTTAATCAATGATGGTAATTATGTTACTAACTTCCCTAGTGCCATAACCGACAGTACATTTTATTTAAGACAGGCAGCAATTGATCTGGCCAAAAAGGTGGACGAAGATTTAAACTTTGCTTCAGGTGTTTCTACCAGCGCAACCAATGCATATGAAAGTTTAAAGATCGCTGAAACAAAAACGTACACCACAAACTACACAGCGGGAAATAATGTAATAACTCCTTCGTCTGTTGTCAATTTGAAAATAGGAATGACTGTTAGAAATAAACATATAAATGCTAAAATTACAGCAATAGGTGCTTCTACCGTCACAATTGACATCGCCCCAACTAGCAGTGGTAGTGGTGTTTCCACGGTCTTCAGCGGTGTTGGTGTTAATTTAGGGGAAATTACAATTGCATTTTCTGATGACGGAGCACAAAATTATTTCGAAATTGGCGACCTTGTAAATTTGAAAGAGTTTAAATCCAACAATAATGAAGTACAATCTTTAAATGGTACTCAAATTATTCAATCCGTTTCTTCACCAGGAAGTGGTTATTCGTTTATTACTTTCACAAATAGAGAATACTCACTCACTAATAGCGCGGGTATAAGTGGATTCGTTCAAAGTAACACTGCTACTTCTGGGGGTAAGGTAACTATAACAACAACGGAACCACATGGACTCTCTACTGGTCAAAAAGTATGGTTTAGTTACACCACGCAATCTGCTTTAGATGCCGACCCCCTCGTTGTTGAAGTGTCTGGACCTGAAACTTTTCTTGTTAACGCATTAAGTGTTGTTGCTGGAACCATAGGTGTTTGGGATCTATATGTTGAACCAGATTCAGCCTGTGTCATTGAAAGCTATAAGTATAGGTCAATAACTGCTCCCGATGAGATTTCAATATTAAATCCAAACGGAACTGCAAGTCAAACTGCTTCTTTGCGTTCTTACATTACGGCGATTATTGAAAACTTAAAAACAGAGAACTCGAACATCATTAATGATACTTTGGCTTCTAATGTGGGATTATCCGATTTTATTCAAACAACAAAGTCGTCTGTTAGATTGGAATTCACTGTGCCGTTCGGTATTACTACCGGGTATTTCTATAGAGTGTATAGGAGTCAAGTGTTGGAAGGCGCATTCACAGACGACCCAGCAACATTAGAACCTTCTCCTGACTACTTCTTTTTAACAGAGGAAGCATATGAATCATCTACGAATAGACAAACAATTGTTTATTTAGATTCGTTGGCTTCAACTATTGATCCTTTTAATGAAAGTTTGAAGTTATATACAAGTAACAGTGCCACTGGGGACCAAGATCCTAATGACTACCCCCCATTCGCCCACGACGTGACGCTGTTTAGAGATTATGCTATTTATGCTAGCACTAAGATGAAGCAAATCAAGGGGATGACGCTACTCGGTGTTTCCTTGATTAAAGAAAGTATCGGGGAGAACCCCAAGCTATTTATTGGCGATAATACTGGAAATAATGAAACCGTTTATCAATTTGTTAAAGGTGTAAAACAAATTTCAACAATAACCTCACCTGCTACCGTCACCTACGGTGGATACTTTACACTAAAAGTCGTCGGACCGGGTATTGTGGACAAAAATGGCAATTATACATACTGTTTTTGGTACTCAAATGGCACAACCACTCAACCTGCTGTATCTGCTGTATCTAATATAGATGAATTTATCGAGATTTATGTCGATGATATCTCGAGTGCCTCTGTAATTGCCAATAAAACATATGCTGCTTTAAATACTATTTCTTCTGATGCAACTAGTACTATTTCCGGTTCTGGTTCATATTCCATAACGATCACGAACACTAAGGATGGTTTTGTATCTTCTCCGTTTACATTTTCAGGATTAACTGGATTTAGTGGAGCTATATCCACTGCGGGAGTGGGGGAAGACCTTGCATCAAAAAAAGTTGCACTACCGAGTAACGACCTAATCACACCCGAACAACAGACTGTTCTCACGATAAAAAGTTTGGCTAGGATCATAAATAGAACAACATCTAGTCCAACAAGTAAATCTGATGTTTATTGTTATTACGATTCTCAGTTGCAAGGTGACTTTACATTAGAGGGTTCTTTTTTTAAGGATGAACCATTTTATACACTAGCAGGCACTGATAATTTAGGTCAGTCCTTTACTCCAATTTTGAGTAGTTTGGGGGGTGCAAATGCTACTAATAACGGAACAAAAATAACGCTAACTATATCCAATCATGGGTTTTTAAATAACGAAGAGATTGTTATTTTCAATATACAAAACGATTCAACCTTTAATGGAGTTTATCCAGTCACTGTCATAGACACTAGTACCGTATCAATAACACCCCCGGCACCATTAACTACTTCCCCCGGTGGAACGTTTAGATATCAAAAAGCAAAAAATATATCAAAATCGGATAATTTCACAAGAAAAAACCGATTGTACTACTCAAAGGCTGGAATCCCTGAAGCTGTCTTTAATAATGTCTTCACTGGTTCTTTCCAGGATATTGGGTCTGAAGAGAAAGAAATATTAAGGGTAATCCCGTTAAGAGAATCTCTTTTCGTTTTCAAAGAAGATGGATTATATCGTTTATCTGGTATAACAGCTCCTTTTAACGAAGCACTGTTCGATAGTAGCTGTATTTTGACTGCCCCTGATTCTGTTGCTATTAGTGGTAACGTTATCTATGCCTGGACAAGGCAAGGTATAACCGTAATTAGTGAATCCGGTACGTCTATTGCTTCTCGTCCAATAGACACGGAAGTATTAAAACTCGGATCAGCCAATTATACAAATTTTAAAACTGCCACTTTTGGGGTTGGGTATGAATCCGATAATTCATATCTTGTCTGGACGGTTTCAAGAGTTACGGACGAAGTTGCAACTCAAGCATTTAGGTACTCGTCATTAACAAACACATGGACTAAATATACCAAAACAAATACTTGTGGTTTAGTTAACCCCGTTGACGATGTTTTATATTTAGGGGCCGGGGATGTTGCGTATCTAGAGCAAGAGAGGAAATCATTCGCTCGAGAAGATTACGCCGACAGGGAGTACGATTTCTCGATTGGTGAAGGCTCCATAAATGAGAACACTATTAACCTCAGTAATTTAGAAAATATTCAAGTTGGTGATTCATTTGTTCAATCTCAGCTATTAACGGTTTATCAATTTAATAACCTATTAAAAAAGTTAGACGGAGACCCTTTGATTGTAGCCGATGAGAAAAATGATTTTTCTGATTTAACTATGTCGAGTGGTCAAAACTTGAGGAGTAAAATCAGTGATTTAGCTGTTAAATTAAATGGTTTAGATAGCACAACTGATTACGTTTCACAGATTTCATCCAAAAGCGGTAGCTTTAATAATCTTAATGTAAGTCTTCAGTATCCATTAAAAATCACGTCCGTTGGACATGGGTTATTCACCGGAAGAGTTATAACCATTTCTAATTCGATTAGCGTTCCTTCTTTAGATGGAAGTTACGTTGTTACTGTTTTAGATAATGATAATTTTACAATTGACATAGAATTGGAAAGTTTTAGTAACTCCTTAGGAAATCCAGCTAATTGGGTCACTAATATCCAAGATGCGGTAGATATTGCTGCGTGTTACAATAAGTTAATCGAACTTATTAATATTGATGATAGTATTACATATAGTAATTATCAAGTGGTTGATTATATTTCAACCATCGAGTCTAGTATTACCTCGATTAATAGAGTAAATAAAACAATTACACTCAGGAGAACTCTTCCATTTGTTCAAGGTAACGTGAAGATTTATCGGGCAATTGAGAATGTCATCACATATTCTCCTAATACTTTTGGGGACGCTTTAAATGTCAAGCAAATACGCGAAGCTACTGCCATGTTTACGAGTAAAGCGTTTACATCAGCAACGATGTCTTTTTCAACGGATTTATTGCCTGGGTTTATCGATGTCGATTTCAATGGAGATGGTAAGGGTTTATTTGGTAATGATGAATTTGGTGAGAATTTCTTTGGTGGAGTTTCTCATTCAATACCGTTTAGAACATATATCCCAAGGCAATGCCAAAGGTGTAGGTTTTTAAATGTCAGATTTACCCATAGAAATGCCCGAGAACAATACAATCTACTCGGTGTCACATTAACAGGTAAAACCGTTAGCACAAGGGCTTATAGATAATGAAATTACCATCGTTTAAAAGATTAAATAAAGGTGATTTTAAACCCGAGTATGGTGAATTAGTTGAAAAATTAATTACATCTTTAAATAGTATTATTGACTCTGTGTTGGATGCGTTAAATCGTAAAATTTCTTTAAAAAACAATATATTGTGTAGTGTCAAGGATATTTCAGTCGCCGTTGACTCTTCTGGGATACCTACGGCTCCGGTCAATATAACCTATGATTTTGTGGGGTCTGCTTCTGTTGTCACCGTTGGTAAAATTGTTAATTTAACCAATTCGATTGGTTACCCGACAAACGGAGTATCGGTGTATTGGGAGCAAGTTGCAAATAATGTTATAAGAATAAGACACATTACGGGCATAATACCCAATAATTCTCACAGTTTAAGACTCGTTATTTATGGCGACGAATCTTAACAACTATATATAGGATTTTTATGGCGAACAAACAATTAATGAGTACTTTAATCACGAAGCCAGAGGCTCAAAAAAAGCCACAGGATCAATTAAAAGCTCAAACTAAAACACAAATAACTCCGGTTCAATCAAATTTACCCTCCATGCAGCAAGCTGGGGTGGCTTCTGCATCACAAGTTTCTGCTGCCACAAAAGATCTAGACTTTACAAAAGCCATAACAGATAAATACACACAGGACGTGGAGCGGCAAAAAAAAGAACTAAAAAAACAACAAGCACAACAGCCCACACCACAACCTCAATCTGGTGTCGGTAGACAAAGAATTGCTGAACTTTTAAACAAAATCAATACCAGCAACTCCGATCAAGAAGTAGCAGCTGCGACTTCTGAGTATCAACAATTAATGGCGAAGCAAACCTCTGCTGTTGAGGAATCAGCTGAATCAAAAGCAGCTCGAGCAAATTTAGCAGCATTGAGTAGACTTTCCGGTGGAGCCCAATTAGCATCGGCATATGGTGTTGGACCTGTTACTGGAACTACTGCCGCTGGACTTCAGCCTAATGGTGCTTTGTCTAGTGCATTAATGGATTCAAAGAAGGCTACGTTAGAAGCAGAGAGGGCTGCTGCCATCAGTGACCAAGAACTACAACTAGAGAAAAACAGATTAGCACAAATGCAAGCTTTTGGTGGTGTAGCCGCTGCTGGTGAGCAAAGTAAGTTTTTAAGGGAATTATCCGGCCGAGCCAAAGATGAAACTGATAAAAAGGATGTCGCACTTAAAAGAATCAAAGAAGGTATTTTTTTAGGTAAGACAGTAAGTCAAGCAGATTTAGATCTTTTAGGTATTACACCAGCACAAGCGAGTGAAATGATTTCATTTGATCTCGAAGAAATTGAGGGTCTCGTTAGAGAAGAGGGAAAAACTACTCCAACGGATCTAGAGGGGCTTGAAACAGCGGTACAAAATCTTAGATCGAATATACCCCAAGATCAAATGACACAAGAACAAAAAGATTTAATTAATTATTACGATAGAATTCAATCTGAATTCACGAGAAATGCAGATTTAACGTCGGAATATGCGTTCGCTACTCCTGAACAAAAAGCCAGAATAAATGCACTTAGACGTTTAACGGGACAGTCGGAGATTTCAGAGGATGCAATTGGTGGTGGAAAAGAATCTGGTAAAGTCGAATTGCCTTCTGTTTTTAAAGACATTTCACAGTCAGAGAAGACCAGAATGGAGTTGGCGGCACAGGAGGCCCTTTCTCCTGAATCAGAACGATTATATCTAGAACAAAGTAGAACTATCAATCGACCAGATAATATTAAAGAACTTGTTGATGGTTTTGGTCAATTTTATCGTTCAACAGGTTATCTTTCAGGAAATCAAATTTATAAATATCTCACAAGATATAGTACCTTTGATAAAGCAGCTGCTAGTCATATGGAAAACGTTTTTAATGATACTTTAAAAAGTACTGAATCACGAAAACAAGCTTTACAAGCGGTTCAAAGAATATTAGCAACAGAACTCAAAAGAGCAAGGGAAGCAGCTAAAAAATTAAAAGAGGATATTGATTATAGAAATAAAACCACAGCGGGGTTTACGCGTGGTTTAAATATTATTGGGAACGAAGGGGGGGCGTAATAATGGAACCGACTACACTTGCACTAATGGCAGCAGTACAATTAACGAATGCCGTTATTGGTAATATTGCCTCATCGGGCAAAAGAAAAGCAGCAGAAGAAGCACAACAAAAAGCTTTAGCTGAGATTGAGGCTATCGGCGCTGGGCCAGACCTTGCTCGAGAAATTCTACTTGATAAGTTTAAATCTGTTGGCGTTTTAACTCCCGAGCTAGAGAAAGCCGTTGATCGGGGTGTTTCAAAAGTAGCACAAATAAAAGAAGATCCTCGTTTTAAAGAGGCTCAACTAAAGGCATTAACATCATTACAACAACGTGGTGAATTAGGCTACACACCTGAAGAACGTTTTGAAATGATGCAACAGCAACGTGCTGCTGAACAAGAAGCTGGTGCTCAACGTGCTGGTATCATTGAAGGTTTAAGAGCGAGAGGTTTAGCCGACTCTGGAGCTGGACTTAGGGCACAATTACGTTCTGCAGATGAAATGGCTGAAAAACAATCGATGCTTTCTCAACAACGTTCCGCCCAAGCGTCACAACGAGCCCTACAGTCAATGGTTCAGGCCGGTGAACTTGGTGGTAGAATCCGTGGACAAGAATTTGATGTAGCGAGAACTCTTGCTGCTGCTGAAGATGAGATGGGTCGGTTCAACATTTCAAATAAAATGTCACAAGAAGCACGACGTGTTGGAATGGAGAACCAGGCTAGACAATATAATTTATCTATGCAACAGGATATTGCAAATCGAAATATTCAACAAATGAATGCCGAGAGACAGAGACAAAGAGAAGCTGAACAAAGAATGTATCAGAACAAATTGGCTGTCGCCCAATTAAAAGCTGGTGCGTATGGAGCGCAAGCGCAACAAGCCCAGCAGCAAGCGGGTGCAACTCAACAGGCTTGGACACAAGCAGGGCAAGGTGTCGCACAGGGAATTGGTGCCTATGCTCAATATGAGGCTAATGCTCCTTTAAGGGATGCACAAACTAGATATTACAATAGCCTCGCTGGAGCTGCTGCTGCCTCCACGCCCCCCGTTTCAGTGCCTTCAGCGGTCGCTCCTTCTATTGGTTCCCAGGCTGATATGGCTGCCGCTGAGTCCTTATCAAAATATGGTTATCCCGGAGCGCCGGCGTATGTTCCACCCATGATTCGTAACATAGGAAATATTCCCAATCCAACAGGAAAATATTAATAATGGCTACTTACACACCTGAAGAATTAGAAGCATATAGAAAATGGTTTGAGTCACAGAATCCAGTCGCACGTTCTTTGGATGAACAAATTGAAAACCAAAGAAAATTACAGGGCGCAGCTGAGTTGGTGGCCAGAGGTGAACGTGCTGCAAAAAAACCAGTTGCTACTTTGGGTGAGTTAGTTCCTGAGATTAAGGAAACTAGAATACCTTCTGCTGCTGAATTATCTGCCAAGACATTTGAAGAAGCCAATGAATTACCGGCTGAAAGATCCACACGTAAAGCAGAAATTGAACGCAGTATCCGGGAACAGTCGAGATCAGGTAAGCTAGCGAAAGAATCCGCTGAAGTGTTTACTGCTTCAGATATTGACAATTTAAATAAGAAATTAATTGAACGTGATGTATCCGGTATGGCTAAATCTGGTAAATCGGCAGCTGAATCAGCTAATGTGTTTAAAAATGCCGGATTAGTACCACTAAAATCCGCAGCTGAGTCTGCAGAAGTGTTTTCATCCATGCCGGATGTAAAGGTGGATGATGTTGTGCCTTCTCCACAAATAAAAAATACAGTCTATAGTAACCCCATTGATTACAATAAATTAAATTTCCAACCCGATGAATTGGTTGAAACGAAAAATTTATCTACTGGTAATAAAAGGCTAGACTCTTTAATAAGTAAAGTTGGTGGTGGAGTTGAGAGTGGCGGTAAGGGTTTATCTAGAGCCACCGGAGTTGCTACGTCAAAACTGCCTCCCGCTATAGATAAATTAGCAAAACTTGGGTTAGCAAAGGAAGTGTATGATGCTGTTACTGGCGAGGGGGACTTGACCTCGGCTGGACTTTCTCTTGGTTCAGCTGCAGCATCTAAATTATCTAGAGGAGGACCTTTAGTTTCTGCTATTTTAGAAGCGATTAAACCAACCGAGATGGGTGGTGGAACGTATGATGAATTAGAAAAAAGACTTTCTTCTAGTGACCCGAAGAAAGCACAAGCCGCCAGAGAACAGCTACAAGAGATAGGACGAAGAACTTGGAGTGGGGCTGACCGTACCCCAGCGGCCAATGGAAGCGACTCTCCTAAAAAATCGGTAGAAGGTGCTGGGGATAATTTTATTCCATTTAAATCATTAGAAGATAAATTGGCATTTCAGAATGACTCCTCACCCAAAAACAACCCCGGTTCTATAGCAAGGTCACCAGCAACGTCTGGACAAATGACTAGTGTGAGTGACGACGTGGATACGAGTGCCGCAGAGTCACGTTCGCTTTCCAAAATAATCGAAGAAACCACAAAAAAACCACAAGAAACAGACATACTCGCGCTCCTTGAAAAAGCTAAACAATCCAGAGATAAGCAGCAATTATTGGCGAATTTAGGTATGGCTGGAGAAACATTGTCCTCTGCTATAGGTGGA
>Ga0172363_10001846_pt1 | contig 17033 bp, 14 predicted proteins | sample LakKivs2_kivu2a2_FD_114541 | JGI IMG/M metagenome (GOLD analysis project Ga0172363, IMG submission 114541) | Sediment microbial communities from Lake Kivu, Rwanda - Sediment s2_kivu2a2 | ecosystem: Environmental > Aquatic > Freshwater > Lake > Sediment | place: Rwanda: Western Province, Lake... | reverse complement strand
TTTATATTCTTTTCTTTGTCTCTTCTATTGCTCGTTCCTCTCTCCATTCTTTAATTTTTTGATGATTACCTTTAAGCAAAATTTTAGGCACTGATCTGTCTTTAAATATTTCAGGCCGAGTGTAATGTGCGTATTCGAATAAAGGTTTGCCTTTGTCGTCTTTCAAAGAAAAAGATTCCTCTTCAGGAGCTTCTTCTTTTTTTAAAACACCTGGGACTAAGCGAACTATGGCATCAACTACAACTAAAGCAGCTGGTTCGCCGCCAGTTAAAATATAGTCACCAATAGAAATTTCTTCGTCTATTAAATCACGAATTCTCTCATCAAAGCCCTCATAATGGCCACAAATTAAAGTTAAATTTTCTATTTTAGAAAGCCTTTTAGCTTCTTTTTGATCAAATTTTCTGCCTTTGGGAGTTAAAAGAATTAAACGAGTATTTTTGTTTTCCTTTTTGATTTTGGCTAGGGCTTTGCTCATCACATCAACTCGCAAAATCATACCTGCTCCGCCGCCATAGGGTCGATCATCCACTTGTTTACGGGGACCAATGCCAAAATCACGCAGATTATAAATTTTAATCTTAAGTGCTCTAATTTTCTGCGCTTTTCTCATCATACTCGTGTTTAACGCCTCTCTAAAATACTCCGGAAATAAAGTTAAGATATTGATTTTCATAACATTAAATTAAAAATTTAAAATTAAGTTAGCACAAAAAACTCGAAGATAAAAGTAAAAAGAAAAAAATTCCATCTTATTTGAGATTTGGCGCGCGAAGCGCGCCAACTTTTTCTTTTCCCTATTTTTTAGGAAGAAAAATTTATTTTTCATTCCTAAAAAGCGTGCAGGGTGAGGGAGCGCGAGGGTCTCAGGGGCTGCCTCAATCCGCCAGCTGGCGGAAAGCCCCTAGATCCTCGCAATTTTTACAGTTTTTAAAATCAATTTTTTGGTAAATAAAAAGGAGTCATCTTATACCCAGTTAAATAATCCAGCCGTAAAACTTACAGCTGGATTGCCTTCGGCATTTAACCGGGTGAAAATTTTATAACAGAAAAAAGGCCAAGATCGGCCCTTCTTCATTTTTTGAACTCAATTTATTCTTCTGTCCCGATTTCGACTTCGTCGAGAATCGAGGACCCTCGATTACTCTGTAATCGGGGCTGGTTTTTCAGGTTTTGAACCTTCAGGCTCTTCCAGCTTCAAATTAACTCGAGCCTTGTTCTTCATTCCCAAAACTCGAAGCACAGTTCTAATAGAATTGATTGTCTGACCTTTCTTGCCAATCACCTTACCAATGTCTTCAGAATTAACTTTTAAGATGATCAAAACGCCCATTTCGTCGACTTTGCGTTCTGTTTTGACATCCTCAGGGTGATCAACAATTGCTTTGACAATGTACTCTACAAATTCCTGATCCATAATTTCTCCATGACAGTTAGTTTGCTTTACAGTGGTTCGGCCTTGCCACAAAACTTATCAATAAATTAGCATACATATAGACAGGTATCAATAGAAATCCGAGATTCCCCGCCCGCCTCGCAAGCGAGAGCGTTGCGGGCAGGTAAGCACGAAGCACGAAATAATATTTAAATTAGAATTTTCTAGTGTTTAAAATATTTAGATTTAAAAAATGGATTTGTTTCGAATTTAGAGCTTCGGATTTATTCGAGGATGGCTTTAATCCGTCTCACCCCCGCGGAGGAGGACCTGTCCTCCGTAGCTACAAGACAAATAGCACAAATGGTAATTATCAAACTTTTTTATTCTAAAACAGCCTTAATTCGCCTAACCCCTGCGGAGGAGGATTCTTCTTTTATAATCTTAAAATGGCCGAGTTCGTTGGTATTTTTTACATGCGGGCCGCCGCAGATCTCTTTAGAAAAAACTTGCCCCGAAACGGCGGGGTCATCAATTGAATAAACCTTAACCTTGTCACCATATTTAGATTCAAACACACCTAAAGCTTGAGATTTTTTGGCCTCATCTAAACTCATTTCCTCCATTTTCACTTCTAAACCATCTTTTATCTTCTCATTAACTAAATCTTCAATTTGTTTAATTTGTTCTGGGGTTAATTTCTCGGGATGAGAGAAATCAAAACGTAGACGCTCATCCGTGATATTTGAGCCTTTTTGCACTATATAATCACCTAAAACTCGGCGCAAAGCAGCGAGCAGTAAATGCGTTGCTGTATGATATTTTTTAGTCTGTTCAGTTTGCCCCACCAATCCGCCTTTAAATTTCCCGGCTGAAGCAGTGCGGGAGAGTTCGCGATGTTTTAGAAATTCTTTTTGGAAATCCTCATCAGAAATTTTGATCTTTTTTAAACCTGCATATTCTTTGGATAATTCTAGAGGGAAACCATAAGTCTGATATAAATCAAAAGCGATTTTGGCATCTAAAGTATCGAGTTTTTCAATAATTTTTTTGCCTAATTCCAAGGTTTTTTGAAATTTCTGCATCTCTTCAACAATGATACTGGCAATATTATCTTTTTTATCTGCCAAATCAGGATATATTTCTGCAATTTTTTCTATAACTTTAGGAATCCAAATCTCTTTTTCTTCTTTCCATTGACTTAAAAGCAAAACTCTCCTGATCAATCTTCTTAAAACATAACCTTGATCTTTATTTGAAGGAAATAAACCAGTTGAAACTAAAAATGCAGCTGCCTTAAGATGATCAGCAATTATCCTAAGAGATTTCGCGTCTCTATCGTAATTTAAAGACAAAATTTTTAAAACCTCGATCATAGGCCAAAATAAATCAGTTTTAAAGATATCAGTTTGGCCCTGCATCACGGCGGCTAATCTTTCCAAACCCATGCCTGTGTCCACACCTTTAAATTTAGCTGGCTCATACTTACCATTGCGCAAAATATATTCATTAAAAACCAAATTCCAAACTTCTATATCGTCAATATAAAATTCAACTGTGGGACCAGCTGGTGAACCCTCAGTGCCTAAAGACCAAAAAGTTTCTTTTTTGCCTTCTTCTTTAATTTTATTTTCAGGCAAGCCAATTGTTTCTTTCAAAATTTTTAGCGATTCTTCATCAGCTGGGATGTTGTCTTCGCCCTTGAAATATGCAGCAGAAATTCGTTCTTTGTTAATCTTTAAAACTTCGGTTAGAAACTCCCAAGCCCAAGCTATTGCCTCTTTTTTGCCATAGTCATTGAAACTAAAGTTTCCTAGCATGTAAAAGAAAGTCAAATGAGACTCATCACCAATCTCATCAATATCCGAAGTCCTTAAACAAGGTTGGATCGTAGCCACTCTTTTCCCTGGTGCCTCATTCGGTTCTAAGTAAAACCGCTTAAATTGCTGCATGCCAGCAGTGGTAAAAAGGACTGAAGGATCATTTTCTGGAATTAGAGAAGCTGGATCAATAACTTTATGATCTTTATTTTTGAAAAAAGTTAAAAATTTTTCTCTTATTTCAAAACTATCCATATCTTTATTAGATTAAAGTAAAAAAAATCTTAAATCAACGTTTTACTAAAACGAAAGCGATCCCGATATAACGAGATCGCTGATAATTCGTTCTGAAACTCAATCCACTTCATCTCCTTCGGCTAGGTAGTTATCTTCGATCGCAATCCAGATAATGAACAGAGGCCACAGGATCCAGATGACAAAAAACGAGACTAGGGTCCACAAAATCTCGCCGACTTTCATCCTCCGCAAAAGGATTAGGGCGTCCCCCAAACCCATATACTTGTTGACGACAAGCCAACCAACTGTCATATACAGAACTGCGAATGCGAGGTAGATCATCGACCCCACCTGCCTTCACAGAGTTGAACTTCTAGGATCAACATATTAAAAAATAAACAAAATGTCAAACAATTCTTTTATTGTTTATTGACTGGCATCATTCCCTTCCTTTCAGAAGAAAAACTACGCTTTTTTCATTAAATAATTGTTTGTATAGATGGGAGAATGTGAGGATCTCGGGACTACTTAAAAAGTTGCCCTATATCCTCGCGATTTTTATAAATTCAAAGGTTTAACCAATGTTTAATCAATAAAACTATAGGCGGCAGTTTGGGCTTAGGTTTTTCTTTTTTCTTTGGCGCTTCCCACCAAGCACCATACATGGCGTCATAAACTGCTTTCACATCTTGAACATGTTTATAATAATATGAGGTTTCGGCATTCAAATTAGCGTCATTTCTAAATTGAGAATAATAATCAGCCAAGGCAAAACCACCGTTATAAGCCACCAATGCCAAAGAAACATCTTGATATTTTTCTACATAATGCGCTAAATACCAAGTGCCATAACGAATATTAGTTTCAGCATCAAATAATTTATCATAGGAGAAGCTATCAGCTTCACCTAGCTGATTGGCAATACCCCCAGCAGTATTGGGCATTAACTGCATCATCCCTACTGCTCCAGCTGGCGAAACTGCATCTTTATTAAAATGACTTTCTGACCAAATAGTAGCAGCAATTAAATTAGGATTAATGCCATATTTTAAAGAATATTTTTTGATGAGGTCTCTATATTCCAAAGGATAAACATTATCGGCTAAAATTCCGGGTAAAAAAAGCCAAACAAATAAAGCCACTAAAACGACAAAAAAACCACTAATCAGAAAATAAATTCCTTTTCTCGACATTTTACTTTCTCCTCCTTTTATTCATTCGGGATAATCAGTTCTTGACCCACTTGCAAAGCAGTTTGGTCAGTAATGCCATTAGCTTCAGCGATTTTTTTCCAGTCAATTTTGAATTTTAAACCGAGAGCATAGAGAGTATCGCCAGCTTCTACAGTGTAGGTTTCCCCTTGGGCTTTTGTTTCTAAAGTCGCTTGTGGCTGCGATTGCTCTTGGCTTGCTCCAGCTACTTGTTCTTGAGATTGACTAGATTCTTGCGAAACTGGCTCTATCTGTGAGGTTTGAGCTTGAGCTTTTGGTCGGAAAACAATGCCTAAAATCAAAAACACAATGGCTAAAATTATGCTTAATGTCGAAGCGCCCACAATTTTTGCCAAACGTTCTTCTGGCATCAATTTAAGAATAACAAAGCTAGATCGAAAATGAAAGTCAAAATTGAAAAATTATTTTTAGCTTACCGCTACTGAAGCTAATTCATCGTCAACTCGCAGTTTCATCAAACGTACACCTTGGGTGACACGGGAAAGCGGCCGCAAAGAAAACAAAGGAGTTCTAATCATCTGGCCTTTTTTAGAAATCAAAATTAAATCTGATTTTTGGCTAGGATCAACTAAACGTGCCACAACTAAATTACCAGTTTTACGAGTCACTTTTGAGGCCTTTATACCTTTGCCGCCCCGACGCTGTACTTTGAAATTTCTAAGTCTAGAAATCTTACCATAGCCAAATTGGGAAACAGCTAAAAGACAATCGCCAGTACTACTTCTCGCTTTCAAAATAGCTAAAGCAGAGCTATCAACTTGGGAAAGATTTTTTTCTTTAAAAGCTTTACTTAAATTTTCATCGGTTTTTTGCGCCTTAGCAATGGTATTCATTCCTACCAAATAATCATCAGTTTCTAATTCGATTCCTTTCACTCCGCCGGCAGCCCGACCCACTGGCCTAACTTCAGCTTCCCTGAATCTGATTGATTGACCCAGACCCGAAATCAAAATTATTTCATCTCTGCCTGAAGTTGGTTCAGCCCAAAGCAAAGAATCTTCTTTTTGTAATTTAATGATAATGATGCCTGTTTTTCTTATCTTTTCCAAATCAGCAATTTTTACCTTTTTAACCACTCCTTTGCGTGTTGCCATAAAGAGGTATCCATAGCCAGAACCCGAAGTTAAATTAACTACAGCTGTTACTTTTTCCTGAGATTTCAGCTCAATAAAATTAACTATGGCTGTGCCTTTTGACTGACGCAAACCCTCTGGCAAATCATAAACATAATTTTCTAAAACTCGGCCTTCATTGGTAAAAAATAGTAATCGGTCATGGGTCATGGCAGCAAAAATTTCTGCCACTTCATCTTCTGTTTTGGTCGCCATACCTAAAACTCCTTTGCCGCCACGCACTTGAGATCGATAAGCATTAATAGGCATGCGCTTAATATAATTATCTTTGGTAATGACCACTAAATTCGGCTCATTGGCTATCAGATCTTCAACTGTCATTTCTCCGATTTTTTGCTTAATGATTTTTGTTTTTCGCTCCTCTGCGTATTTCTTTTTCAAGGCCAAAGTCTCCTGAGACACAATATTTAAAATCGCTTTTTCTGAACCTAAAATGGTTTTTAGTTCTTTGATTTTAATTTTGATTTGTTTGTATTCATTTAAAATTTCTTTGCGTTCCAAAGCTGACAGCTGGTGCAAACGCATCTCCAAAATTGCCTCTGCTTGTAGATTACTTAGTTTGAATTTTTTAATTAACTGTTTTCCTGCTTCGATCCTATCAGAAGAGGACCGGATAGTTTTAATTACTTGATCTAAATGGTCTAAAGCTATTAATAATCCTTCCAAAATATGCTTTCGCGCCTCTGCCTGCTTGAGATCAAAACTCGTTCTTTTGGTAATAATTTCTTTGCGGTGTAAAATATAAGCCCAAAGCAAGGTTTTTAAATTAAAAACTCTGGGCTGGATTCCCTGATCTAACGCCAGCATATTAACATAAAGAATTTCTTGCAAAGGAGTAAATTTATAAAGCTGATTTAAGACTTTTTTGGGGTGGGCTTCACGTTTAAGGTCAATCACAATTTTAATACCATCTTTACCTGATGCATCGCGTAAATCAGCAATACCTTTGATTTTTTTATCTTTAACCAGGCTGGCAATTTTTTGCAAAAGTAAGGCTTTGTTAACTTGATAAGGAATTTCTGTGATTTCGATTTTGAATCTACCGGCTTTTCCTTCTAGAATCTGCGCCTTAGCCCGCATTATTACTCTGCCCTTGCCTGAAGAATACATTGATTTGAGTTCTTCCCAGTCATAGACTAAAGCTCCAGTTGAAAAATCTGGACCTTGGACAAATTCCAGAAGATCTAAAACCTCTGCTTTAGGATGTTTAATCAAATAGATTACAGCGTCACAAATTTCACCTAAATTATGAGGTGGGATTGAAGTGGCCATGCCAACGGCAATACCTAAAGTGCCATTAACGATTAAATTAGGGAGTTTAGCTGGCAAAACTTTTGGCTCTTTCCGAGTAGCATCATAATTGGGCATAAAATCAACTGTTTCCTTCTCAATATCCAAAAGCATTTCTTCTGCCAAAGGGGAAAGTTTACATTCGGTATATCTCATTGCTGCCGCAGAATCGCCATCAATAGAACCAAAATTTCCCTGGCCTTTAATCAAAGGGTGACGCAGAGAAAATTCTTGAGCCATTCTGACTAAAGCATCGTATAAAGCAACATCGCCATGAGGATGATAACGACCCAAAACTGCGCCAACCACTGTAGCTGATTTGCGGAATTTAGAAGCACTCGAGAGTCCCATTTCTTTCATGGTGTAAAGAATTCTGCGGTGCACTGGCTTTAAACCATCTCGAACATCAGGTAAAGCTCGAGCAATAATCACAGACATGGCATAATCCAAATAAGAACTCTCCATTTCTTGGGAGATTTCTGTGCCTTTTAGCTGTTTGGCAAATTTTTTTTCTTCCTTTTTCATGTTTGAAAATTGATTTTTTGTCCCGGTCTCGACGGAGTCGAGACCGAGGATCCCGATTGAGCGGAAGTGAACATCGGGAAAAATTCTCGCTTAAGCGAGCTAGATATCGAGATTCTTAACTTCAGGCGCTTTAGTTTGAATAAATTTCTTTCTTTCCTCCACTTCTTCGCCCATTAAGGTGGAAAAAATTCTATCTGCATCTTCAGTATCCTCTACGGAAACGCGCAGTAAAACCCTAGAAGAAGGATTCATAGTTGTCTCCCAAAGCTGTTTAGGATTCATCTCACCTAAGCCTTTGTAACGCTGTATATCATATTTTCTATCTTTTAGACCCTTCACAATTTCAACTTTCTCCTGCTCGGTGTAAGCGTAAAAGACTTCCTTTTGACTTTCAATTTTATAAAGTGGCGGTTGAGCAATATAAAGATAACCTTGATCAATAATTTCTGGGAAAAAGCGGAAAAAGAAAGTTAAAAGCAGAGTTTTAATATGAGAACCATCAACATCAGCGTCAGCCATTAAAATTACTCGATGATAGCGCAGTTTTTTGATTTCTTTTTCTTCGCCCACTCCCATACCTAAAGCCATAATCATAGTTCTGATTTCTTCATTTTTGAGAATTTTATCAAAACGGGATTTTTCAATATTCAAAATTTTCCCCCGCAAGGGGAGTATGGCTTGGAAAAAACTGTCACGCGCCTGTTTAGCATTGCCTCCGGCTGAATCACCTTCCACCAGAAACAACTCTGATTCTTCTGGTTTTTTGGAGGCGCAATCCGCTAATTTGCCGGGTAGGGCAAAACCATCTAAAAGACCTTTTCTAAAAACTGTCTCTTTGGCTGCTTTGGCGGCTAATCTTGCTTTAGCGGCTAAAAAGATTTTTTCTAAAATTGTTTTTGCGATTTTGGGATTTTCTTCTAGGAAAACGCTTAATCTTTCTGCTACTACTGATTCTACGGCTGTGCGGGCTTCAGGATTGCCTAATTTAGCCTTTGTTTGGCCTTCAAACTGGGGTTCAGGCAATCTGACTGAAACCACTGCCACCAAACCTTCCCGCACGTCCTCACCAGTTATTCCTGTTTCTTCCTTTTTGACACCATTGCCATTCGCATTCTTTGAAAGATCAGAAATTACTCTTGTGATAGCAGATCGAAACCCAGTTAAATGCATGCCGCCTTCTTCAGTATGAATATTGTTGGCAAAACCATATAAATGTTCATTAAAATCGCTGATATAAACTAAACCAACATCAACTGTAATCTCGTCCGCTTTACCAGAAAAAGCAATCACTGGAATGAGCGATTTTTTACGAGAAACTAAATATTTTAAATATGCCTTAACACCTGATTCAAAATAAAAAACATAAGGTTCACTAGAAAGCAATGCTTCCATGCCTCGGACATCTTCTTTTTTGCGAGAATCAATTAAAATGATTTTTATTCCTTTAGTTAAAAATGCTTGCTGGCGCAAATGATCCAAAATTACTTCTTTTTTAAATTCCAAAGTTTCAAAAATTTGAGGATCAGGAGAAAAACTAATGGCTGTTCCGGAATCATAAGGAATGGTAGGAAAAGCTCTTTTTTTAAGTTCATTTTCTTTAATTTCTTGAACTTTATTTTTGGGTTTGCCGCGAGAATATTCTTGAAAATAGAACTTATTATCTCGTTTGACTACTGCCACTAATTTTTCTGATAAGGCATTAACTACAGAAACACCTACACCATGCAAACCACCAGAGATTTTATAAACCCCCTGTTCAAATTTACCGCCAGCATGCAAAGTAGTCATCACGGTTTCTAGGGCTGATTTTTTAGTTTGGCTATGAATATCAACTGGAATACCACGTCCATTATCTAAAACTGTAATTTGATTTGCGGGCTCCAAAATTACTGTAATCTCTGTGGCAAAACCAGCTAAAGCTTCGTCTAAACCATTATCTACCACTTCCCAAACTAAATGATGGAGACCAGTTTCTCCAGTTGAGCCAACATACATACCTGGTCGTTTTCTCACTGGTTCAAGTCCTTGGAGAACTTGAATCGCAGCTGCAGTGTATTCATTTTTAGACATAAATAAAATAAATTCTAAATCCTTCACCCTGTTAAATTTGCTCCGTAACTATTTAACAGGGTAAATTCGAAATTCGAAACAATATCTAAACCTGTCTGCCGACAGGCAAGATGCAAATTTATTAATTTTTTAAACATCCAGAAAGTAAATTTTAGCCAAACCCAGTAGAGCTACTCCGTCAGCTGGCGGAGTGATTCTACTGGGCAAAGAAAAAAATTTTGACAATCTCAAATTACAATTTTTTTCTGTTTTTAGTTCTTGAAACTGTCTTTATTCTAGCAAAAAAAATACACGTTGCCAAGTCCCCGCCTGCCGAAGAGGCAGGAGAAAATAGCCCTAAAAATAAGTAAATTTATATACTAATTAGATCTCTAATTTTCTCATAAGTGGCATCGCCGATGCCCTTAATTTCTTTAATTTCTTCTTTGGTTTTAAAGCCGCCATTTTGAGTTCTATAATCAATAATTCTCTGGCTATAAACCGGGCCAATGCCTGGCAAAGTATCTAACTCACTCAAAGTGGCTGTATTGATATTCACTATTGAACCAATTGAAGTCGAAGAATTAGAAGAAGTTGTGGAAGAGGCTTTTTGAGAAGAGACTGATGATGAAGCAGTAGTTGAAGAAGCAGTTTTTGCAAAAGGAATAAAAATTTTTTCTCCGTCTTCTAAAATTCTTGCTCGGTTAATGGTCTCTGCCACAAAATCCTGATCTGCATCTTTCAGGATTCCTCCGGCCAAAGTGATCAAATCTTCTACTCGTTTGCCGCTCTCCAAAGTATAAACCCCCGGCTTTTTAACTGCTCCAGAGATTTCTGCAGTCACAGTACTTATACCCCTAACTTGAGGTTTGGATTTGAAAAGATAAATTGGATAAGCAACTAAAAATACAAGGGTGAGAGAAAAAATTACATACCCAATTATTCGCTTTTTCTGCTCTAGAAAAATCAAAATTTCCTCAAGCATTCTGACTTTATTCTAACATGAATGGATAGAATAAAGTCAATTTTCAATTATCAATTTACAATTTTTATTGAATTTTTAATTTTCAAACAGAAAATAAAAACTGTGGATTTTTATTTCCTTTTTCCAAAAAGAAAAGTTAGAATTTATTTGCATCTCTTTTCAGGAAAGAAAATAGTTTAAGCTAAAGCGTTATTTCAAACAAAACGGATATCGAAAACTTTTAGATGAATATGCTGCATAAAATTTTAGAGATGCTGTTTTCTACCCCGGAAAAGTCGTGCGGGGGTGGGAGTTGTAGAGGGCAGGGGGATGCTTCGAAACTAATCCCCTTGCCCTCTACATATTTCCGTCTTTCTAAAGATAAAATTTATTTCAGAATCTCAAAATCTATTTTTAGATTTTCTTTCTCCAATTCTTCAGAAATAGTTTTAACTTCATTTAATAATTTTTGGTTGAATAAATTAGCAAAGCGGAATTTTAAAAATCCGTGCTGTTCTTCACCTAAAATTTCTCCTGGGCCGCGTTGTTTGAGGTCAGTTTGCGAAATCAAAAAACCATCTGTAGTTTTTTCTAATATCTTCAGTTTTTTAGTTGCATTTTTAGAGGAAGCCATAAAAAAGCAAAAACTTTCTTGGCCAAATCTGCCAATTCTTCCTCGCAATTGATGAAGCTGAGATAGGCCGAATCTTTCCGCTGTTTCCACAAGTAAAACTGTAGCTTTAGGAATATCAACTCCAACTTCAACCACAGAGGTAGAAACTAAAATTTGAGTCTTTGCCATTCTGAAATTTTCGATTGCTTTTTCTTTTTCTTGAGATTTCATCCTACCATGCAAAAGTCCAATTTTATATTGAGGAAAAGATTGTTTGATTTTTTTAAATTCGACTTCAGCAGCTTTGCGATCATCAAAATCTAAAGTTTCTTTTTGCTCAATAATTGGGCAAATGACAAAAGCTTGATTTTTTCTTGCAAGCTCATCTTTAATCTTTTGATAAATTTTTGGCCGGTCAGATTCAATCGTTATTTCAGTCTTTGTATTTTTCACAAATGGTGCATTATGCAAAAAGCTGATGTTTAAATCTTTAAAAATAACAAAAGCCAGAGTCCTCGGAATTGGCGTGGCTGTGAGCATGAGAAGATGAGGCAGAATTTTGCCTAAATTTTTTCGGCGCAAAATCGCCCGCTGCTTAACACCAAATCTTTGTTGTTCGTCAATTACGGCTAGTGCTAGATTAGGAATTTCTATTCTTTTTTCTAACAGAGCATGTGTTCCAAAAACTAAATCTGCCTTTTTTAGCGCTGAGGCAATATCATCTTTTTTTAGAATTACAATTTTTCCTTGACGCAGTTTGAATTTCCAAATATTAGTTAAGAGAATGACTTTAAATTTAAATCCACCAAAAAATCTCTGAAAATTGAGAAAATGCTGATAAGCTAAAATCTCGGTTGGTGCCATCAAAACTGCTTTGCTTTGATTTAAAATTGCATTAATCATTGCCAAAAATGCGATAATAGTTTTTCCTGAACCAACATCACCATTAAGAAGGCGGCTTTGGGATCTAGATAAAGATAAATCAACTAAAATATCTTTGAGCGCTTTTTTCTGATCTTTCGTTAAAGAAAAAGGGAGCTTTTTAATATATTTTTTTAAATTATAAATTTTGAGGCTAATACCTGAATGTCTAGAGCTGGCTTTTTTAAAAGTTGAACGTTGGAGGATAAAATTCAAAAGCTCTAAAATCGCCCACGTTTTTTTTGCCTTTAACAATGCTTCTAAGGTTTTGGGCCTGTGCAAAATTTTAACCGCAAATTCCAAAGAATATAATCCAAATTTTTGTGAAATTTCTTTAGGCAAAATATCTGGAAATACATGGGTTTCTTTTAAAATTTGCTGAATTAAAAAACGTACTTGTTTTGAAGATAAATCTGAAATTTTTGAATAAATTGGCAAAAATTTCTCTTGAGATGTTTCGCTCCGCCAGCTGGCGGATTTATATTCATAAAGAGGATTCTGAAAAACTAATTTTCTAGATGAATAATTGGGTTTGCCATAAAAATAAACTTCTTTTTTATTTAATGCTTTATATAAATATGGCTGGTTGAAAAACTGGAATTTAATCGAACCAGTTTTGTCTTGGATCAGACCTTCCAGAATGGCGATTCTTTTTCTATAAGTGTAAAAAAGATTTAAATTAATGATTTTTCCAGAAATGAGCTGTTTTTTATCTTGAATAATTTTAGAAATGGGAGTTAGAGATTCTAAATTGATATAGCGCTTGGGGAAGATAAATAAAAAATGCTTGATTTTTTCAATTCCCAAAACTTTCAGACGATCAGCTTTTTTAGGACCAATACCTCGCAGTTTTTCAATCGAGTCTTCTAAGAACATAATTCTAGCTTAAAACAAAGCCAAAACCTAAGCAAAAATTGTCTTCAGATAATTTTTCTTTTAAGATAAAAAGGTGTCAAAAATTGACTATATTGCTGGTGTCATATCTGGAATTGGTGCTGTCATAATCTTTGGTTTATTTGCAATTTCTGGGCTCAGAGCGAATAATGTCCAGGGTGCTGAATCTTATATTTGCAGCCAGAAAGTTATTGTTATTGACAAAGGTATAGCTCAAGAAAAAGAAAGTTTTAATCAAGATTTAGAATCATTCCTAAACGAAACTAAAATTGTAGTTTATCCAGAAGATAAAATTACGCTTTCTGTACCCTTTAATTTATGTTTGGGAGAAATTTTAACTATTGATCGCGCACCAGTAATCTATTTGACTTTAGGCAATGAGAAAAAAATCATCCGTTCTTTTAAAAAAACTGTTAAAGATGTCTTGCTAGAAAAAAATATTTCTTTAGGTTCTAAAGATAAAATTACACCCAGTCTTAGTTCTGAAATTAGTAATCAAATGAGCATTATTATTGTCAGAATTGGCGAGCGAATTGAAAAAGAAAAATTGGCGATTGACTACGATGTTGAAGAAAGACCTGACTCCAACTTAGTTATTGGCAAAACTGCAATTCTTCAAGAAGGAATTGAAGGCGAAAAAGAAGTAACTTTAAGAATCACTTCTGAAAATGGAGTTGATGTTAAAAAAGAAGTGATTTCAGAAACGATTTTGCGTCAGCCGCAAAAAAGAATCATTACTTATGGCACTAAGCCGCCGACAACCTATTTAGCCATTGGTCAAGCTAAGTGGTATACATTTGATTCTGCTATGATTGGTGCTTGCAATTTAGTGTCTAAAGGCACTCCACTCCTAGTTACTAATTTAGATAATGGTAGATCTGTGCGCGTCACTGCTTCTGGCGGAGGCGCTTTTGGTTTTCCAATTATTATTGATCTTTCTACCTCTGCTTTTGAAGCTTTGGGTGGCAATTTATGGCAGGGAATTTTGAGAAATGTCAAAGTGGAACAAATTAACGAATAAAAATATTTAAATCTTTAATAGAAAGGCGCTATTTAAAGCGGCCAGGGAAATCTCGGGAGGTTCTATTTTGAATGCGGATGACTATGGAAGACCGTCCATAGCAATCCCCCCTATTAGAAGTACAATGCCCCCCAATGCAAACCACGTAGCCATTTGCTCAAACTCCGGTGAGTTGGGGGGAGCGGCAGTAACGAATACCATTGCCCAGAATACACCCAATGCGCCTGCGAAGCTGAATAGACATCCCAGATCATTAACGCCCATATATCCAGGCTTAATTTCATCGGGACGTTCCTTTTCAGTCACCTTTCTCATCACCTCCTGTCTCAATATAGTCTAAATTATGATAAAAGTCAATAATCAGAATCTAGCCTGATATGGCTGGAGATTCTAATAAATGCTAAAGTTAAATAAATCAGGAAGTGATATGTTCAAACCTAATAAATCTTTAGGCCAGCATTTTTTGAGAGATAAGGAAATCATAGAAAAGATTGCTAAGCTGGCAGACAAAAAAATGCCAATAATTGAAATTGGGCCTGGGGGAGGAGCCTTAACTAGAAATCTATCTCAAATTTCATCAGTCTTGGCCATTGAAAAAGATGAACGCTTTAAAAACGAACTTAAAAAAATCAAAAATTTAGAAGTCATCTATTCTGATATTCTAACTTTTGATCTTGAAAAATTACTTAGAGAAAAAAGAATTAAAAATTATCAAATTTTTGGCAATCTGCCCTACAATATTGAGAAACCAATTATCCAAAAAATCCTGAAACTTAAACCAGCTCCTCAAAAAGCTATTTTTTTGATTCAAAAAGAAGTGGCTGAAAAATTATGTGGTAAGAAGAAATCTATTTTTGCCGCATCAGTTGAATCTTATGCTAAAGCTAGATGCCTATTTTCTGTGCCTAAAACTGCTTTTTCGCCAAAACCAAAAGTTGACGGTGAAGTTATTGAATTAACTAATTTTGACTGGCCTTTGCCTTATGGGCTAATCCGCCAGCCGGCGGAAGAAAAAGATTTTTTACGACTAATAAAATTTGGTTTTTCTAGTCCCAGAAAAAAATTAATTAATAATCTATCAGCTGGTTTAAAAATTAATCGTGAAACTTTGAAAAAAATTCTATTTCAAGCGAAAATAGAAAAGAGTGCTCGCGCTGAAGAACTAGATATTGAACAATGGTTAAAACTTTATAAAATTTTAAATGAAAAAACCTTTAGATAAAAAGGTAGAAAATACTTTTCAGAAAATGGCTACTGATAGTGCTAAAACTTTGCATTGGGTTGAGCGCTTTTTCCCAGCCATTATCAAAAAAAGACGTTCCATTATCCATTTTTTTTATAAGGCAAAAAATGGCACTATCACTGGAGCGGCTGATAATGATCCGACAACTGTGGTTACTCATATTCAAGCTGGTGCGACTAGTGGTTTTTCTTTGCTTTGGCTAATTTTTCTTTCTACCCCATTTTTAATTGCTATTGAAGAAATCACTGCCACTTTAGCGGTAGTAACCAAAAAGGGTTTTGCTCGTCTCATTAAAGAGAAATTGGGCTTTAAAATCGCTCTTGTAATGGCTCTAATTGTTTTGATTTCTAATATCGCGACTTTGGGCGCTGATTTAGGAGCCATGATCAATATCATATCTGCTGCCACTAATATTTCTACCCTTATTATCGTGCTATTTTTAATAATAATTTTCTTTGCTTTACTTTTAGGTGAAAGCTGTGCTTTTGTCTCTAGATTCTTATTCATTTTAACCCCTTTATTTTTGGTCTATATCATCTCTGCCATCTTAGCTAAACCAGACTGGACTCAAGTTTTAATTCATACTTTTTCACCCTGGCTTTCAGGAGGCAAAAATGTTTGGCTTCTAGCAGTGGCAATGCTAGGCACAGTCATCTGCCCCTATATTGTTTTTTGGCAATCAACTGAAGAAATTGAAGAAAACAAAAAAGTGGAGGATTTAAAATCAGAAAATTCAAGTGTGAGAATCGGGATGATTTTTTCTAATCTAATTTTCTATTTTGTCATTATCGCGGCAGGTGCCACTTTATTCAAACTTGGTGGAGGAGAATTAATCAACTCTGCTAAAGATGCGGCGCTGGCATTAAAACCAGCAGTTGGTGATCTCTCTTTTCTACTCTTTGGCATTGGCATTCTGATTTCTGGTTTAATTTCCATACCAGTTCTAGCTGCTTCTTCTGCTTATGTCGTAGCTGACGTTTTTGATTGGCAAGAGGGATTAAATAAAAAATTGGCTAAGGCTAAAAGTTTTTATCTTATTTTATTTATGGCTTTAATTTTAGGTGCTGTAATCAACTTTTTAAATCTTCCTTCAATGAAGGTTTTAGTTTATTCCCAAGTTTTAAATGGACTCCTGATGCCTTTTATTCTGATAGTTTTGCTTAGGCTCGGATTCGACAAATCTATAGTCGGCGAACACAGACCTTCGGGAATAATTAAATTTTTTGCTTATTTAAGTTTAATTGTTTTGGTGATTGTTGATATTATTCTGTTCTGTAGTCTTTAATTATCTTACAAAAATCTTGATTTTTAGATTCCTCCACAACCACAAGTTTTGTGTTTTAAAACTAAATAATGGGGGAAGGTTCTGTCTAAAATAAAATTATTCTCCATATAAGAAATAATTTCTTTATTTTGGTAATAGAGATTATTGAGATCGCTTGAGATAATCCAAAATTTAGGCTGGGATTTTTTAAGATCAGAAAGAAAAGTTTGGTTAAAATTAAAACCATAGTTTTCTCTTTCCTCTAATAAAAGAACGCTGGCAGAGATAAATCTTGAACCAGCGTCGCGATCAGTTAATCTATACAAAGCTGCGCCATAAACATAAGCTTCTATTTTATCGGAAGGATCCGAATTAGATTTTATATAATCAGCAATTTGCGAATATTCTTGGAAATCTTCTAAAACATTACCCCTGAAGAAATTATAAAACTG
>Ga0172363_10001843_pt1 | contig 17053 bp, 15 predicted proteins | sample LakKivs2_kivu2a2_FD_114541 | JGI IMG/M metagenome (GOLD analysis project Ga0172363, IMG submission 114541) | Sediment microbial communities from Lake Kivu, Rwanda - Sediment s2_kivu2a2 | ecosystem: Environmental > Aquatic > Freshwater > Lake > Sediment | place: Rwanda: Western Province, Lake... | reverse complement strand
TGGAAGTATAATAATAAAAACCAAAAAAGGTCGAGTGCAAAGCTTAAAATAATATTAGAATATGAGAAAAATTTTATCAGCATTAACGGCAATTGCTTTGATAGCGCCGACAGTAGTTTTAGCTCAAGCTGTTAGCACCTGTAACATAACAAGAACTATAATACTTGCAGATGGCACTACTTGTCCAACTGGTAATGTTTCGATAGAGCAATATGGAATGTGTTGTTTATTAAACACCGTTTATAGAATTACTGATTGGATATTCGTAATTTTAGTGGCACTAGCTGCTTTATTCGTGATTTTAGGAGGAGTGGAAATTGTAACGGCTGGTGGTTCTGCAGAAAAAGTAGAGTCGGGCAGAAAGCATATAATTTCTGCAGTAATTGGTTTGATAGTTGCTATTTTAGCTAAAGCTGTCCCGAGCATTGTTAAGCTGGTAGTTGGCGTTTAAGTTGTAAAGATTAAACCACCCCTTCATTCATTTGGAGAAAGACCCTAGCTCCTGTTAATTTTGATTAGCGGGAGCTTGATTTTTGAACTTAAAAAAGATAAAATTTAACTTGCGGATGTGGTGAAACTGGAAAACACGTAGGATTTAGGATCCTATGCCTTTAATGGCTTGTGGGTTCAACTCCCACCATCCGCACATCGCTAACACCTGATATTGGTAAAAACAAAAAAACCGGCTTTAGCCGGTTTTAGTTTAGAAATTAAGCCAATTTTTTAACTTGAATTTTCTTTTTTCTGTCTCTTAAAATTTTAGGTATTCTAATGGTTAAAACTCCCTCTTTAATTGAAGCTGCCACTCTACCCGGGTCAATTTCAACCGGTAAAATTATTTCCCTGGCAAATGGTCCCCAATAACATTCTTGAGTAAAATAATCTGCTTTTTCAGAAAATGGTTTTTCCCTTAATCCCCTGATAGTAATTAAATCTCCCTCTATTGAAACCTCTAAATCTTCCACCTTTACTCCAGCTACTGCCGACTGAATGACTAGTTCAGTTTCTGTTTGATAAACATCAACTGCCAGCTTACCTACTGGTTCAAACCACTCTTTCTTGCTCTCTTTAACCTCTTGGATAGGAGCTTTTTTTGTTTCAACTTTTTCTTTTTCAATTGGACTTGTTTTCATTTCTAATGTTTTGACTTTTGTTTTTTTCTTTGTTTTTGGTTTTTTCTCTTTTTCTATTTTTTTCACAACTTCCTCTTTTTTTTCAATTACCTCTTCTTTTTCTTTGAGTTCTTCCTCGGGAATATCAACCCCCATGCCTTTTTTAAGTTTTTCCAAAAAAGATGATTCTTTTTCCATGTTATTTAAATTGTTAGTCTTTTTAATCTTTTAAGCCCCCAACTAACAAAAAAAGTAAGCAAGATTAAAATTGAAATGGGGATAAAAACTTCTAGACCTCCTTTTATTATAAAGAAATTAAAAAGTCCATGCAAGAAAATGGCAACCAGAAGAGCTGGGCCAATCAATCTAAATTTTTCTTGTTTGTATTGCAAAAAAGAAAAAGCTAAGGCAAATCCAACAATGGCCGAACATAAGGCATGCAGAAAGGTTGCTCCCCAGAAACGAAGCAATAAAACAAAAAAAGTTTGCGAGAAAGGGAAAGTAGAAGCTAGTTGCAATAAAATCAAAATATTTTCTGAAGCGGCAAAACCCAAAGCCGCAATTATCATATACAACATAGCATCAATTGATTCGTTAAACTCAGGATGATTTAACATCTTGCTCCTAACCACTAAATATTTTAAAGTTTCTTCTACCAGAGCTATGCCTAAAAAAGTATTCAAAATTATTGCAGAATTGGGAGAAAGAGAAAATTTTTTTACTGCTTCAAAAAATCCTTTTTCAATAAAGACCGCCGGTAAGGCTGAAGCCATCCCCCAAAAGAAAATTTTTAAAACCAATAATTTAGGTTCAGGATTGGCATCTTTTCTTAGATAATAAAACAACCAGATAACACTGGGTAAAATTCCCAATAGAATGTAAAAAAAATAATTCATTTTACCTTGGCCAGGATTCAACCATTAGGCACTTTTGCTTATTTTTCAGGGGCAAGTTTTGATAAATTTCTTCTGTCACAAAAGGGATAAAGGGATGTAAAAGCTTTAGAGAACTTACCAATACATATAACAATATCTTTTTTGTTTCGTTTTGACATTTGACGTTTGACATTTGACATTTACTTTTTTCTATGTATTGGTCACAAAAATCATGCCAGAAAAAATCATAAAGAGTTTGAGCTGCTTGGCCAAAGCTAAAATTTTCTAAATCTTTATCTACAGATTTAATAACTTTTTTTAATGCTTTTAATATTTTTCTATCAGCTTTTGTTAAATTTTTTAAATTTTTAATTTCTTCAAGATTTAAAATTTCAAATTTAGAGTTTTCAACTTGGAGCAATAAAAACCGGCTAGCGTTCCATATTTTATTACAAAACTTCTGCCCCATTAAAATATTGTCTTGTGCAAACTTAATGTCTTGTCCGCCCGTAATTTGCCAGGCAATGCCAAAACGAGTGGCATCGGCTCCGTATTGTTCAATTAAATCAATTGGATCAATTCCCGTACCCAATGATTTGGACATTCTTTTTCCCCCTTTGGTTAAAACAATGGGATGAATATAAACTCTTTTAAAAGGAACCTTTTTCATAAATTCCATTCCAGAAAATATCATTCTGGTTACCCATAAATTGAGAATGTCCCTGGCTGTTGACAAGACGTCAGTGGGATAGAATTTTGCCAAATCAGAATTTTTTTTCGGTTGGCAAGGTTTTTGATTTCCAATACAAGCAATGGGCCAACCCAAAGTAGCCAAGGGCCAGAGAGCAGAAGAAAACCAGGTGTCCAGGACGTCTTGGCTATTGGAAAGAGGAATTTTGTGGCCCCACCAAATCTGTCTTGAAATGCACCAATCTCTAACATTTTTTAACCACTCAAAGTATAACCTTTCAAATCTTTTAGGATAGAATTTTATTTTTCCCCCACCAACCTGTTTTTCCGCTAATTTAGCCAATTTTTCCATTTTTAAAAACCACTGTTCAGATGGAATAATTTCAATCCCTGTATTGCAGCGATAACATAAAGGAACTCTGTGGGTATAATCTTTTATTTTTTCAATTAAATTTTCTTTTTTTAAATCATCAAGAACTTTCTGGCGGGCTTCCAAAACTGTCAGTCCTTGATAGGCTAGAGGAACATTTTTGGTAATTTTTCCATTCTCATCTATGACTTGAATTAAAGGAAGTTTGTGTTTTAAAGAAATCTGGTAATCTGTCATGTCGTGGCCTGGAGTAACTTTTACAGCTCCTGTTCCGAATTTTGGGTCAATGGAGATATCTTTAATAATTGGAATCTCTTTTCTAACCAACGGCAAAATTACTTTTTGGCCCACCAATTTTTTATATCTTTTGTCTTTTGGATTTACAGACACTGCTGTATCTCCCAACATTGTTTCTGGCCTGGTGGTTGCCACCACTACCTGGCCAGATTTATGAGAAAGTGGGTATTTAATAAAATATAATTTCCCCTTTTCTTCTTTGTATTCCAGCTCCAGGTCAGACAAACTTGTTTGACATCTCGGACACCAATTAACCGGCCTTTTTCCTCGATAAATCCAGCCCTTTTTATAATAATGTAAAAAAGCAAGTTCTACTGCCCGGCCGTAATTTTTATCCATAGTAAAGCGAGTTCTCGACCAATCACAAGATGCCCCTATTTTTTTTAATTGATTTAAAATAATGTCGCCATATTTTTCTTTCCACTGCCAGATTCTTTTAATTAACTTTTCTTTTCCCAAATCAAATCTTGTTTTGCCCTCTTTTTTGAGTTCCTTTTCCACTACGTTCTGGGTGGCAATTCCGGCGTGATCGGTTCCTGGAAGCCATAAAGTTTTAAAGCCTTCCATTCTTTTTTTTCTAATTAGAATGTCTTGACAGGTCGCATTTAAAGCGTGTCCCATGTGTAAAGACCCTGTAACATTTGGCGGAGGAAGCACAATGGTGAAGGTCCTCTTTCTTTCTCCCGGGAGTTTATCGGGATTAAAAAAACCAGACTCTTGCCAAAGAGTATAAATTTTATCTTCTACTTTTTTGGGTTTGTAGGTTTTAGAAAGTTCCATATACACTTATTATAATCTTAAATTAGCCTTGGCTTCAATGCTTTTTATTTTTGCAGAACCCTCTTTCAACCATTGATAATATCCTGTTACTGCTATCATGGCTGCGTTATCAGTAGAGAACTTAGAATCTGGAACAAAAAATTTAGCCCGGGGAAGTTCTCTTTGAATTTTTAGCTTGAATTGCTTTCTTAATTGCTGGTTAGCGACTACTCCGCCCCCTAAAATTATTGATTTTGCTTTATAACCTTTAGCTGCGGTTACTGTTTTATGAATTAAAACATCAATAATTGCTTGTTGAACCTCAGCCGCCATTGCCCGAATGAATTCTTTTTTTCTTACTTCTTTTGGTTTCATACTCTTTACCTTATAAAGAACCGCAGTTTTTAATCCCGAAAAAGAGAAGTCATAATTTTTTTGGTGCATCATCGGCCTGGGCAAACTGATAGAGGCCGGGCCTCTATCTAGCTTAGAGGCATAAGTTTCAATGGCTGGTCCACCCGGATAGCCGAGTCCTAGAATTCTAGCTATTTTATCAAAACATTCACCAGCTGCGTCATCTCTTGTTTCTCCAAGAACTCTGTATTTGCCAATGTCTTTCATTAAAATTAATTGAGTGTGTCCGCCCGATACTACTAAGCATATCGCGGGAAAAACATTTTGGGATTTTGAAGTTAGAAATTTGGACTGGGAGCCAATTGGCTGTAGCCAATTGGCGAGGATGTGTGCTTCAATGTGGTTAACCGGCACAATTGGTAAATTTTCTTTCTTGGCCAATTCTTTGGTAAAATTCACCCCTACCCACAAACAAGGTTCTAATCCCGGTCCCACTGTAACAGCAATTAAATTAATTTTTGGATTTTTTGCTTTTTTTATAGCTTTTTCCAATACTAATGGTAAATTTTTTTTATGTTCTCTTTTGGCTAAGCTTGGATAAACGCCCCCATATTTTGCATGTAATTTCACCTGCGAAGAAACAACATTGCTTAAAATTTTAAACCGGCCATTTACAAGCTTTAATATTGAAACGCAAGTATCGTCACAACTTGTATCAATTGCCAAAATTATCATATCTTTACATTAATCACACTTTAGTATAACATAAAAGAGAATTTTCATTTTCCCAATTGGCCCCATCGTCTAGCCTGGTTCAGGACACCGGGTTTTCATCCCGGCAACACCGGTTCAAATCCGGTTGGGGCCGCATGCAAAAAAGCTCTCTTGAAATTGCCAGAAGCTTTCAAATAAAATCTTCTCCAGACAGAGCGCTTTTTAGATTCTTCGAAATTTTACCCGGGGCTCTCTCCTGGTCCACTATTTTTTTAGCAGTTTATTTATCTTATCAAGCACCCACCGTGGTGGCTGTTTTTATAATTTGTTTTGACCTTTTTTGGTTAACAAGAATTATTTATCTCTCTTTTCATCAACTGACCAGTTTCAAAGAACTTCAAAAAAATCTTCAAATTGATTGGTCAGAAAAACTTCAAAAAGAACACCCAGAATCCTGGCCCAAAATATACCATTTAGTTATTTTACCGACTTATCAAGAAACAATAGAGATAATAGAAAGTAGTTGTCAGGCTCTAGAAAAAGCACCTTATCCCCAAAAGAAAATGATTGTTGTTTTGGCTTTAGAAGAAAGAGCGGGCCAAAAAGTAAGAGAAAAAGCCCGAAGAATAAAAGAAAAATATGAAAAAACATTTTTCCGCTTCTTCATCAGCATACATCCTCAAAACATAAAAGGAGAAGTGGCGGGAAAGGGCTCAAACTTTGCCTGGGCAATAAAAGAAGTTAAAGAAAAACTCATTGAACCTTTTTCTATTCCTAAAGACAATATTCTTGTTTCTAACTTTGACATTGACACCAGGCCCTACCCTCAATATTTTAGCTGTTTAACCTGGCATTATTTAAATTCTAAGAATCCCTTAAGGTCAAGTTATCAGCCCATACCTCTTTATAATAACAATATCTGGCAGGCCCCTGCTTTTTCTCGGGTCATAGCCACTTCTGGCACTTTTTGGCAAATGATGCAACAAGAAAGACCTGAACAATTGGTCAGTTATTCTTCTCACGCTCTTCCCTTTAAGGTGCTTGAGGAGGTGGGCTATCCTGCAAGTGTTGTTTCTGACGACTCTCGAATTTTTTGGAAGAGCTATTTTTTTTACAACGGCAAATATCGGGTTTGTCCTCTTCATTATCCGGTTTCCATGGATGCGGTGATGGCCAAAACTCTTTTTCGAACAATAATCAACCAATATAAACAACAGAGACGTTGGGCTTGGGGAGCAGAAAACATTCCTTACGTGTTATATAATTTTATTAAGAATAAAAAAATTTCTCTTTCAGAGAAACTTCGCCATTCTCTAATTATTTTAGAGGGGTTTTGGTCCTGGGCCATAGCCACCCTATTGATTTTCCTTTTGGGCTGGTTACCTCTGATTTTGGGTGGAGAGCAGTTTAATCTGACCTTACTTTCTTATAATCTACCCCGCATGACTTCTTATATAATGACAATCGCTATGGTTGGAATGGTTATTGGGGCCGGAATTAGTTTTTCTCTCTTGCCTCCCAGACCTCCTCAATATAAAAAAAATAAAACCCTTTTTATGATTCTTCAATGGCTGTTATTACCCCTTACCCTTATTATTTTTGGTTCCTTTCCAGCTCTGGACGCTCAAACCAGATTAATGCTGGGTAAGGATCTCCCCTTTTGGCCTACCGAAAAGATACGAAAATAGATTTATTCCAGGTGTATCCTTTCTTTAAATTCCTCTAATCTTTTTTGGAGTAGGGGATATTTTTTTAACTCCGGGTCTTCTTTTAAAATTTCTTTAGCTTCGTTTCTGGTTGTCTCAACCAAAGCCACATCAGTCAAAGAGGCCATGGTTAAATCGGGTATGCCCCATTGCCTTTGGCCAGAAAAATCTCCTGGTCCGCGAATGGCTAAATCTTTTTCGGCCAATTCAAAGCCGTCATCGCAAGAAACAAACGCTCTTAAACGTCTATTGGTTACGAGTCCTGGGGTATCGGTGAATAAAAAACAATAGGATTGAAATTCTCTTCGACCGACTCTGCCTCGGAATTGGTGGAGCTGAGCCAAGCCGAATTTTTCTGAGCCTTCGATTATCATGACCGTAGCATTGGGCACATCAACGCCAACCTCAACCACCGAAGTTGAAACCAAAATATCAATTCTTTTCTTTTTAAAATCTTGCATTATTTTTTCTTTTTCTTCGGTTTTCATTTTGCCGTGAAGCATACCGATTTTCAGATCAGGGAAAATATCTTTTGATAATTTCTCATATTCAGCTTTAACTGCTTTGACATCCAGCCAGGACAAAACTCTTTCATCTAATAAGAGAGATTGCCCGTCTGTTTCTGTTCTTTTAGAAAGAGCCGGGGTTTGGCGGGGTTCCCCCGTACCACAGAAAGCTGTGGTATGAGGTTCCCCCGTACCACAGAAAGCTGTGGTACGGGGTTCAATGCGCGGGCAGATAACAAAAACTTGCCGGCCATTTTTGACTTGTTTTCGGATAAAATTACAAGTTTGTTTCTTATCTTTTGGTTGAATAATTTTAGTAATTATTTTTTTTCTTCCCTTGGGCAATTCGTCAATAATAGATAAATCAAGGTCGCCATAAACGGTCAGGGATAGAGTTCGTGGAATGGGAGTAGCAGTCATTGATAAAAGATGAGGGATAAGCTCTTTTTGCTGGCAAAGTTTTGCTCTTTGCTCAACCCCAAAACGATGCTGTTCATCTATGATAACCAAAGCCAAGCCCTTGGCTGGCGGGCCGAATTTAACATTTTCTTGGATTAAAGCATGAGTTCCAATCACAATATTAACCTGACCGTTTTTTATTTTTTCCAACAATTCTTGGCGTTTGATTTTTTGACCGGCCTTGGCGGAAATTGAAGATTTTTCTTTGAGTTCTTGATAATAGCTTTCCTGACCGGTAATGAGACTTGTTTTTAACTTGAATTTTTCTAAAAACTGATTTATCGTTTTGAAGTGTTGGCGGGCTAAAATTTCGGTCGGAGCCATAAAAGCTATTTGATAGCCGGCTCGAGCCACATTTAAAGCAGCCATAATGGCGACAATTGTTTTGCCAGAACCAACATCTCCCTCCAATAACCTATTCATTGGTCTTGGGTTTTCTAGATCTTTTAAAATCTGCCAAGCGCATTTTTTTTGAGCATTGGTCAGCTTGAAGGGCAAGCTGGCCATAAATTCTTTCATCAATTCAATATCTGGGGTTATGGAAATAGCTTTTTCTCTGGCCAACTTCATCCTTTCTCTCAAAACAAAAAAAGAAATGGTTAGCAGCTCTTCAAAAGCAAATCTTTTTTTGGCTGCTTGAGCCAATTTTAATGAATCGGGAAAATGAATCTGCCAAAGAGCTTCTGGCAAGGGTAAAAAAGCATATTTTTCTTTTATTTTTTCTGGCAGAGAATCTTGGATTTGGCTTTTTATTTTAATTAAAAGGGGCTTGATAATAAATCTTAACCATTTAGAAGATAGGCCTTCGGTTTCAGGATAAACTGGAATTAATCTGCCCGTATGAGTTAAGTCAGCATTGGTCTTTTTAAAAGAAGATGGAATCTTTTCATAAGCAGGGCTGGATAAGTACTTACTTCCCCCTTTTTGGGCTATTTTGCCGGCCAAACAAACATGATCTCCTTTTTTAAAAGTATTGATTAAATAAGACTGATTAAACCAAATTACCTTTAATTTTCCCGTTTGATCGCTAATAGTTGCTTGAGTTAAGACCATTCTTTTCCTCGGCGTGAAAATATTTTTTATTTCCAAAATTTCTCCCTGAAAACAAAGGGGCTTGCCCGCTTTGGCTAAAGCTTCGGCGGGCGAGCCTGCCTCTTTGGCTGCAGCTATCGGAATTAAATTCGAAAAATCCTCATAACGATGAGGAAAATGCCAGAGAAGGTCTCCAACTCTTTGAACCCCCATTTTTTTAAGTTTTTTTTGATATTGGGGTCCAACTCGAGGAATTTCTTCAATAGAGGTATTTAAATCCATGTGCCCTCGGGAGGACTCGAACCTCTGTCTGAAGTTCCGCAAACTCCTGTTTTATCCATTAAACTACGAGGGCATTTGGCGGTGGGTGCAGGACTCGAACCTGCAAGCCCCTTTAGGGGCGCCACTTTTCAAGAGTGGTACCTTACCATTCGGTGCAACCCACCAAGATTTTAACGGAGGAGGTGGGACTCGAACCCACAACTCGTTTTTTAAGCGAGTACGGTTTAGCAAACCGCTGACTTGCCAATTCGTCGCACTCCTCCCGTATTCCAATTTTACTCTTAAAAATTAATTAAGTCAATTTATCCTTTTATTCGACGTCGGGTGATGAATATTTTTAGCCGCGGGCTATTACTACTCCTATTATTTCTTTAGCTTCTCCTTCTCTCAAAGCTCTTGCTGCTTCTTCCATGGTGCCACCCGTAGTAAAAACGTCGTCCACCAATAAAACTTTCCTACCATTAATTTTCTCTCTGTTTTTAATTAAAAAAGAACCGAGAATGTTTTCTTTTCTTTCTTTTTCAGACAACTCTACCTGAGGAGGAGTTTCTTTTATCTTAACCAAACAATCAGAAATTAAGGGAATCTTAAAGTAAAAAGCAAGTTCTTTTCCTATTTCTTCTGCTTGATTGAACCCTCGCCACCTTAATCTTTTTTTGTGCAAGGGAATGGGAATTAAAATAAATTCAGAATTTTCAGTCAGAAAAGAAGGAGGGTTTTCAATGAGCTGAAAATGATTTATTATTAAAAAAGAAAGGGGTTGGGAAAGCTCTTTGGCAAAGGGTTCATATTTAAAATTCTGAATCATTTTTTTAATTAAAAATCCCTGATAGGGAACCGACCAAAACAAATCTTTTAGATTTTTTCCAGAATATTTTTGATGCTCTGAAAGAATTTCTAAGGTTGCCTGGCAATCAGAGCAAAGATAACTGCCCTCTTTTTGGCAGCCAAAACAAAATTTAGGGAATAAAAGATCAAGTAAGAATTGCCACATTAAGAATTGTTTTTTATACCAGTTTCTTCTAAAATAATATAATAACGAGAATTAAAAAGCAAAATCATGCCACTTCCTTCTTTTAGAATAATTCCGAAAAAATCCTTGGGCATAGACATTGGTACATCTTCTATTAGAATAATTGAACTGTCTCGTTGGGGAGAGAGAGTAAAATTAGAGAATTATGGAGAAATGTCGGTCAGGGCACTCTATGCTAAACCCTTTAGAACGTTTGATAAAAGCACCCTTTTGCTTTCAAATGAAAATATTGCTAAAGCAATAAAAGCTATTCTGGAAGATACTAAAATTAAAACGCGTCGAGCCATCATTGGTATTCCTGACTTTTCAACTTTTTTTACCAACTTTGAGCTACCTCCAATGAGCAAGAAAGAATTAGAAGAAGCCGTGGGTTATGAGGCGAGACGCCACGTTCCTATTCCTCTGGGAGAGGTAACTTTAGATTGGCAAGTAGTTGAAGGAAGAGTGGTCAATGGCCAGGGTACAACTTTAGAGGTTCTTTTGGCTGCTGTTCCCAACGAAGTAATTAATGAATATAAGTCCTTAGCTGAATTATCGGGTTTGGAACTCTTTGCCCTAGAAGCCGAAGTTTTTGGACTGGTACGCTCTTTAATTGATGAAGAAGACAGAAGGCCGATTATTGTCATTGACATTGGCGCCCAGAGTACTACTTGCAGTTTAATTTACCAGAGAATTTTAAGAAAATCTCATAGTTTTGATGTTTCGGCCAATCAGTTGACTGAATTGGTCTCAAAAAGCCTATCGATTGATTATAGGGCGGCTGAAAAACTTAAAGAGAAATACGGTCTTTTGTCACAAGAAAAAGATATTAACAAGATTTTATTGCCAATAATTGATATAATGATAAAAGAAGTGGAGGCAATTTGTCAGAATTTTCAGGCAAAAGAAAAAGAAGAAGTTCAAAAAATCATCATAGCCGGTTCTACTGCCCTACTTCCTGGCCTTAAAGAATATTTTCAAGAAAATTTTAAAGCTGAAATAGAAACCGCTAATCCCTTTTCTAAAATTTTTTATCCGCCCATTTTAGAAAAAACTTTAAAAATCATAGGCCCGGCTTACGCCGTAGCCGTAGGTATGGCCCTTCGCGGATTAGAATAAATTATGGCAGCTGAATCTACGATTCATCTTGCATATTAATAAATAAATTTATTGCTATGGTTGAAATTATACCAAAACCAGCCGCAGAATTACCTGTTTGGCAAAAAATTATCTTTTATTTTTCTATTTTGTTTTTATTGGCCTCTTTTTTGATTTTTTTTCTTTTGAATAGCTTTCACCAAAAAGCGACCTTAGAGCTTCAGGGACTAGAAGAAACATTAGCCCAAGAAAAAACCCAAGAAGAGGATTCTTTGGAAAAAGAAGTTTTTGGATATCAAAAGAAAATCGAAGATTTTTCTAAATTATCAAAATCCCACCTTTATCCTTCAAAATTTTTTGATTTTTTCCAAAGCCTTTGTCTTCCCCAAGTCTGGTTTTCTAAAGTGCTTTTAAATCTAAAAGATTTTACTTTATCAATTTCAGGAGAAACAGAAAGCTTTTCAATTCTTGGCCAGCAAATTTTGATTTTCCAACAAGAAGAAGAAAACATAAAAAAGGCAGATTTATCCGAGGTTTCTATTGGTAAAGAAGGAAAGGTTAATTTTATTTTAAATCTTTCCCTGAACCCCGAAATATTAAAATAATATGAACCGTATATTAATTACAGCCATTTCTTTTTTTCTTGCTCTCGCAATGGGATTAGTTTTTATTCAGCCCAAATATCAAGAATTAAAATTAATAGAAGAAAAAATAGAAGCCAGAAGAGCTGAGCTTCAATCAAAAGAAGATTATTTACAAAAACTTAAAGATACTTCTCAAAAACTTGACCAATATCGAATAGTCGAGCTTTCAATTATTGATTCTAGCTTGCCCCCTGATGCCTCTTTGCCCAATCTACTTGATTTTTTACAAAAAACCTCTTCTGAAAACGGCTTAGTTTTAAAAACCACCAAAAGAACAGGAGTTTCTCTTGTCCCAGATAGCGAAATTAAAGAAACCAAACTTTCTCTTCAATTAATAGGTGATTATCCATCCTTGAAAAATTTTCTTCAGACCTTAGAAAAAACAGCCAGGTTAATTGAAGTAGACTCAATTTCTTTTTCAGCTCCAGACAAGCCAGATCTCTTCACTTTTGATATAATAATAAAAATACATTCGTATTAATATGGCCATTACTTTTTTAGAAAAAAGACAAAGACTGCAATATTTAATCCCGGTTTTAGCTGTGGCGCTCTTGGCCACCCTTTTTGTTATTTGGCAGGGTTTTTTTGTTAAAGAAACGATTCCTATTAGCGTTGAACCAATCAGAAGGTTTCCCAAAAAAGTAGAAATTAACCTCCAGCTTTTAGAAAACCCAATTTTTCAAATTCTTCAACCCTTTGAAGCTATTTCTTTGCCAGAAGAAGAACTGGGCAGAGAAAACCCTTTTATACCCTATTAATTTTATGTCTCTACTTCAAGAATTATTAAAAAAAGGAATATTGAAAAAAGAGCAAATTTCCTCTTTAGAGTCTGAAATTAAAAAAACCGGTAAAAAAGAAGAAGAACTACTTTTAGAAAAAGGAATTATAGAAGAAGCGCTTTTGTTTCAATTAAAATCAGAGCTTTTAAAAATTCCCTTAAAGGAAATAGCGCCAGATGGTATTTCTTCAGAAGCTTTGGAATTGATTCCTGAAGAGACGGTTAGATATTATCAAATGGTTCCTTTGTCAAAAAAAGACAAGGTTTTAGAAATTGGCATGGTTTACCCGGAAGATCTCAAAGCCCAAGAAGCTCTGAAATTTTTGGCTCGTCAAGGAAGATTTAGCTATCAAGTCTTTTTAATTACTACCAGTAATTTTGATAGTATTTTAAAACAATACAAGGCTCCCAAAAGAGAAGTGGGAATGGCCCTGGAAGAATTAAAGGCAGAATTAGAGGTGGAAAAAGAAGAGGTAAAACCAAAAACACCAGCTGAGTTTGCCAGATTAGCCGAAGAGGCGCCGGTTACCAGAATCGTGGCTATCATTTTAAGATACGCAGTAGAACAAGATGCTTCAGATATTCATATTGAGCCGACCAAGGAAAATTTAAAAATCCGTTTTAGATTAATGGGAATTTTACATTCTTCCATTATTTTACCGCTGAGAATTCACCCGGCGATAATAGCTAGAATTAAAATTCTTTCTAATTTAAAACTTGATGAGACTCGAATACCACAAGATGGGAGATTTTCCATTGTTATTAATAAAAAAGACGTTGATTTTCGCGTTTCTACCTTTCCGACTTCTTTGGGCGAAAAAGTGGCTATTAGGGTTTTGGATCCAGCTATGGGACTTAAAACCCATGAGCAATTGGGTTTGGGAAATAGAGACATTAAAATAGTTAAAAGAGCCATTGAAAAACCCTATGGGTTGATTTTAGCTACCGGCCCTACCGGCTGCGGAAAAACTACCACCCTGTATGCTATCTTACAGACCCTGAATAAAGAAGGAGTGAATATTGTTACTTTAGAGGACCCGATAGAATATTTTATTGAAGGAATTAACCAATCCCAGATTAGACCGGAAATTGGTTACAACTTTGCCAGAGGTCTTCGCCACCTTGTGAGGCAGGACCCCGACATTATTACGGTCGGTGAGGTTAGAGACTTAGAAACCGCCTCCTTGGTCATCCATTCTGCTTTAACAGGACACATTGTTTTATCTACTTTACACACCAACAATGCTATGGGAGTTATCCCCAGATTAATAGATATAGGAATTCAGCCCTATTTAATTCCTCCCACTCTATCTATTGCTATTGCTCAGAGATTGGTCAGAAAGCTGTGTCCGGATTGCAAAAAAGAAATAAAGCCCAAAAAAGAAATTCAAGATTTAATTTTAAAAGAAATAAATAATTTTTCTTCAGAAACCCAAAAAAAATTAAAGATTAAAAAACCCATAAAGATTTGGGAGGCAACAGGATGTAAAAAATGTGGAAATTCCGGTTTTGTTGGACGAATCGGATTGTTTGAAGTTTTGTCAATGACTGATGAGTTAGCTGACATAATTTTGAAGGAACCCTCCGAAGCTAGAATTTTTGAAGAAGCTAAACGTCAGGGAATGACAACAATGAAGCAAGATGGGATTTTGAAGGTTTTAGAAGGAATTACTACTATTGAAGAAGTTTTAAGAGTAGCTGAAGAAAAATAATGATAATAATATGGAAGATTACCAAAAACAATTAGAACAACTTCTTGAAATAACCCTTAGAGAAAAGGCTTCTGATTTACATATTTCGGTAGAACAATTTCCTACTTTAAGAGTAAGTGGTCGTTTAGTTCCTCTTTTAAAAATGAAAAAATTGTCTTCTGAAGATAGCAAGGGGTTGGCCGAAGCTCTGATGCAAAAAGAGCAATTAGAAAGATTTTTGCAGGAAAAAGAGATTGATTTTTCTTATAATTTTCAAGAAAAAGCTCGTTTTAGAGTTAATATATTTTTTCAAAGGGGAAATATTTCTTGTGCTTTGCGTCAAATCCCGGCCAAAGTTCCAACCATCGAAGAATTAAACCTCCCCTCAATATTGCACGAATTTACCAAGCCCTCTCAGGGATTTGTGGTTGTTACCGGCCCTTCCTCTCATGGCAAAAGCACTACCTTAGCTGCTTTAATCGACGAAATAAACCACAATAGAGCCTGCCACATTATTACCATTGAAGACCCCATTGAATATGTCTTTCAAGACGATAGGTCAATTATTGATCAAAGAGAGGTTTATCAGGATACCTTGTCTTTTGCCAGAGCTTTAAAGTCTACCTTTCGCCAGGACCCTGACGTCATTATGGTGGGCGAAATGCGCGATCCTGAAACAATGGCTACGGCCATTACAGCAGCTGAAACAGGACACTTAGTATTGGCTACCCTGCATACCAATTCAGCAGCCCAAACAATTCATCGAATTGTTGATTCTTTTCCTCCAGAACAACAACAACAAATTAGGGCTCAGCTTTCTGGTTCTCTTTTAGGGGTAATATCTCAAAGATTAATTCCTAGAATCAAGGGAGGTCAAATTCCAGCCGTTGAAATAATGATAGCTACTCCGGCTATAGCTAATTTAATTCGAGAAAACAAAATTCATGAGATTCCCTTAGTCATAGAGACTTCGGCTGAAAGAGGCATGATATCTTTGAATAGGTCTTTGGCTGGTTTAGTTAAACAAAGAGAGATTTCTCTGGAAAACGCCCTTAACTATTCTCTTTCTCCAACTGAATTGAAAATGCTCATTAGGTAACGCGATACCAATATACTAATACATGCTAATGATACTAATATTTATTCGTATTATTAGTATCAATTCGTATATTAGCATCGATCAATGAAACTTAATTATCAGGCACGCAATAAAGAAGGCCAAGTTTTCTCAGGCGTAGTTGAAGCTTCCTCAAAAGAAGCGGCAGTTTTGTTTTTACAAAGAAGGGGGTTGTATGTTACTGTTTTGGAGCCGGTAGGCAAACCTCCAATTTATGCTAGAAGAATAAAATTTTTGGAAAGAACACCAAAGAAAGATGTTGTTTTATTTTCTCGGCAGCTATCGATAATGTTCAAAACCAAGGTTCCTCTGGTTGAGGCCCTTCAGGTTCTAGCTGCTCAAAACAAAAACCCTAATTTTAAGGAAAAACTTTTTAATATATCAGAACAGGTACAGGGCGGAACGTCTCTTTCTGACGCTTTAAAGAAATACCCAGAACTTTTCTCCTCTTTTTATGTTTCCATGTTAAAATCGGGTGAAGCTTCGGGTAAGCTTTCTGAATCTCTTGAATATTTAGCCAATCACTTAGAGCGTGAATATGATTTAGAAAATAAAATTAAGAGCGCTATGACCTATCCCGCTCTAATTTTAGTTTTTGTCTTGGGAGTTCTTTTCTTGATGGTTTTTTACATTGTTCCTAGTTTAACCGAGGTTTTACAAGAAACTGGACAGGAATTACCAGTTATTACCCAAATTGTAATAGGGATTACTAGTTTTTTAAGAGAAAAATTTTGGATTTTTTTCATTTTAGTAGTTGGTTTTTTAATTTTCATTGTTAGATACTATAAAACAAAAGAAGGGAAAAGGTTTTTTGATGAATTATTTTTAAAGCTTCCCCTGATAGGTTCTTTCTTAAAAATGATGTATCTTTCTCGTTTTGCAGAAAATCTTTCGACCTTAATTTCTGGGGGCCTTCCCATTGCTCAAGCACTAGAAATTACCGGTGATATTGTCGAAAACACTATTTATAAAGAAATTATTTTTGATGCTCGCGACAAAGTCAGAAAAGGAGAGCAAATTTCTTCTGCTTTGAGTCAAAATCCTGATTTTTTTCCGCCCATGTTCTGTCAGATGGCTTTAGTAGGAGAAAAAACAGGCACTTTAGATCAGACCTTAATGGACGTGGTTAGTTTTTATCAAAAAGAAACCGAAAGAATGACTACCTCTCTTTTAAGCGTTTTAGAACCTGCCTTAATTATGTTTTTGGGAGCAGTGGTCGGAGGCTTAATGTTTGCCACCTTGTTACCACTTTACAGAATGATGTCTTTTTAGGGGAGAAGTTTTCCACTTGCTCTTCTGTTCTAAGTATATATAATTAAATAAATGGTCAAGATAATTTTGTTTGACTATTCTTGTTGGTAAAAATTAAAAAAGGTCGATTTAACTATAATTAATAATTCTCATTGATAACTATGAAATTATCTGTCAGGAAAAAAGGTTTTACCTTAATTGAGTTATTGGTAGTTATTGCCATTATTGGTATTTTAGCCGCCATCGTGTTAGTTGCCTTGGGTTCAGCCAGAAATAGGGCAAAAGATGCCAGAATACAGGCAGATA
>Ga0172363_10001840_pt1 | contig 17060 bp, 18 predicted proteins | sample LakKivs2_kivu2a2_FD_114541 | JGI IMG/M metagenome (GOLD analysis project Ga0172363, IMG submission 114541) | Sediment microbial communities from Lake Kivu, Rwanda - Sediment s2_kivu2a2 | ecosystem: Environmental > Aquatic > Freshwater > Lake > Sediment | place: Rwanda: Western Province, Lake... | reverse complement strand
TTTATCTGAGAAAGCCTCAAGGGGATTGTCATGAATTTCAATAAAGACTCCGTCTGCCCCTGCGGCAATTCCGGCTTTGGCGAGATAGGGAATGAATTCAGGCTCTCCTCCTGAAGCGCTTCCTTCGCCCCCTGGCCTTTGGACGCTGTGCGAAGCATCGATGACCACCGGAAATCCCCACTTCTTCATGATGGGAATGGAGCGGATGTCGAGGACCAGATTGTTGTAGCCAAATGAGGCTCCTCTTTCAGTGAGGATAATTTTTTCGTTTCCCTGACTGAGGACTTTTTCGACTTGGTTTTTCATTTCATAAGGAGATAAAAACTGACCTTTCTTGAGATTTAGGGGCTTTCTTGTCCTGGCAGCTTCGATAATCAGGTCTGTTTGACGGCAGAGAAAAGCTGGAATCTGGATGACATCCAGAACCTGAGCAGCCTTTTCAACCTGACTTGTCTCATGAACGTCGGAGAGAACAGGCACATCAACCTCCTTTTTAACAAGGGACAGGATTTCCAAGCCCTTTTCCAGGCCAGGCCCTCTGTAGGACGAGATTGAAGAGCGGTTGGCTTTATCGTATGAGGACTTGAAGATAAATGAAACCTGCAAATCTCGGCAGATTTTATTTATTTCCTTTGCCATAAAGAGAGCATGTTTCTGGCTTTCAATGACGCAAGGACCTCCTATCAGGAAGAAAGGATTGGCCCCTCCAATCTTGACTTTACTATTGATGACGATTTCTTTGGCGTCTGTAGGCATAGCTCGCTCCGATAAAAGCCTTAAAAAGAGGATGAGGCTTTAAGGGCTTCGATTTAAACTCAGGATGAAACTGGCAGCCAAGAAACCAAGGATGGTCTTTGATTTCTATGACTTCCACCAAGTTATGCTCAGGATTTTTCCCTGAGATGAAAAGGCCGGCCTTGCTCAAGATACCCTCATATTCAGGATTGAACTCATAGCGGTGGCGGTGCCGCTCGTAAATTCTTGTTCTGCCATAAGCCTTCTGGGCAAAAGACCCATTTTTCACGCGGCATAGAAACTGGCCAAGCCTCATCGTTCCCCCCATGTCTTGAACTCCTTTTAGCTCCCTCCACATGAAGAAAATCTTATGGGGTGTATGCGGGTCGAATTCAGTGGAGTTGGCTTTGTTGAGAAAGACAACATTCCTGGCAAATTCGACTGTTGCTACCTGCATTCCCAGACAGATGCCAAAAAAAGGGACTCTTCTCTGTCTAGCATAGGTTACAGCCTTGATTTTTCCCTCGATTCCCCTTACGCCAAAACCTCCGGGAACAAGAATCCCATCTGCTTCCTTCAATATTTCTTCAGGACTTCTATTTTCTAAATCCTCGGCTTCTATCCAGGAAATGTTGACTTTAAGGTTATGGGCAGTTCCGCCGTGGTCAAGAGCTTGCTTTAAGCTCAAATAGGAGTCCTGGAGGCCTGCATATTTGCCCACCAGGGCGATATTGACTTCATCGCGAGGATTTTTCATTTTCTTCACGAGAGATTTCCAGCGGCCGAGAAGCCTTTTTCTCAAAGGCAGGTTCAGCTTCTTGAGGATGATCTTGTCTAAATTTTCCTGGGCGAAGATCAGAGGAATTTCGTAGGTATTGTCCACGTCTTTGGCAGTAATAACTGAATCTAATGGCACATTAGTGAAGAGAGAGATCTTAGCCTTTATCTCTGGCTTGAGGAAGCGATCTGTACGGCAGAGGAGAATGTCAGGCTGAATTCCAATCGCCCGCAGTTCCTTGACGCTGTGCTGGGTTGGTTTTGTCTTCAATTCGCCAGAAGTCTTGATGAAAGGAACCAGGGTTAGATGAACAAAAAGAGTGTTTTCGGTGCCCAGAGAAAGCCTCATCTGTCTTGTTGCCTCGAGGAAGGGAAGGCCTTCGATATCTCCGACAGTGCCGCCTATCTCGACGATGACGATGTCATTATTATCAGCCACAGCATAGAAGGCTTTTTTTATCTCGTCTGTGACATGCGGTATGACCTGCACAGTTTTTCCCAGGTACTGACCTCTTCTCTCTTTTTTTATGATCAAATCATAGATTTTTCCGGCTGTCCAGTTGTGAGCCTTTGTTGTTTGAGTGGAGGTGAAGCGTTCATAATGTCCAAGGTCCAAGTCAGTTTCAGCTCCGTCATCAGTAACATAGACTTCTCCATGCTGGAATGGACTCATAGTGCCCGGGTCGACGTTAAGATAAGGGTCGAATTTTTGTATCGTGATTTTGTAGCCGTGGCTTTCAAGCAGGGCTCCGATTGATGAGGCTGCGATTCCTTTGCCCAAGGCAGAAAGGACTCCTCCGGTAACAAAGATGAATTTAGTCATAGGAATGTTCCTTTAGATAATCTTCCACCTTGATGATGTCCTGTGGAGAATCGACCCCTATTGTCAAAAAGGGAGTTTCGATGATTTTTATTCTGAATCCGTTCTCCAGAGCCCTGAGCTGCTCCAGCTTCTCTGCTTTCTCCAGCCTTGTTTGCTCCATCTGGCTGAAGGCGACGAGAAACTCTCTCTGGTAGCCATAGATTCCAATATGCTGCAAAAAGTAATCTGATGCCTTGAAAGGAAGAGGTGAGCGAGAAAAATAGAGTGCATAGCCATCTTTGTCAGTGATAACCTTGATCGTGTTGCTATCTTCAAGGAGGTTGAGGTCAAGGACTCTGGCCGCGAGCGTTGCCATGGGTATGGCTTCATCCTGAAGGGCATTCACCAGGTCATCGATCATTTCTTCTCTTAGCAGAGGCTCATCCCCCTGGATGTTGATGATTATAGGAGTTTTAATCTCTTTAGCGACTTCGGCGACTCTGTCAGTTCCAGAGTTATGCTGGAGCGAAGTCATCCTGACATCTGCTCCAAAACTCTTGGCGACGTCAGAAATTCTCTTATCGTCAGTGGCAACTATTAGCTGGTCAAGAAGCGTCGCTTTGGCTGCAGATTCATAGATTCTCTGAATCATTGGCTTGCCGTTGATCAGGGCAAGAGGCTTTCCTGGGAAGCGTTCGGATTGGTAGCGGACAGGAATGATTCCGACTGCTTTCTTCAAGGTGTATGTTCCTTCCCTTTTTCAGGCGCCGGGCGAGAAATCTTATCCGTTGTCTGGCAGTTGGTTTCAAGATAAGCGCCTTCCTCAACGACCAGAAGAGGAGTTACGATTGTGCCTATGACTCTTCCACTGGAGTTTATGACCACCTTTTCTTTCGCCTGGATATTGCCCTTTATTTCGCCGTTGATGATGACATGGCCAATTTTGAGGTCCGCCTCGACCTTTCCGTTTTCACCGATGATAAGTGTTGAATCAGAGTTTATATTGCCCTTAAAATTCCCATCAATCCGGAAGGACCCCCTAAAGCTTAACTCGCCCTTAATATCCGTGTCTTTGTCAAGGAAACCTGTAATCTTATTTTCGCCGATATCTACTTTCCTGTCTTTCATTTATTATCTCCTTTGATTTTTTCATAGATTCTGTTTAGCTCGTCAAGAGTAAAATAATGTATTCTGATAACCCCCCTGTTCTGGTTTCCGGAGATAGAAATCTTTGTTCCAAGGAGCTTTGTAAATTCTTCCTGAAGAGCCATCAGGTCGGGATTGGGAGGAGAGCTTTTTCGTCCTTCAGGCGCTTTCTTAATTCTTTGGATGAGCCTCTCCACATCCCGAACAGAAAGCTGGTTTTGGATGACCTGGCGTGAGAGAGAAATTTGAAGCTTTGGGTCTTCAAGGGCAGTCAAGGCTCTGGCATGGCCCATGGTTATTTTGTCCTCTGCCAGATTATCCTGGATCTCTTTTGGCAGTTTGAGAAGGCGAAGGTAGTTTGCAACGGATGCCCTGTTTTTTCCGACTTTATCAGCGATTTCTTGCTGAGTGTAATTCAGTTCTTGGGTCATTTTTTGATAAGCGAGGGCAACCTCTAAGGGATTGAGGTCTTCGCGCTGGAGGTTCTCGGCAAGGGAAGTTTCGAGCTGCTGAACATTAGGCAAAGAGCGGATGAGAGCCGGAATTTTTTTCAATCCCACCTTTTGGGCGGCGCGCCATCTTCGTTCTCCGACGATTATCCTGTAGCGCTCTCCGTCGGGAACAACGATAACCGGCTGAAGAACTCCTGATTCTCTGATCGAATTCGCCAGCTCTTCTATGGATTCCTGGTTGAATTTCAACCTTGGCTGAAGAGGGTTCGGCTTGATTTTATCCATGTCTAAATCAGCATATCTCTCTTCCTTTAAGATTCCGTATTCGTCTGGAATAAATGCTTTTAAGCCCTTGCCTAATACTTTCTTTTTCATTTTCTTAGCATCTCCTGAGCTAAATTGAAATAGGCCTCTGCTCCTCTTGACTTTATATCATAGATTGTGATCGGCTTGCCAAAACTGGGGGCTTCGGCAAGCTTGACGTTTCGAGGGATGACAACCTCATAGATGATGCCCTTCAGCGAGTTCCGGATTTCGGCGACGACCTGTTTGGAAAGGTTTGTCCGCTCATCGTACATGGTCAGCAGGATTCCTTCGATGACAAGAGAGGGGTTTAAATAAGTTCGCACCTCGTCAAGAATTCGAAGAAGGTCTGGAAGTCCTTCCATACAAAAAAATTCACATTGAACAGGAATCAAGACTGAATCCGCGGCAGTCAGGGCATTTATGGTTAGAAAGCCGAGCGAGGGGGGGCAATCGATGAGAATGAAATTAAAGTCTTTTCTTATTTTGTCCAATGCTTCTTGGAGCCTTCGCTCTTTTTTTTCAAGGGAGAAAAGCTCTGCCTCTGCTCCTGCCAGCTCTGGAGAACACGGAGAAAGAAAGAGATTCTCGACTGCGGTTGGTTGAATACAAGCCATCATCTCCTGTCCATCCATGATCGCCTGATAGATTCCTTTATTTGTTGTCTTTGTTTTTCCCAAGCCGATGGTGGCCATTCCCTGAGGGTCGAAATCAACGATAAGGATCTTCTGCTTATTCATGGCAAGGCAAGCGCCGAGGTTTATGGCTGTCGTTGTTTTTCCAGCTCCTCCCTTCTGGTTGGCGACGGCTATGATCTTGTTCATCTTTCTGAGTGTTTCACGTGGAACATTTTTCTCTGCTTTTTTTCTTTTGAAGGTTTAAATAAATATGCAAATTAACGATGCCCGCAGGAGTTATGCCTGGGACCTTTTTTGCTTCGCCTATTGTTTTTGGCCTGACCTTTTTCAATTTTTCTATTCCTTCCCTTGATAATCCAGGGATTTTTTCGTAGTCCGTTTCTCTCGGGATTTTTTCTCTGTCAGTCTTCCGGATTTTGGCAATCTCTTTTTCCTGTTTTTTTAAGTAGCCCTCATATTTAACTTCTGATTCAATGTGCCTTATTTCTTCCTCAGTCAAGGTCTGGCAAAATTTTTTATATTCTACCACATTTTTGAATTTCACTTCAGGTTTTTTTAGGAAATCCTTCAAAGATGTTTTTTCACCTTTATCCGTCTTTATTTTTTCTGTGCTGAGAAAATGAAGTATATTTTTTATTTTTTCTTGTTTTTTTAGATAAGCCTCATAATCTTCTTCTTTCAAGAGGCCAAGCTTAAAGCCGTAAGGTGCAAGCCTTTTATCCGCATTATCGATGCGAAGCAGAAGGCGGTATTCTGCCCTTGAAGTAAAGAGACGGTAGGGCTCCTCGACGCCTTTGGAGATTAAGTCGTCGATGAGCACGGCTATATAAGCCTCATTCCTGTTAAGAATGAAAGGTTTCTTCTTTCTTATCTTCAAAGCGGCGTTTACTCCGGCCATCAGTCCCTGGGCAGCTGCTTCTTCGTAGCCAGATGTTCCGTTGATCTGTCCGGCCAGGAATAGGTTTTCGATTTTCTCTGTTTCCAGAGAGGGATTAAGCTGGGTGGGCACGACAGCATCATATTCAATTCCGTAGGCCGGCCTGAGTATTCTTGCCTGGTCTAAACCTGGAATGCTCTTTAAAATTTCTTGCTGGACTTCGAGAGGCAGGCTGGAAGAGATGCCGTTGACATAGATTTCAGCCGTCTCCATCCCCTCTGGTTCGAGAAAGAACTGGTGTCTTTGATGATGAGGGAATTTGACAACCTTATCCTCGATGGAAGGGCAGTAGCGAGGGCCGATTCCTTTTATTATTCCGCTGTAAAGAGGGGATTTATCCAGGTTTTTTTTGATGACTTTTTGTGTTTTTTGATTTGTATACCCGGTATAGCAGATAATTTTATTTTCCAGCTTTTTTTGAGTTCGAAAAGAAAAAGGAACCGGGTCTTCGTCTCCAGGCTGAGGGGAGAAATGGCTCCAGTCTATTGAGTCTTTATGGAGCCTCATCGGCGTTCCTGTTTTCAAACGGAAAATTTTAAAGCCTAATTTTTTCAGGCTATCGCTCAGCTCAATCGAAGCGGGCTCATTAGCTCTTCCAGCAGTATAGCTGTGGAGGCCGATATGAATGAGGCCCTTTAAAAATGTTCCTGGCGCGAGAATGACAGCTTTAGCCAAGATCCGGTTGCCTTCTAGGGTCATGACCCCATAAGCCTTGTTATTCTTGACCAAGATTTCGGTGACGATGCCCTGAAAAAGCCTGAGATGAGGGACTTTTTCCAGCCAGTTTTTCATCATCAGCCTGTAAAGAGCCTTGTCCGATTGGGCTCTCGGCGCCTGAACTGCTCCTCCCCGGCTTCGATTGAGCAGCCTGAACTGGATTCCTGTCTCGTCAGCCAGAAGGCCCATAAGCCCGCCTAAGGCATCGATCTCTCTCACCAGTTGGCCTTTGGCCAGGCCGCCAATGGCGGGATTGCAGGACATCTGGGCAATCGTCTCTAGATGGATGGTGATCAGGCAGGTCTCGAGCCCCATACAGCTTGCAGCATAGGCCGCTTCACAACCAGCGTGGCCCGCACCAACGACTATGACATCATATTCATCCCATGAGTTCATCTTTAACCCTATTTTCCGACGCAAAAACGGCTGAAAATATCCTTGATGACGTCATCGCTGCGAATTTCTCCTGTCAATTGGCCGATTAAAGGGATGGTTTTTCTGATTTCTTCGACATAGACCTCCTCTGGATGGCCTTCTTCAAGGAGCTCTTGCCCCTTAATCAGGCAATCGAGGATTTCCTCAAGAAGAATTTTCTGTCTTAGATGGAGGACAACCTCTTCATTCTCATTCCTGGACGGGATAAATAAGCTGAAGATCATCTCCCTGAGCTTTTTTAGGTTTGTCCCTTTTAAGGCTGAAATTTCAAGAGTTGGAAGAGGTTTTCCCTTGCTTTTAAGACTTTTTATCTTCATTTTCAGGGGAAGGTCGATCTTGTTGAAGAGAAGAATTGTCTTCTTATTCTTGAACCTTTGAATCAACTTGAAATCTTCAGCAGTCTCCCTTCGTGAACTATCAAAGAGAAGGAGGACTCCTTCAGCCTGAGAAGCCAATTTTTTCCCTCTTTTTATGCCTTCTTCTTCGACTGGATGCCGAGGAATATCCAGGCCTGCCATATCAATCAGAGTGAATAAGGCATCCTTTATCTTCAATTTTTCTTTTAAATAGTCCCGTGTCGTTCCAGGATAAGGGGTGACGATTGCCCTTTCCTTTCCAAGAAGAGCGTTAAAAAGGGTGGACTTGCCGACGTTTGTCCTGCCAGTGATGGCCAGGCTGACTCCTTCGGCAAGCAATTTTCCTACGCTGTAGCTCTCGATCAGCATTTTCAAAGATTGAACCGTGTTTTTAAAGGTTTTCGATATCTTCTTTGAGGAGATTCGCAGCCCCTCCTCAGGAAACTCGATGCTGGCTTCTATCTGAGAAAGGAGATGGATGATTTGTTCCCGGAGAGAAGTCATTCTTTTAGAAAGGCTGCCTTCGAGCTGGTTATAAGAAATCTTGGCCTGCTTGTAGCTTGAGGCCTGGATGATGTCGTTGACGGCTTCAGCCTGGATAATATCGATTCTCCCCCTCAGATAGGCCCGGAGGGTGAACTCACCGGGATCGGCATGTCTCGCTCCTAATTTTACGCCGAGGCGAACAACCTCTTCAAGGATAACCGGACTTCCATGGCAGCTGAATTCAACCATGTCCTCTCTGGTGTAAGAAAACGGCTTGGCGAAATATGTCAGATAGGCTTCTTCGAAGAATTCTTTTCTTTCATAATGATAAAGATTGCCAAGAATTGACATTCTTGGCTGGATTTTAGCTTTTTCTTTCTTAGGCCTGAAGATTTTTCTTGCGATTTGAAGGGATTTATCCCCGCTAAGCCTCACAATGCCCAAGCCGCTATAGCCGAGAGGAGTGGAAACGGCGATAATCGTATCCTCGAGCATAATTTATATATTAATTGCTGAGGGATAAACAGTAAAGAGTTAAAATTGCAAGCAAATTCAATCGGTTTAAAAAAGATTGGATATGTTTTCAATTTAAAGGAGAAAGGTTGGAAAATAATTTTTCTCAGCTTTGGTTTTTTAAAGGGAAGATCTTGATTCGCTTCAGAAATCCCTCGCCGATGCTTTCGGTTGAGAGCCCAGGTATTTGATTGACAGCGATATGGACGATTCGCCTTTCATAAGGATTCATCGTCTCCAGAATCTCATCCTTGCCTGTCTCTGAAACCTGCTGGGCAATCTGGCGAACATACTCTCTTAGCTGCTTTTCTTTCCTTTTCCTGTAGAACTCACAATCGGCCTGAACCTTTTGAGGAGAGATCTTGTTTAAAAGGTGTTGAAATGCAAGGAGCAGGGAAGCGTCTTTCCGGAGAAGAAGGTGTTTATCTTGTCCTTCAAAAATGAGATAGAGCATGTCGTCTCTTATTTTTATCTGATAGCTGAGGTCGAAAGGAAGGCGGGAGAGAAGCTTGTCCAGAAATTGAGCGACAGGATTTCCTTCTGCTTCTTTTTTAGGCCAGGCACGAATCACAATCTCTTTGGTCTTAATGCCGAAGAGCTTTGTTTTTTCGGCGACAATCTCGTAGTTTATCTTGGTTCTGGGAAGCTTGAGGACGTGTTCGGCGAGGCTGATGACCTCTTCTAAGTTTTTTCCTTTGAATTCTTGTTCCTGATTATTTTTTTCCTCTTTTTCCATGCAATTCTCTCTTTTTCCTCTTAGCCAGGCGATTCATGATGTACTGCTGGCCAATCTGGAGAACATTTGTCATCAGCCAATAAAGGATAAGGCCGCTCTGAAAATTAAGGAAGAGAAATGTAAAAAGAAAAGGCCAGATGAGCATCATCTTTGCTTGAGTAGGTTCAGCAGAAGTTGGAGTCATTTTTTGGCTGATGAACTGGGTGATGCCCATCAGGATGGGAGTCACATAATAAGGGTCATTGACAGATAAATCTTTTATCCAAAGAATGAAGGGGCTGTGCCTGTACTCGATGGAGATGGCCAGGAGTCTAAAGAATCCCCAGAAGACAGGTATTTGGATTATCAAAGGCAGGCATCCTCCGGCCGGGTTGACTCCGTGTTCCTTGTAAAGCATCATGATCTCTTCGTTCATCTTGCGGCGGAGAGCAATGTCTTGTTTTGCTTTCTTATACTTGGCTCGAATCGCTTTTAGCTTGGGCTGGAGCTCTTGAATTCTTGTCATCGAGCGCATGCTGCTGTAGGTCAGAGGGAAGAAGATGATTTTGATGATGATGGTCAGGATGATGATTGTAAATCCCCAGTTGGGAACAAGATTATGAATATATTTGCTCGCCTTGAGAAGTATCTCAGCGATGAAGCCGAAGGCGCCGAATCTTATTAACTGCTTGGCCGAGTATCCAAACTCGACCAGTCTATCGAATTCTTTTGGCCCGATGTAAGCTTTTTGAGGATAGCTCAAGGACAAAAGAAAATAGGGGTCTTTTTCTGGACCTTCTTTGAGGAAAGCGGCGGTCGATTTTTGAGGAAAGGTGAGGAAGAGAGCGGCAAAATAGTTATTCTCATAGGCAGCCCACTGGACAAAATTATAGAGATTTTCTTCAGGCTTGAATTTTTTTTCTTCATGATGGAAGATTTTTCCAGATGAGAGAACGGCTATTCCGACCCCGCTCCCGAATGATCGACGTTTTTGTTGCTCGGGTAAGAGCTGGCTGAAACTTGGACCCCAGACAAAGTGGGGCTCAACTTCCTTCCCTTTATACCTGACGCTCATTTTCAGATCGAAGTCATATTTCCCTTCATAAAAGATAAAGACTTTCTCAACCTGGCTTCCACTCTCATCGGCATACTGGAAACGAAGCTCTCCCTTTTGACCTTCTTCTAACCTTAGTTCATGAGCTGAAGATTTATAAAGGGCGGTGTTGATGATAGAATCAAAGCTTGGGTCATCTGTTCTAAGAGAAAAAGGATAAATATGAAGTTCCTCTGAACGCGGGGAGACGAGTTCTAAATCTTCTCCGTTATCATCCTTATGTTTCTTTAGTTTCCAGCTTTTAAGAATGCCACCTTTATTGCTCCAAATGGCTTTGTAGAGAGATGTTTCGAGCAGGATTTGCTCTTCACTGGAGGCAGATATGATTTGCGCGGTCCTTTTTTCAGACGGTAGGGCGATTTTTTGGGGAGGAGTATGTACTTTTTGAGGCGGCTCGACTTCTCGCATTTTCTCTTGTGTTTCCAGCGGAGGAGTTACAGGAAGCGGCTTTTTTTTAAAGAAGAGCAGTTGGTAGAGAATCAAGACCAAAAAGGAAAGGGCGATGGCCAGAATTACTCTTTTTTCCATTTCATCGACCTATTAAGGAACAAGATCAACCCCTCCTGGATGGAAAGGATGGCACTTGAGCAGCCTCTTGCTTCCCAAGAATATCCCTTTATAAAAACCGTATTTTTTTATAGCCTCATAGGTGTAGGCAGAACAAGTTGGATAGAAACGGCAGTGCCGGCCGAGCAGAGGGGAGAGGAATAATTGATATAACCTTATCAGGAGTAATGCAATCTGTTTCATTAATCTCGGTTTTTTTGACGGATGAATTTTATGGCAGCAAAGTAATCTTCCCGGAGCGAAGGCCAGGAGGCTTCAAGAATTTCTTTTTTAGCGATGAAGATGATATCAAGAGGATTTTCAAACAATTTTTTGTTCCTTCGGAATAAAACTCTCATCCATCTCTTGATTCTATTTCTTTTTACGGCGTTACCTACTTTCTTACTGGCGATGACAGCCATTCTGGAGAAATGTAAATCATTGGAGAGATAAATAAGATTGAAATATCTTCCTCTGTAACGACTGCCTCTTTTATAAAGAGATAAAAAATCTTTTTTCTTTCTTATCCTCTCTTGAGGACTAAGGGTTTCTTCCATTAACCGGCGAGTCTTTTTCTACCTTTGCGCCTTCTGTTTTTGATGACATGACGTCCGCCTTTGGTTCTCATCCGGACCAGGAATCCATGATTTTTCTTTCTCTTTCTTACGTTGGGATGGAAAGTTCTTTTCATTTTTTAGATTCTGACTTTTACCTATTGAAAGAATATGTTAATAAACCTGATTTTATCTGTCAAGCTTGTAAAAAAGACTTTCTTCACTTTATTTACGAGATTGACTCTGCTTTTATTATAGATTATAATAACCGCGTGAATTCCTTCAAGATTGGGGATAAAGTCATTTATCCCAATCAAGGGCTCGGGATTATCGAAGACATCCAGGAAGCAAGCTATGATGGACAAAACTGCAAAGTCTACCATCTCAGGCTTCTTTCCAACAATGCTTTGGTTCTAATTCCTTCTTCCAATGCCGAAGAGCTTGGAGTCAGAAGGCCCACTCCGGAAAAACAAATAAAAAAAATTTTTGATTTCATAAAAAGCGCAGATGTTGATGTTACCATGAACTGGAAGGGAAGATACAAAGAACATCTTAATCTCATGAAATCAGGCTTAATGCTGGATATGGTCCTAGTCCTGAAAAGCCTCTTTTTGCTCAATTTGATCAAGCCTCTTTCTTTCCGTGAGAAGAAGATGATGGAAAAAGTTAAGGAGCTTATTGTCTCGGAAATTTCAGAAGCGTCTTCTCTCCCGGTTTCTAAGATTGAAGAAAAAGTTATGGATGCTCTGTCTATCTGTTTTGAAGATGTAGACCCAAGAATCGATTCCTGATTCTCAAAACCATGCTCCTTCCTGCCCTTACTCTTTTTTTTCTTTTTCTCCTCCTCAGCGCTCTCTTCTCTTCTTCTGAAACAGCCTTTATTACCGCTAATCCCTATAAGCTGGATTATTTAGAGAAGAAAGGCTCAAAGCGGGCAAGCCTTGTCAAAAGATTGTTGAAGAGGGTGGATAATTTTCTGGCGACTATCCTTATCGGGAATACTCTGTTTAATGCGGCAGCGGCCTCTGTGGCAACTTCCATTTTTGTCTCTATTATTCCCAACAGGAATCACGCTGTTGTCCTGGCCACTCTGTTTACAGCTCTTTTGCTTCTCATTCTGTCTGAGATCACACCGAAAACTTATGCTGCCCACAATCCTATCAAAATTTCTTTTGTTCTTGTCCAGCCGGTGAGGTTTTTTGTCGTTATCTTTTATCCTTTTGTCAAAGTGTTCACCTTCTTTTCTCGCTTGCTCTTTCCCTCCTCTAAGGAAGAGGGACTGGGCCTGGCTTCAACTCTTAACGAGGAAGAAATTAAAGTTCTGCTGGCAAGGGGAATAAAAGGGATGTCTTCCCTGCGGAAAAGAATGATTTCTGGAGTTCTTGATATCGGCTCTCGCCCGATCAGGGAAATAATGACTCCTCGTCCTCAGGTCAGTGCCGTTGAGGTCGGCTCTTCTCTTCAACAAATTCTTGATGTCATCCTTTCCACTGGATTTTCCAGATTTCCTGTGTATAAAGGAAGGCTGGATAACATAGAGGGAATTATTCAAGCCAAAGATGTTATTCCATATTTTATTGAAAATAAAGAATTTAGTGTAAATGAAATTTTAAGAAAGCCATTTTTTGTTCCTGAGTCCGCATCCTTGGAGAAAGTGCTGCTCCAGATGCAGGAGACTGCAAATCATCTTGTCTTTGTGGTTGATGAGTTCGGAAACATGGAAGGAATTGCGGCCCTTGAGGATATCATCGAAGAAATCGTGGGAGAAATCCAGGACGGCTACGGCGCCAAGGCCGAAGAGTGGCTCAGCCAGGTTGAGAAGAATGTTTTTGTCATCAAAGGCAGGGCTTCGATCAAGGATGTCAACCAGAGACTCCCCTTTAAATTGCCGGAGAGAAAGGAATATACGACATTAGCCGGCTTTTTCCTCTACCAATACGGAAAGATTCCTCAGGAGGGAGAGTTTTTAAACTATAAAGGACATAAGTTTATTGTCGAAAAAATGAACAAACGACATATCGGCCTGCTGCGGGTAACGCTTTAGGAAAGAACAGATGAAAGTTATAGCAACGAACAAAAAGGCTTACTTCAATTATAACTTGCTGGAAAATTATGAAGCCGGTGTCTCTCTTGTCGGGAGTGAGGTCAAATCGATTCGGCAGGGAAGGATAAGCTTGAAAGATAGCTATGCTGAAGTCAGAGGCAGCGAGGTCTTTCTTTTAAATTTCCACATCAGCCCCTACGAAGCTGCGAACAGATTCAATCACGACCCTGACCGAGAGAAAAAGCTCCTTCTTCATCGGCAAGAGATAAAGCGCTTGTCAGGAAAGATCAGAGAAAAAGGGCTAACACTTGTTCCCACAAAGGTTCTGTTCAACGACAAGGGGAAAGTGAAGATCGAAATCGCCCTTGCCAAAGGAAAAAGAGCCTATCAGAAAAAAGAGGTCATAAAAGAGAGGGATATCGAGCGGGAGCTAAGGGCTGAGCTGAAAAAGAGGTTAAGATAGCTTACAGGCCAATCTTATGGCCTCGATCATACTCTGAGTGTTAGCCATTCCCTTGCCGGCAATGTCAAAGGCTGTCCCGTGGCAAGGAGAAGTGCGGATAAAGGGAAGGCCCAAAGTGATGTTGATCCCTTTATCAAAGGCCTCAAGCTTAAAGGGGATAAGACTTCTGAAAGATTATTTTTCGTTTTTTTCGCTTTTTGATAAATAAAATAAGAAGAATAATAATAATGATTAAACCGACGATTGCTCCTCCGCCCATTAAAGCCATACGTTTGACAAACTTTTTAGCCATTTCTGGAGCACTTGGAGAAGGTACGAAATTCATGGGCTCATATTGAAATTGAGAATCGTCAACAATCCCTTTCAGATAAAAGGTCTGGGCCAGATGGTGAAATGCTTCAGGCTGAATGTTCATCACGTCATCACAATGCCCCATTTCTGCCAGGACGACAAGCTTTCCCTTCCTTAAATAAGGCAGTAATTCATTCTTGGCATATGCAGAAGGAGTTGAGAAATCTATGTTTCCGTTTACCATCAATGTTTCCACATCAGAATACTGGAGCTTCCGGTATTCTTGCGGGATAGGTTTGATAGGCCATCCCCCATATTTCATGCTTCCCAAAAGTGCTGACATGGGGGAACCTAAAATCGAGCCCGAAGGCATCATTTCAGCTTCGTAATCCCGGCTGGAATCATAATCAGCACTCATGGCTTTTGAGGCATTGTCTCCCCAATTTAATGCTTTAGGAATCATCCTGTCATACATGACCGAAAGAAGAGCAAGCCCGCTGTAATCTCCCTTCTCGGCCGCCACATAGGCATCGAATACCTGAGCTGCAGAATTTCTATGATATAAGAACATAAATGTCCCTATTTTTATCTTGTCAGGATCGATCCTGAAAATAAGCCATTTCCGAGGTAAGCTCTTAAGCACATCTTGGATTGTTTTGATAAGGTCAGAGGTGCGGGACGAAGCTTGAGGATCATCTTTCCACAGCTCAGCATAATGTTTTAGCTGGACGTCCACCATACCAGGTTCCCAGACAAAATGACCGGGAGGATTCACGCCCACCATGAGGCTTCGATGAATGCTGCCAGGATACCTAAGACCATATATATAGGCTACTCTTGTTCCATAGCTGCGGCTGAAAAGGTTAATTTTTTTGTATCCCAATGCTTTTCGAGCATCTTCCATATCATCGATGACATCAACCATAGTGTATTTGTCAATATCAATTCCTTCCTTTTTTAATCTTTGAAAAGCCGCATAATATGCTTTTCCCATTTTCTCCAGATTTTCGCTGGAAAGAGGATTTTCTTTAGCTTTTTTTAATGCTTTTATAATTTCCGGGCAATCTAAGGACACAGAGCCATCTACGCCCCGATAACCAACCATGACAATATCGTGACAAGCAAGCAGCCATTCAGGTGGAGATTTCCAGATATTGGTCTGTCCGGGACCACCAGTCAGCAGGAATACGGGCTCAGCAGGATTTTCGCCTGTTTCAAGAATCCTGACAAGAGGAAGATGAATCAGTCGTGAATCAGCTCTATTCCTGTTTTCGGGAACAGTAAGGGTACCAAAATCTGCCTTGTACTGCTTTTTTCTAATCTCATATGTTCTGGCTTTCAATATTAAATCTCCAGCTTTTGCCTGAGCAACTTCTTCTGCAGATGGGAATGGATTTTCTTCAGTTTTTGAGCATGAAAAGAACACAAACCAAATGATAGGTAACAATGCGCCTAATTTTATTGCCCTCATGGAAGGAGTTTGATTTTCAATGGTAGCTATGCGCCAAGACATTTTGCCGTCATTTTCATTCATATCCCATCATGAGAGATAATAAATCATAGCCGTAGGGGCCGTCAAGAAAACATGAAGGGTCGGATGAAGGGAGCTGTGAACATCAAAAGAGAGGTGCCGCGGGCAGGAGCTAAGAGCTGAGCTAAAAAAGAGGTTGAGATAGCTTATAAGCCAATTTTATGGCTTCGATCATACTCTGCGCGTCGGCAATTCCCTTGCCGGCAATGTCAAAAGCTGTCCCATGGCAAGGAGAAGTGCGGATAAAGGGAAGGCCCAAGGTGAGGTTGACCCCTTTTTCAAAGGCCTCAAGTTTAAAGGGGATAAGCCCTTGGTCATGATAAAGGGCGATGACCATCGTTTCAGCGCAGTTTAAGGCTTGGCGGAAGACAACGTCGGGCGGAAAAGGGCCGCTGATTCTCATTCCTTGCTTTTGCGCTTCCTTGATGGCAGGGGCGATTTTCTTTTCCTCTTCAGAGCCAAGCAGTCCATTTTCTCCCGCGTGGGGATTCAGGCCGGCGACGAGGAAGTGAAATTTCCCGGGCTGGAATTTTTCAAGGCAGTGGTGAAGGCGCAAGAAAAAGTCCTTCAGCTTTTCTTTTTTGACCTTTTTCAATGCTTCTTTCAAGGGAAGATGATGGCTGAAGAGGGCTGTTTTCATCCTGTCTGACCAGAAAGCCATGATGGCTTGAGGATAGATTTGGCTGAGGAAATCAGTATGGCCTTTCCATTTCAAGCCTGCCAATTTCCAGGAATGTTTTGATATCGGAGCTGTGACCAGAGCTTGGATTTTTCCCTTTCTTGCCTCCTTGAAAGCTTCATTGAGAAATGAAAAAGATGATATCCCATTCTCTTTGCAAGCAGCGCCCTTTTTTACTATTTTCAGAGGAGTTTCTATTTCAAAAAGAGAGAAAGAAGGAGAGCTTTTATCTCCGGCTCTTTCAAGAGGCCGAATGTCAAGGTCAATTTTTAGAGCCTGCTTCTCCTGCTCGACGACCAATGATGAGCCAAAAAGGATGTAATGAGCTTCTGGGAGAGAATTTAGAGAGGAGAAAGCCTTTACAATGACTTCAGGACCGATTCCCCCTGGATCTCCAAGAGTAATCCCAATCTTGGGAAGCATCATTTTTTTTCTTTGTTATCATTCGTCTTGTAGAGGTACTTAATCCTGCTCTTATAGATCAGCAAATTGGGAGCATCTTCTCGGTTAAGTTTTATACAGTTGCGATCGTACCATTCGATGTATCCTTGGACGAGTTCCCCGCCTTCAAGGACAACGGCCATAGGAGTCTTCTTGTTCATCTGTTTGAGGTAATAATAATTTTCGGCGTGAGTATCAAAAGGCGGATGAGCTTTTCTTTTTGCTGAATCATTTTTCATTTTTTCTTTGATCTCAGATAAGTTTGGTCTGATAAGCTTTCTGTTCATGCTTCACTTCTCCAAGATTAATGTCTGGAGAGTCGCTAACTCGAAATTTGACAGTAATCATAACATCTTATTTCTGAAATTTCAAGGGGGTTGATAGC
>Ga0172363_10001838_pt1 | contig 17062 bp, 14 predicted proteins | sample LakKivs2_kivu2a2_FD_114541 | JGI IMG/M metagenome (GOLD analysis project Ga0172363, IMG submission 114541) | Sediment microbial communities from Lake Kivu, Rwanda - Sediment s2_kivu2a2 | ecosystem: Environmental > Aquatic > Freshwater > Lake > Sediment | place: Rwanda: Western Province, Lake... | reverse complement strand
TGTTATCAACAAACGACGATTTCTTCTTCATAAAAAAAATATTCGAGATGAAATCGAGGAACTGGAACATCTTCGAAATGAAGCAGCTATAAATTATTATACGAAAGGAACAATAACAAGACAAACCTATGATCTTCTTCAAAAAGAAAATGCAAAACGTCTCGCAGAGTTAAAAAAAGATACTCTCATGAAAGAAGAAAGAAGAGAGAAAACCTATTTTACAAAAAAGAAGAATGGTAGCGATTTGTAATGTCTGATGAGCCTGAAATCGTAAGAACTCTACGGCAAGAAGAACGATTAGGATGTTTATCTAGTCGTCCATCTGGTATCTTTCTCTCACCGGATATGATAATGGAAATGGCAGCAGATAGTTCTGGTCAAAAAAATATTTCAACGGAAGATGGTCTCACTCAAACAAAAAAAGACCTTGAACTGAATAAAATCGAAGATAAATACCGAGTGATTTTTGATAACTATTCCATTGCAATCACGTTAGTTGATGCACAAGAGCGGATCGTTTTATGGAATAAATATGCTGAAGAACTTCTCAATATGAATGAAAAAGATTTATTCAAAAGACCGGTGGCGTCTCTCTATCCACCAGAAGAATGGGCGAAAATACGCTCAGAGAATGTACGGCGAAAAGGGATAAAATATCGAATGGAAACCAGGATGATAAAAAAGGATCAAGGTCTCTTTGATGTAGAACTGTCCCTTTGCACATTAAAGGGGGCTGGGGGGAACATCGTTGGTTCGATCGGGATTATCAAGGATATTACAGAATTTAAAAAAACAGAGAAAAAATTATTGGAATCCGAACATCGCTATCGGACAATTTTTGAAAATTCTGCTATCGCAATCACGCTTACTGATGGACATGAACGAATTGTCTCTTGGAATGCCTATGCAGAGAAGTTACTTGGTATGGATAAGAACGAGTTATATTTGAAGCCAGTTCGTTCTCTGTACCCTGCGGAAGAATGGCAAAAAATCAGATCTCAAAATATTCGACAAAAGGGTATGCAGCATTGTCTGGAAACAAAAATGATACGGAAAGACAATGAACAAATTCATGTTGATATTTCTTTAAGTGTTCTGAAAGATGCTGAAGGTAAGATTACAGGTTCAATTGGTGTAATCAAAGATATCACTGCTCGGAAAAAAGTAGAAAACGCATTGATAAGTGAGCATGCGCTCCTGCAATCTCTTCTGGATAATATCCCTGATTCAATCTATTTTAAGGACGAAAAACACAGATTCATTAAAGTAAACAAGGCAAAAGCCATGCATTCAAATGTAACGATAGAACAGATGATTGGAAAAACAGATTTTGATTTTTATTCGGAGGATGAAGCAACAAAAATGTTAGATGATGAAAAAAAGGTAATGGAACATAAAGAAATTCTGCAGAGCGAAGAGAAAATCACAAGACCAAATGGTGATGTCGAATGGGTCTCTGTCGTGAAAGCTCCTCGGTATGATATCTCCGGTAATATCGTGGGAATCCTTGGGATTTCAAGAGATATTACTGATCGGAAAATAATCGAAGAACAATTACGAAATACACACAACGATTTATCCCTTGTTAATAAGAATCTTGAAAAGATTGTTCAAGAACGTACTGCTCATATTGAACAACTTTTAAAACAGAAAGATGAGTTCATCACGCAACTAGGTCATGACATGAAAACACCGCTCACCCCGTTGTACGCATTACTTCCCCTTGTCAGAAAGAAGGTCACAGACGAGCAATTACAAAAACATCTTGATTTAATGATTCGTAATGTTGAATACATGAAAAACCTTGTCCAAAAAACAATGAAACTTGCTTTTCTCAATTCGACATCCTTTCAACTTGATCTTCAAGAGAGCTGTATCTGGGATATCATTGAAAGAACCATCAAAAACCACATTACAGAGATGCAGAATAAAGGTCTTTCTTTTTCCAATCATGTCGAAAAAGATCTAAAAGTATCTGTTGATGTGATTAAATTTGAGGAACTTTTATCCAACCTTTTCAGCAACGCAATAAAATATTCAAATGAAAAAGGATGCATTGAGATTTATGTGGAAAAAGACAATGATTTCATTACATTTTCAATAAGAGACACTGGGCTAGGATTAACAAACGAACAAGCAAAACGGATCTTTGATGAGTTCTATAAGGTTGATAAGAGTCGTGGAGATCTCTATAGCGATGGTTTAGGGCTTTCAATATGCAAAAGAATCGTTCAAAAACATGGTGGAAAAATCTGGGTGGAAAGCCCAGGACTTGGAAAAGGCAGTACATTCTATTTTACCATCTCATTACATATTCAATCGAACTGAATAATTAATCACATATGGAAGAATAAGGGAAAGATATGAAAAAAACAATATTGGTTGTTGATGATAATCCTGATATAACACAGTCGATTAAAATCCTATTAGAAGAAGGGACTAATCAATATACAGTAGTGATTGCTCAAAGTGGAGAGGAATGCTTAGAACTGCTCACTCATGATTTGAGACCAGATGCAATATTGTTGGATATCATGTTACCTGGCATTGACGGCTTGGAGACATGCGATCGTATCCGTAAAAACGGTATATTCGCCAAAATACCTATTCTATTTTTATCCGCACGAACCGATTATTTCACCGTTGGACAAGGGCGATTCATCGGAGATGATTTCATCGAAAAACCTTTTGAAATTGATGACGTCATCAGACGCATTGAACAGGCGATAGAAAAATTTGCTTCTTGATGGCTATTTACTTGGTTGATCGGAAACAATTTCGATCCCAGAATCAGTAATATTCAACGTCATTATCTTTTGGGAATGGGGTGCCCCACGTAGTTTATAAATCTCGATCCCTCGTGTTCTCTTTTTTACTCCAGGAAAATTATAAAACACAAAAATACCATCGGCAAGGAATTCTTCAACGCCCGTGCTTGAGAATTTATGCGGTGCGTCTGATGACTCCGTAATCATAAAGGTAGTGATGTCTAACTCCTCAAAATACCTGAATAATTGCTCTATATAAATCCGATATTGTCGTTTTGTGCCAGAAAATGCTGTTTCTATCGCTGAAAGAGAGTCTAATGCGAGCAGATACGGATCAAAATCCTTTGGTATAAAATCTAACACTAAATCGATATCCACTGGCAAAGTACCACTTGCTTTTTCGAGAAGTGCCTCGATTGATCGTGCCAATCGAATGGGTTGTAACCGTTTCAGAGCAATTCTCCCTTTGCCATCTGCGCGAAGGATAATCTGCTCTTGACTCGTTTCTATCTCGGTGACCTTAAAACCAAATTCTCTCATGTGATGGAGTAATCGGTCTGGCCGCTCCTCCATCGAGAGAAATACGCAATCTTTCCCTTCTAAGGCTTTGTTGTAGATGACTTGTGTGCAAAAAATCGTTTTCCCACAGCCGGGTCCTCCAGCGATGATGATATTGGATCCAGTGGGAATACCTTTCTCTAACAGTCCATCAAAACCATCAATACTAGTAAGCATCCATTCTCTCTTTCTTTTATTCGGTGAAGCTTGATTCTGTTTATGCATTGGTTCCATTTCACTGATTTGAGAATGGTCGTAGTTCTCCTTTTCGTCCTGTTCTGTAGAGATTTCATCAAATGATTCAGCTATTGTTGATTGACTTCCCATCATACCAATTTTTAATGAACTATTATTCTGGAAGATCGGTAGGTTCATTTCTTCGTGTGCATACGTTATTTTCGCTTGTTTTTGATTATGAGCAATCGGTATCTCATAAGGAGTAAGTTCAAGGAATTCTGGTAAAGATTTTTCGTTTACTGACGTACTACCTTGTTTAAATAATGTTTTAAACGAAAAAATCTTCTGTTTGTTTTTATTTTCCATTTTTTCAGTTATTCCTTCTATTTTTTTTACTCGTGCCAAATATTGTCCGGTGAGGGTTTTTTCATCTAACGATGATACATGAACGTTATTGTTTTTTTCCGTTATCTGCTGTTTGTTGATATTATTTTTTCGTATGAGATTTGCAGCTAATTTCTCTTCAATTTCAGAGTGTAATGCTTGTCTTTGTTTGTTTTTCTTCAATAAAATTTTTTCTTTTCTTTTTTTTCTGTTTAATGTTTTTGTGTTTTGCTTATCAATTTGTTCTATTATCTTTTTCATATTTCTTAAACCAGTTCTTTGTTGAATAAAAATATCCGAGAATATCCTATTTTTTTGGAAAAAATTAAACAAGTGTGTCTTCTGGTTTTGCATCCTCATTATACTAAAAACATCAATCTTGTTATAAAATTTTCTATAGATGAACGGTGGATGTCAACTTAACCATTGCTTGACATGATAGAGAGCCACAAAAGCCTCAATCCAGGATTGAGCATCTTGAAGTGAGGCATTGTGTGGCCATCGATTGTAAAACAAATAGATACGATGTTTGAGGATCCCGAACTATTGCTCAACAGGATTTCGAAGACCAAAAGTGATGTGTTCCCATTCAACACCTAATCTGGTCAGAGATGGTGGATACCATGGTCCACCATCGACGAGGATTTTCGTTTTGTTCTCACAGCGGTTGAGAACATGTCGGATGAAGCTGCAGGCTTCAAAGGTAGATCGCCCCGGCGTGACCACCCATACTCCAAGGACGTCCCAATTCTCGATGTCAATAGCAGCCCACAGGATATGCCATTTTCCGTTAATCTTGATCTACGTTTCATCAATGGCGATGATTTTCCGTTCAATTTTTCATACTTGGAATATCTTCGCAGATCGAAGATACCAGTCTCGTACAACCTCATGACTTGCCTGCTCAAAAGAAGAAACCACCCGGCTAGTTTCTCAAGGAAATACCAAAATGGTAGAGGGTCACTCCGAGAACACGAGTCTGCATGCTCTTGCGCTCTCGTTCAAAAATCTTTTTAGCTTCTAATACCTTCTCCATGTTCTATAGCGCCCCATCCATAGTTTATACCCAAAACAGTGAATAGAGTGCTATCATATTATTTCTTAAGTTGACATCCACGACTCCTTCATAAACAATGTAAAAGCATCATTTGGATCAAGCTTCAATGTCTCTTTATAGCATATTAAAGCATTTGAATATAATCTCATATTAAAAAAAGTAGTTCCCATCGCGTACCATGCATCAGAATCCTTTGAATTAATTCTTAAAGACTCACCAAAAGATTCCAATGCTTCTTCGTAATGCTCCATATGGTACAAAGCCAATCCCTTCTCGTACCACGTATCAGCATGATTTGGTTGTATCTTCAAGGCTTGATTAAGGCAGTTGACTGCTTTTAAATATTCATTGTCATTCACTAGTTCTATCCCTCTCCTATACCAAATGCCAAATAAATTATGCAAATTCTGTTTATTTTCATCCTTTATATTCACCATAAGATATCTCATCCACTTTAAATACAGGTTCATGTTTCGGATCAAACCAAAAACCCTCATCGTACATATTCGTATTATCATTCCAATCGTAAACACAGTCGCTACAAAGAAATTCCCCATAATCATTCTGATGTAGTTTTCGATGATGCTTTGTGCAGATGGCCTTATGCGGATCGATGCCTTTTATCGCCCAGTAAAACCGATTTTATAAACCCCCCCCAAATCATCCGGTTTCTCGTCCAATTCTTTTAGAAGTTTCTGAACCTCAAGCATTACATTTATCAGATAATGTCGATTTTTTTCTGGATTTTCAGATGGGGGATGCTTGTTTTTCGAAATATACCATTTATTACCATAGTCATCCAAATAATGTGGGCGCATATATCCGAGTTTCTTATCGTTGAGCATCTCCTGAAAAGCATTTTGTACATCTAAATCTGTAATATTCCTAGTCGTCTCACTGGGTGTTTCATTTTTCTTAGATAAGAAACGTCCAATGTCATATGTTGTATCGAAGCATACTTGGAAGTAATATTTCTCCATTTCCAGGATCTAAAAAAATCATCTAATGTCATAGAGGAATGATGATTAAAAGGGTTATATTTTCGGAATAAAAGTGCAAGTTCTAATCGGAACCGCAATGGTTCTGGCGTTTCCGGGTCATCAAGTAACATCTGCATATCTTTCTGATCACTCACAGTCCAATCTTCTATCTTTTCTAATTTCATTTCAACATCCCCCTTTTCTTTTCATTTAGGATATTAAAAATATAGATAATAGAATTGAGTTTATAAGGATATGTTTTTATGGAGAAAATTACAAATTTTTTTTACCGGTAAAATGAACTGTATTTTCTCCTCTTTTATTATTTCAAACATTTCCATAACCCTGAAGAGCTTAAAAACAAAAAAATTGGAAAAATTCCTATTTTGTGAACAAAAATCGCAGAGAAAACATTTTTGTTATCGTGTGTAAAAACGACTACTAAACTTCACTGTATAGTAGAGAGGTTCTAAAGGAGAAAAATGGCATAAAATAATAATGTAGTTTACAGAATTAAACAAGCCATAAAATTACTATAGAAAACTGTATAATGATACTGTATAGAGTACTGTATCAAACACGATACAGATAATTAGCAAAAAGAGTTGAATTTATAAGGAGGAAATATCCTAGTCAAATAAAATATGAGGCAAATAATCCGACAATTACATTCAGAATAAAGAAAGAAGAAAAAGAAAAGATACAGCGACTAGCAAAAAAAAAAACAGGAGAGAGAAACTCTCATCTGGTAAGATTAACTTTACTAGGGTTAGACAAGAATTTTTCAAAAACTAATAAAAAAGCATATGAAAAAGCAAAGCAAGAAGGAATAAAAATTGGCCAAAAGATAGGTTACAAACATAGCTATACAAATCGAAAAAATAACTGGGCTGTTCTGGTCAAATGTTGGAATTGTCATAAACCAATGTATGTTACATCCAAATCGAAGGTTTATATAAAAAAAATCGATCAGATCGAAGGATCTACAACATGAAGTATGCCAAAAAGAGTAATTTTCTTAACCGTTTTTTTTAAAAGATTAATATTTCTACATCTATAGAAGAATTAATTTTTTTTTTTACCGGTAAAATGGGCTGTCAAATCTCCTCCCCAGCGTAATTTTTTACAGGTTTATTATGGTTTAAATCCTCATTCCAACATTCTACAATTAATTTTAAATCACAAACGTCATTAATCATCTTCTATGAAACAAGTTTTCTATGGAGCAGCCATCCAAGGCACTAAAGATAGAAAAGAACGTTCTCAGGTCCATGAATTTTTTATTACAACCATACAAAAACAAGGGTTCGAAGTGTATACTGAACATACAACGGGTAAAACGTACGAAGAAGCAATACAAAAACTCGAAGAAGCAATTGGTCCTCTACCAAAGGATGAACTTAAACGAAAGAGATATGTACGTAACAAAATGATCGAAGGAATCGAAAGTAATATTATAGCAGCAATTTTCGAAGTGTCTACCCCTAGTTTGGGAACAGGGATAGAAATCGCACACGCATATCTGAGGCCAAGAATGAGATTGTCTCTTATTCCTGTTCTTGCATTATATGAAAAAGATTACTGGCCAAATAAATTATCAACAATGATTAAAGGTATATCGAAAGAAGACGTTCCTCATTTTACTCTGAAGGAATATAAAACTCTTGAAGAAGGAAAAGAAATAATTAATGAATTTTTATCAAGTTGGAAATAACACGCCAATCATTATCATGTCGGTAAATTGGCGTTCAAATCTCCCCTCCCACTTTTTTTTCCTGTTTTATAGAAGAAACCCATGATTGAATAAAAAACTGATTTGCGCTCATATTTACCGGTACATTCGATTCTTTCCATTACACAACATAACAAGTGTAACTTTGAAAATGATTTCTTTCATCATGTTTTCAAACCAAGTTTTTCAGTAAGATAATTTTGAAACGTGTGATACAACTCCGTCTTAATTCCACCCTTTATCTGGATATCAACCGCGTGGTCCTTCTCCTTGTGTATCTTCTTGATTTTTACGATAGCGATACTCTTCATTGCTTCCTTTGATGTCGCTGTTACCTCTATTGATTTTTTGATATCGACATTAGGGGGGATCCAACTGAAATCATCAATGGTTTTTCTCAGATCAGAATCGTCATGTGAATGATGAAAAACGGTTTTCTTATCAATCACTGTTTTTGTGAGATGTTTAAACTTCGCTTTTGCCATTCCCCGTAAGACAAGTTCTGCTGTCGGGACGAGATCAAACCCTTCTTCGACAAACCCGTTACCCGTAATTTTTGTGATAAGTTTCGAAAAAATATTAGGAGCGGATATCTTTTTTTGTTCGACATTTAAATCAAAACGGACATGAAGATTCCAAAGTATCTTTTCACCAGACGATACGTGTTTTTTACCTTTTGTTTTTTTTGAGGGATGTGTTGCATTAATCCAATCCATGACCTCGGAAGGGCTTTGCACCCAAGGTGGTTGTATAAAATCAGGATTTTGTTTCGTCATGACTCCTTCCTATTTGTTATATTGTAATAACTATTTCTTAATATTATCAGTTAATAAAGGTATTTACTTTAAATGTATTACGAATGTGATGACGAGAAGGACATTGAAAACTCCGTAAAATGAATTTTTTTACCGGTGAAATAGACTATCAAATTTCCTCATCAACGCTCTTTTTCCTGTGTTTACCGGTCGATATTGATTATCTCGAAACAGTTCTCATGGGTGAATCCTGGGACGTTCTGGAGATTCATACCAATCATGGGTAGTTTATGTTTCGTATTACTAAACAAGTGTGGAATAAAAATTTTTTTCAATGGTAAATGATGGTACACTTTCGATAGAAGAAACATTCTCTGTAAATTAGTCGAAAATTGTTTGAATTCTTGTGCCCCTCTTGCTTTTGAGAGTATGGACAGTGCAGCGATCTTTCCGGATATTAATGCACTATTTACCCCAAATCCAAATAAGGGGTCATGGAAACCACTTATCGCTCCTGCCAAGATATATGTTTTTCCGTGCACTTTCTTCCATAGAGTTATCTCCTTTGGGATAAAATCTGGAACCAGAGCCCAAGTACAAAATTCAAGGTTTTCATTTTGTTTTACTTGCTCGTTAAATTTCTTTAGATGTTTCTCATATGGTTGTGTCGCAAGAAAATCCAGTTCAACGGAGACGAACCCCTCCTTTGAGGCAAGATATGCATAGCCATACCCAGCAAGATATGTATCGAAATATGCGATACAGAAATCATTGTTTTCTTGTGTTTCCAAGGAACTATCGAGATGGATAAACGGGGTATGGCGAAGACCTAATGGTCTGTAGAGAGAAGAATAACTGCCGGTGGCAATGATGGAGTTCTCTGGAATTGAGCGGATCGTTTCAGAAGTGAGAGGATGAGAAAATTCGAAGTTCACCCCCTCATCTACCGCTGTTTTATACAGAAAGTAATCAATGCAATCCTTCTGAGAACCCCGTTTGGTTACATAGAGATGATTCGGATTAAAATGAACAACTTTTGAATAAATGTAGGCTTTAAATTTTTTCAGCTCTGAAAAACAAGGTTCGACGTCGATACCAATATATTCTTTCATTTTTTTAAAATGGAGCGGGGTCATATGGACCGCAGGATGAGACACGCATAGTCCACCTGCCCTGTCCTCTTTTTCGTGGACCGTTACTTCATACCCCTCTCGTGCAAGATGGATCGCGGCGGTAAGACCAGATAACCCAGCGCCGTATATGTTTATAATGCGTTTCCCTCGTTTTACTCTATAGCTTATACAGGGTTGCCAATAAAAGAGTTACTATTCGTTGTCTACCTCCCCTAGTGGAGATATTTTTCCTTCGAGATAAAGCAAATACTTAAATGGCTGCATTATTTATTTTTTATCGCATGCGGAACGATGATGTTGTCCATTTTTATCACAAAAATTGGTCTGTACTTCTAAAAATCTTGCAAGTGGATAAAACCTATTGTATCCACCATGGTTATTATGAGAAAGGAATTCGTACGCATGTTCAATCTGTCCTTCACATGAATGATTTTATTGGAAGATTACTTCAATTAGAAACCCAAGGGAATCAATCCAAACAAATTTTAGATGCTGGTTGTGGAATCGGTGGGACTGTTCTACATTTAGCAAAAAAATATCCTGACAATAAATTCACTGGTATAACAATCATCCCAGAGCATATAACTTTAGCAAAAAATCTTGCAAAGGAACAGCAGGTCACAAGGAACACAGATTTTCTTTTAGCGGATTTTATCAACACCGGTTTTTCTGCCAATCACTTCGACGCGATCTATCTTATTGAGTCAGCCTGTTATGCTCAAAAAAAACAAATGTTACTCCATGAGGTATATCGGATTTTAAAACCAGGAGGAACTCTTGTTATTGTTGATTGTTTCCGAACGACTATTCCGCTGAACCAGTTGCTTAACAAATTTTACGTCGGATTTTGTCAAGCATGGAGCCTTCCAAATCTTATATCCCTGGAGGAGTGTGAAAAAATCCTAAAAACCGAGGGGTTTCAAAATATCGCTACGAAGGATTTAACAAAAAATGTCATGCGTACCATCCTTCGATGTGACGTGCTTGGCATCCCTTATCTCCTTTTAATGGTACTGCGCAGAACAATACATGGGAAACGCTACCACCTCCAGAAAGATGCAGGATTTTTAGCTGTCGCATCATATTGTTCTAGCATTATCGGTTTAGCAAAAGGAATAACCTACAATGTTGTTACCGCGATAAAATAAACCATTTGAACGAGACACGTATCAGTACAAAATGTTTTTGTATCTCCCCCTCAGCGTTTTTTTTTAACCGGTAAAATGGGCTGTCATATCTCGTCCCCAGCATTTTTTTACATCATTATAATAGTTCAAATTCAGTCCACTGCATCATTTTAACAAGATGCGCAGAGGGATTTCTTATCGACGAGTTTTATTACTTTCACAAGGTGTTTTTCGTCTATCTCCTCAACTGAGTTGATTTTTATATGCCTCATCGTTTTACCGCTTCCCTCGAACAAAGCAATTTCTTCTTTGTTCAAACCAGTGATTGCAAAACCAACATGCACACGATTTTTCAAAGCAGCAATATAAAACTTGCCTCCAGCAAATGTTGCGACACCCCACATCATTTTTTCTTCACAACCTGGAAGTGCTTTGAGAAAGATTTTTCTTACTTTTTGAAGAATTTCTTTTTGCGGTGATTTTTGATGTTCGATATACTCATCGACCAATGTACTCATATCCTCTCACCATCACTTTTTCTCAATATACTTCATGCTTCTGCATGAGAAAAAATTCATACCCTACATACTCAGAATTCTTTTTGTATGTTTCAATTTCTTTCTCCGACCTGGCAAATACTTGGAGGGCAATCATATTTCCCTGGTATTTTTTCTTCAATATACGTACTTGTTTCTCCAGAGGAGCATAGTACTGTTCTGTCCATGAAGAGGTAGGTAAGGTGAAGTGAGCTATTACATCGAAGCGTTCCTGTTTTATTACATGAATGTTGCCTTCTATGTCTTTCACTTCCGGATATTCCTCCCAGAATTTCTTTGCGTCTGCCGGTGCATTTGGTTTCAGCAGCACTCCTTCGGTTACCGCAAGATATCCTCCGTTTTTGAGAAGTTGATAGCATTTTCGCAGACCGTTTTGGAAACCCATTTGATACAGTGCTCCTTCTGACCAAATAAGATCGAATGTGCCATTGATAAAATCCATCTCGAGCATTGATTGATTTTTTATGATAATTCGTTTCTCAAATCCTTCTTTGACTGCATTTTGCTGTAAACTATCTAAAAAAGGCTGATAGTTATCTAATGCGATGATGGTTCCTTTCGAGATTCTCGCAAGCTCAAGGGTCTGCATCCCTGGTCCGCATCCGATATCAAGAATAAGTAGTTCAGATGGCAGATTCTTCAGATACGAAAATGCTTTCCGAGTAGACGCATTATCTCCCGGCCCACCCCGGGGGAGACCCGTGTAGAGTTCATAGAAATATTCCATGCCTTCCATGACATCACGGTTTACTTTTTTTTCGGATAAAACACCTCTGAATTTAAATAAATTATGAATAACTTCTTTGATGAAAAACACATATCCTACAATACTGCGTTTCCGCTGTTTACAGGTAATCGGCAGTTATCACATGCCGGTAAATGTACGTTCGCATCTCATCCCCAGCACTATTATTAGAAATACAATATGTTGTTGAATCCTTTAATTAAAAAAAGGCAGAAGAAACGTATTAAAACAACTGTTCCTTATTCATTTCCCTTGCTCTAGGTGATACAGGATGAAAGAAGGATATCTCCAAATGAAGATTGCTGAATTCAATGACAAATGTACTCAGCTTGACCAACTGCTGGCGATGGAAGAATCAAAGATTCATCTCCTGCAGGAGAAAGTCGGGGAATACAAAGAAGTGATAAAAAAACTCCAAGACGTCCAAGAGTTCAAACATCAGACGATCACCGAGATTCGAAAAGAAAACGAAGCGGTGCTGAAGAATCAGGTTGAACAGGTGTCACAACGACTCTCGGAGGTACTCAAAGAGCTGACCATGAGCAAGGCAGAGAAAATGAATGAAACCATCGCATTGCTCCAAAAACGAGAAGAAGAACTGACGAAACAGGCAGCTCTCTTAGAGCAACATACAAAAGACCTGATTTATCTTTTCGAGCACACCGACATATTGATGATGAAGCTTGTCAATCGAAACGTGCTGAATGAACATGATGTTGTTGAGATGCAGCGCAGATCAAAAAAGAAAGCAGAAAAAACAGAATAGTCGGCTCGAAGTTTGAATCGAAAAAGCACTCTCCGTCCAACCCACCGTCCTTGCTTTTATGATTCCGTGGAATGTGACAACCAATACTATAAATATATCCCCTACTATATTTTTATGAGGTCGATTCGTATATGAAAATCAATATAGCGTTCCTTGTTGTTCTTAGCCTTCTTTTCTCAGCATTTATTCCTCTGCAGACAACTGCACAACATGACCTTTCGTCTGACTCATTTCAACCAATTAGAGAAAACCTCAAAGAAAGCCACCCTTCGGAGAAAAACTGGAATTATACGATTATTCGCGACGAGTACGGCGTCCCCCACGTTTTTGCAAACAGCCGTGAAGAGCTCGCGTACGGGGTCGGATATGCGATTGCAGAGGATAGACTCTGGCAGGCTGATGTGTTCCGCAGACAAGCAACCGGCAGGTTGAGTGAGCTTGGCATCGGAAATGTGAGCCTCGACCTCGGAGTGCGAATGAAAGGGTACACCACTGCAGAAAACAGTCAACTGTTTAGTTCCATTGAATCTCCCTATCGAGAAATGCTTATCGCGTACGCTGAGGGGATGAACCAGTATATCGCAGAAGCAATCGCAAACCCACAAGAGAAACTGCCGCATGAATACCTGATCCGAGGAATCACCCCTGAGCCATGGACCGTAGAAGATTCCCTTGCGATCGGTCAACTCATGGTCCGACGGTGGGGTGAAGGAGGTGGAATGGAACTGATCTTCTCGTTGGTTCTTGCACAGCTGATCCAACGAAACGGATTGCTGAATGGATGGAAGATCTTCAATGACGCCTGCCCGCAGGTTGATCCAGGGGCAACGACCACGATTGAATCAAATGAGACCTGTCCACCAATCAGAACATCATTCATCCCCCCGCTATTCTTTTTGACCCAACCAATCCTTGAATCCGCGCAATATCTTCTTTCCATGGACACACAAGAAAAAGAATTCTGCGAATCCCAAGGACTCTTGTACCATTTCGGTAGCAATGGGTGGGTTGTCGCACCACAGAAATCAGAAACCGGAAACCCCTTACTCCTTGGGGGGCCACAAATGGGTCATTCCATCCCTCAGATCGTCGTCGAAGTCGGGATGCATGGCGCAGGAATCAACGCCAGCGGGATGACGTTCCCCGGAGTCGGTCCTGCGATTGCCATCGGGGCGAATACCTATGGCGCCTGGACGACCACCTCCGGGCTCTCTGATGGGGTGGATACCTACATTGAGATACTCCATCCGTTCAATAAAACCAGATATCGCTTCAATGGCCGCTGGTGCGAGATGGAACATCGAACTGAGATCATCTATGATGTCAATGGTGCCGCACATGCATTCTCGTGTTATCGCACCATCCATGGTCCTGTGCTCGATATCAAATGGACCCCTGGTATCGGGGGAATCGCGGTGTCCTCCCGCATGGCATTCTGGAAAGAAGAACACCACACCATCGAAGGTGTCATGCGTTTCCAGGAATGCACCAACATCACCGGATTCGAACAGGGCGTCAGTAAAATCGTCTCATCCCATAACTGGTTCTGGGCGGACAGAAACGGTGATATCGGGTATTATCACTCTGGGTATTACCCGCTTCGACCGACCTTTGGGTTTCTGCATCGTCGCATCGATGACCGATTCCCCTTGCTCGGTACTGGGAAAGAGGAATGGCTTGGTATCGTGCCTTTCGAGGACCTGCCGCAGCAACGAAACCCGGTCTCTGGGTGTTTTGCCAACTGGAATAATAAACCCGAAAGATCCTGGAACCATGCAGAGGCAGAAGTCGGCCCGCTCTGGGGTGAAGGTCATATCGTTGTTCGTATCCAAGAGCTCCTCGCAGCAGACCCCTCAGTCTCGTACCAAGATATGATTACCATCTGCCAAAACGTCGCGTACCACGACGCGTACGGGACCTACTTCAAACCATTCCTCCAGGAAACCATCAATTCAAGTGGTGAGATCCCTCTTGACGTCAAACAAGCACTTGAGGCATGGGATTGTTATCTGAACAACGATGACGCTGATGATTGCTACGATGACCCGGGGCTGACTATTTTCCACGCCTGGTACGATGCGTTTAATGAGAACAGCGTTCTTGATGAACTAAGCATTCTTGTCAAGGACTATACTCATAGTCTCCTGTTGCACATCCTCCAGGGTGACTCATCAAAACTTCCTCTTCGCTACAAACACTACCTCAATGACACGATTGATGCAGTGATTATCGATTCGTTGCACCAAGCGCTGGTTACCCTGGAAACCCAGTATCATACTACGAATGTATCCCAATGGTTGACACCAGTTGATATGGTTGATTTTTCTGAACTGGGAAGCCTGCCGTCTCCTCACATGCCGTATATGAATCGTGGAACATACAACCAAGTTATCGAGCTTCCTCAATGGACGACAGAACCTCTCAGTTCTCCCCGGGGTGAAAGCGTCCTTCCCCCAGGTCAAAGCGGATTTGTGAATTCTACGGGTGTTCCTTCTCCCTTCGCTTACGATCAACTCCCGTTGTATACCTCCTGGATGTTCAAAGACATGCATATACTCGCTGATGACCTTTTACCGAAGTAACAACAGAGCAAGCTGCGCAGCGGCCATCTGCTCATCTTTTGTCTTCGTTTATTGAACTTTTATAAATTGTTCGTTATTAAGATATAACACCCTGGATTCTTCGTCAAAAGCATAGAGAAAGGTGACTGTCATGGATGAAGGATTGTTCCCTGGTGGGCGGGTCCAATTGGATGGGTCTGTTCCATTAAATGGAGTTGTCCCGTTCGGTGGCCAGATCCCATTTCCTGGTGGTTGTGTTCCATTTGGTGGTATTGTCCAGGTTCCAGGAGGTTGAGTCGCATTTGGAGGTATTGTTCCGTTGAAAGGTTCTCTTTCGGCAAACCTGTTTCTTTCAGTTATTAATGGGGTTAGTACTAGGGTATCCCTCGTAGCGCTATAGGTATAATTCAGTGTGAATGTTCTATTTTGACTTGTAAGTATCATTTCCGTCCGGTTGTTAGTAAAGGTTATCTGAGATACCGATACGTTACTTCCTGCACCGAACATCGGCATCTGAAGGGTTCCTATCCAAGTTCCCAGAAAGGCGTTTATATTGTCATTTGTATTTTGGTTCTCGTTCTGATTTGTGGCACATCCACTCAAACTGACCAGAGCAAGTAAAACAATACCGTTGATGCAAATGAACTGTATGATTTTTGCTTTTTGATTCATCTTTTATTTGCTCCTCATTGCTTCAACGACTTGCAGATTCGCGGCTTTCCGCGCAGGAATCAACCCAGATACAATTCCGATAATCGTAGAAAATGCTAATGCGAACACGATGAGTTCTGGGGTGACGATAGCCACCGATGTGTTTGTCCCCATACGTCCCATCCCCATGATGTTAAACCCGACACTGGAAATAATACCGACAACAATAAATCCAAGGAAGATACCAAGAAATCCTCCCATCAGTCCAATGATTCCTGATTCCGCAAGGAACATTTTCATAATCTCTGAGTTTCGTGTCCCAATGGATTTCAGGATGCCGATGAGCCGTGTTCGCTCCATGACGGACATAAACATAGTATTTGCGATACCAATTGCTCCGACGAGAAGGGAAATCGCAGCGATACCTGTGAGGAAAAACGTAAGTGTCGCCATGGTGCTTTGAATGGTTTCCAGCATCGAAGTTGGTGAGGTAACGGTAAAATCTGCGGTATCTGAGGTGACCATGCGGGATACAAACAGAGCTTGTTCTACATTTTCAATAATCTGGTTAATCGCGTTCGTATCGATAATCTTTACTTGTATTGATGAATATTCATTGCTCTCGAGATCTGTGAGAATCTCTCGTGCTGCTTGAATCGTCATAAAAATAGTTCGATCGTCACCCCCGAAACTCCCTGTGCCAGATTCTTCTAAGATCCCGACAATTGTGAATGTTTTCGATCCTACTCTGATCTGAGTATCTATTGTTAAATTATAATCAAACATCCCATGAGCAATCCCATTTCCAACAAGAATGCTCGTGGTTTCTCCTGATTCGAGGAATCTTCCTGAAGCGAGTTCCGAGGTGGTCATGGTGTTCCAGGCGGAAGGCTCGATGCCCTCAACAGTGACGGTGACTGTTTGTGCGAGATATTGGACGGTTGCTCGATCCGAGATAATTCCTGTTACCGATTCCACGCCCTCTGCTGTGGAGATTGCGAGAAGATCCGTATCAGTCAGTGTCGGTTCCTCTGTGTTTGTCGTTGTCTGCGATGTCTGCCCTGGCATCCCTGGCGGACGGCTCCCTTCACCAGGTTGAAATCTCCCTTCG
>Ga0172363_10001835_pt1 | contig 17080 bp, 28 predicted proteins | sample LakKivs2_kivu2a2_FD_114541 | JGI IMG/M metagenome (GOLD analysis project Ga0172363, IMG submission 114541) | Sediment microbial communities from Lake Kivu, Rwanda - Sediment s2_kivu2a2 | ecosystem: Environmental > Aquatic > Freshwater > Lake > Sediment | place: Rwanda: Western Province, Lake... | reverse complement strand
CATCGGCCAGGTGAGCAACCTGGAGCACAATATCGTGTCGATCGGGAAGGCCGGCCGGAAGCGGCACATGGGGATACGGCCAACGGTTCGCGGGGTCGCGCAGAACCCGGTGTCGCACCCGATGGGCGGGGGCGAGGGGCGCAGTTCGGGCGGGCGGCACCCGTGCTCGCCGTGGGGCAAGCTCGCGAAGGGGGGCAAGACCCGCCGCAAGCGAGCTCTCAGCAACAAGTTCATCATCCGCCGTCGCCGTTCGAAGCGGCACAAATAATCCGATCCGGCCACGCCGGAATTGCTGCGGGCTGCGGGCAGGCCTGATGCCGCTGGGATAGCCGATACCCTGCGGCCTGAAGCTTGCAGCCTGATAGCCCGTAGGAGAGGCTGAATGTCGCGTTCAATCAGAAAAGGCCCGTTTGTCGACGTCAAGCTCATGCAGAAAGTGCTGCGGATGAAGCAGGAAAACAAGCATGAGCCGATCAAGACGTGGTCCCGTGCGTGCACGATCGTGCCGGAATTCGTGGGGCAGACGTTCATGGTGCACAACGGCAAGACGTTCATCCGCACGTACGTGACGGAGAACATGGTAGGGCACCGGCTAGGCGAGTTTGCACCGACGCGGACGTTCCGTGGCCACGCCGGCAAGAAGGCGGCGGGAGCAACGTAACGCAGCGAGGAAAGTGATGATAGCCACAGCACAACATAGATTTGCCCGGATTTCGGCCCGCAAGGCGCGGCTGGTTATTGACTTGATCCGCGGCCTGCCCGTTGCCAAGGCGCTCAGCGTGCTGACGCTGACCGATAAGCGGGCGGCCCCCATGATCGGCAAGGTGCTGCGTTCGGCGCTGGCAAACGCCCGCCAACAGGATCCCCATGCCGATGAGGACGTGGTGCGAGTGGCCGATGCACGCGTTGACGGCGGCCCGATGTTCAAGAGAATCCGAGCCCGAGCCATGGGCCGGGCGGTTCGGATTCGCCGGCGGACCAGTCACATTACCATCGTCCTCTCCGATGCAAAGAAGCGGGGGTAAGAAGATATTATGGGACAGAAAGTTCATCCCACGTCAATGAGGATCGGCATAACCGAAGACTGGCGTTCGCGGTGGTATGCCGACAAGAAGCATTTCGGGCCGCTGCTGGTTGAGGATCACAAGATCCGCACCCACATCAAGAAGAACTACCACTTCGCGGGCATCCCGAAGATCGAGATCGAGCGGAACCGGGAGCAGGCGAAGGTGATCCTGTATACGGCTCGCCCCGGCATCATCATCGGCCGCAAGGGTGCGGAGGTGGACAAGCTTCGCGAGGAGCTTGAGACGCTGACGGGTCGGACGATCATGATCAACATCAAGGAGCTGAAGCGCCCGGAGCTGAGTTCGCAGCTAGTGGCGGAAGATATCGCGCAGCAGCTCCAGAAGCGGGCATCGACCCGCCGCGCCATGAAGAAGGCGGTTGATTCCGCGATGAACCTCGGTGCGAAGGGCGTGAAGTTGGAGGTGGGCGGCAGGCTCGGCGGCTCCGAAATGGCCCGCAACGAGCGTGTCGTCGGCGGCAGCATCCCGCTGCACACGCTGCGGGCGAACGTCGACTACGGTTTTGCCACCGCCATCACCACCTATGGCACCATTGGCGTGAAAGTTTGGATCTACAAGGGGGAAGGGTCCCTCAAGGAGACCGAATATGGGGCTGATGCCCAAGAGAGTCAAGCACCGAAAAGAGCAAAAGGGCCGTATAAAAGGTAACGCCACGCGCGGCAATACGGTTGCTTTCGGCGAGTACGGGCTACAGAGCCTGGGGCGGTGCTGGATCAACGCACGGCAGATCGAAGCTGGCCGTATCGCCGCCAGCCACTTCATGGCGGGCGAAGGCAAGCTCTACATCCGGATCTTCCCGCACAAGCCCATCTGCAAGAAGCCGGCGGAAACCCGCATGGGCAAGGGCAAGGGCGAGGTGGAGGCCTGGGTGGCAACCGTGAAGCCCGGCACAATCATCTATGAAGTGGGCGGGCTGCCCGAATCGATCGCCCGCGAAGCACTCATCCGCACGGCCCACAAGCTGCCGGTGAAGGTGCGGTTCGTGTCGAGGAGGCACACGGTATGAGAATCGGCGAGATGCGAGGCCTGTCGACCGAAGAATTGCGCCGGGAGCTCGACAAGCGGGTGCGCGACGTGTTCAACCTGCGGTTCCGGGCGCAGACACAGAAACTGGATGATCCCAGCGAGATGAAGAAGGCTCGCCGCGACGTGGCACGGATGAAGACGATCCTCCGCGAGCGCGAATTGGAGGCTGCCGGCAGATGACCACAGCGAATACTCACAAGCGGAAAACGATCGTCGGCATCGTCACCTCGAGCAAGATGAACAAGACGATTGTGGTATCTTCCGAGCGGTTCGTGCAGCATCCGAAGTATCGCAAGTACATCCGCCGGGCCACGTCGTACAAGGCGCACGACGAGAAGAACGAAGCCCGCGCGGGCGACAGCGTTCGAATCGAAGAGGCTCGGCCGATCAGCAAGACCAAGAGGTGGCGGCTGGTGGAGATCGTCCGGCGCGGCCCGGAAGCGTGATCGAGCCCGGTTGTTGATGGATGCGAGTCGTTGGCTGTTTTCGGGTGGTTGCCGGCCGTATTCGTCGCCGGCCCGCCTGAGGGCATTCCGCCCCCAAGGCGAAAGGACAAGACCGGCGGCAGGAGGGCATCGGGCTTCGGGGAAAAACGCGGGCCATCATCGAGGCCCGCAGGCCCCGCAAGGCCTGAAGCCCTGAGCCTGAAGCCAATTTCCGGCTTCGCCGGCTTTGGTGGAGTACAGCAGAAAATGATCCAGATGCGAACCAGGCTGGACGTGGCCGACAACACGGGCGCCAAGACGTGCGCCTGCATAACCGTCCTCGGGGGCAAGCAGTATGCCGAGATCGGCGATATCATCGTCGCCAGCGTCAAGAAGGCATTGCCCAACGGCACCGTCAAGGACCACGACGTGGTCAAGGGCGTGGTGGTGCGAACAAAATCTCCGGTGAAGCGAGAGGACGGCTCGACGGTGCGGTTTGATCGCAACGCGATCGTGATCATCGACGCCGACATGAACCCGAGGGGCACGCGCATCTTCGGGGCAGTGGCCCGCGAGCTGCGGCTGAAGAATTTCATGAAGATCGTCTCCCTGGCCACTGAAGTGGTGTGAGTGAGAAGCATGCATATCAAGAAGAACGATACAGTCATCCTGCTGAAGGACATCTCGGCGTGCAAGGGCGTGCACGAGTCGACCGAGGAGCGCCGCAAATGGGCCCACGGCAAGGGCGACACCGCCAAGGTGCTGCGAGTGATCCCCGCCGACAACCGCGTGGTAGTGGAGGGCGTGAACTACCGCTACAAGCACGTCCGCCCCAGCCAGGACAACCCGCAGGGCGGCCGCATCATGAAAGAAGCGTCCATCCACGCATCCAACGTGCGGGTCTATTGCCCCAAGTGCGAGACCGGCACCGAGGTGAAGATGAAGCTGCAGGAAGACGGCAAGAAGAAGATCCGCACGTGCAAGCGGTGCGGCGAGGCCCTTGGCAACGATTGACGATTGAGATAAACGAACAGGCTGAACAATGGCACGGTTGAAAGAGAAATACGAGAAGGAAATCGCGGGTAAGCTGAAAGAACGATTTCACGTAACCAACCCGATGGCGGTTCCCCGGCTTCAGAAGATCGTGATCAACATGGGCATCGGCAAGGCCCTTGAGAACAAGCAGCGGCTGGAGACGGCGGTGGTGGACCTGACGGCCATCGCCGGCCAGAAGCCCGTGATCACCAAGGCCAAGCAGTCGATCGCCGGATTCAAGCTGCGAGCGGGCAACCCCATCGGCGTGAAGGTGACGCTGCGGCGGGAGCGGATGTACGAGTTTTTGGACCGGTTGGTCAACATCGCCCTGCCGCGCATCCGCGACTTCCGCGGGGTGTCGCCCAATTCCTTCGATGGGCACGGCAACTATACCATCGGCATCAGCGAACAGAGCGTGTTCCCCGAAGTGAACGTGGACAAGATGGAGTTCGTGCAGGGCATGGACGTCACGTTCGTGATCTCGGGCGATTCGAACGAGCAGTCGCGCGAGCTGCTGCGCGAGTTCGGGATGCCGTTTGAGAGGTAAAGCGGTTTTATGGCAACCAAAGCGATAGTCGAAAAATCGAATCGAAAGCCGAAGTTCGAGGTGAGGAGGCACAATCGCTGCCAGTTGTGCGGGCGGCCGCGCGGCTACCTGCGGAAGTTCCGCATCTGCCGGATCTGCTTCCGCAATCTGGCCTCCCGCGGAGAGATTCCCGGCGTTCGCAAGGCAAGCTGGTAAACGCCATACGCGTCCAACGCCAGCGATACCAGGAGCAGTGTTAGCTATGATGACCGATCCGGTCGCCGATATGCTTACGCGAATACGAAACGCAATCGCCGCCGAAAAGCAGGCGGTGAACGTGCCCCATTCCCGGCTGAAGCACGAGATTCTGCGCGTGCTGCGCCGCGAAGGGTTTATCGAGAATTTCAAGGAATCCGGCGAAGGGCCGGAGAAGATCATCCGCGTCTACCTCCGCTACGGACCGGACGGCGAGAAGGTGATCAACTACATCCAGCGGGTGAGCAGGCCCGGCCGGCGCGTGTATAGAAGCACGGCCGAGCTGCAGAAGCAGAAGGTGCTGGGCGGGCTTGGGATCGCCGTGCTCACCACCTCGCGGGGCGTGTTCAGCGATCGCGAATGCCGGAAAGAGAACCTTGGCGGCGAAGTGATCTGCCACATCTGGTAATCGGTGCCGCAAGGAGCATTCTTCACATGTCGAGAATCGGTAAGAAACCAGTAGCAATCCCCAGCGGCGTGAAGGTGACGATCGCCGATAGCTCCATCACCGTAAAGGGGCCGAAGGGCGAGTTGAGCTATTACGTACCCCGGGGCATAACGGTCGAACAGGGCGATGCCGGCGCCGTGGTGGTCAGCCGGGCGTCCGACGAGCGGACGCAGCGTGCGTTGCACGGCCTTGCTCGCAGCCTGATCGCCAACATGGTGAAGGGCGTGACCGACGGCTTCACGAAGACACTCGAGGTGATCGGCGTGGGCTACGGCGCCAAGATCCAAGGCAAGCAACTGATGCTGTCGGTCGGCTATTCCACGCCGGTGCCGATCTCCATCCCGGAGGATATCAAGATTCCGGAGCCGAAGACGGCGAACGTGGCGATGACGGGCATCGGCTCGGTGCCCGTGACCACGCTTGTGATCCAGGGAATCGACAAGCAGCACGTGGGCCAGTTTGCCGCCACGGTGCGTGCGGTGAAGCCCCCCGAGCCGTACAAGGGCAAGGGCATCAAGTACATCGACGAGATTGTCCGCCGCAAGGCCGGCAAGGCGATGGCGGGAGCGGAGTGATAGGAGCAGGCTGCAGGCCGCAGGCTGCAGGCCACAGGCCACAGGCCACAGGCTGCAGGAAGAAGGCAAAATTCAAAAGGGAAAACGAAGAAAAGAAGAGACCGGCTGTCTTGCTTTTTCCTTCTTGCTTCTCCCTGTAGCCTGTAGCCTGAAGTCTGTAGCCTTCCGATGTGGCCGGCTCAGGCGTCTAGTGAGTGTTTTGCTGGCTCCTGGCTGCACGAGCAGGCGCCTGCGACCGCCCGGCATAGCAGGGCACGAACAGGCGCACCAGACTGCCGGGCACGGCGGGAATCGGGAATTCCCCAGCCCGGAGCTTTTGAGGAAGTATCGAGATTATGGCTAATCAGAAGGCGAAGTGGGTGCGGCGGTGGAAGCGGCATCGGCGCGTGCGCAAGACGGTCCATGGCACCGCCGAGCGGCCGCGGCTGAGCGTGTACCGCAGCCTCCAGCACATGTATTGCCAGTTGATAGACGACGAACAGGGCAAGACGCTGCTGGCGGTGTCCACGGTGTCCACCGACGTCAAGAGCGAGATCGGCTACGGCGGCAACGTGAAGGCGGCGGCGGCAGTGGGCAAGAAGCTGGGCGAGAAGGCCCTGAGTATGGGAATCAAGCAGGTTGTGATGGACCGCGGGGGCTGCAAGTTCCACGGGCGAGTCGCGGCGGTGGCCGCGGCCGCGCGTGAAGCAGGCCTCAAGGTCTGAGCGGAGATAACCTTGGAAGATACTAGAGACGACCAGCAGCCACAAGAGATCGAACAGGCGGCGCGGGCTGCCGAGCAGGCTTCCGAGCAGGCGCCGGAGCGGGGATCCGAACGCGCCCGTCCGGATCAGCGCGGCCGGGGCGGCCGGGGGCGCGGCCCACGCGACCGCATGCGCGAACCCCAGGAGTTCGAAGAGACCGTTATCAAGATATACCGCAGCGCGAAGGTGCTGAAGGGCGGACGCCGCTTCAGCTTCTCCGCACTCGTGGTGGTGGGCGACCGCAAGGGGCGGCTGGGCCTCGGTTACGGCAAGGCCAACGAAGTGCCCCCGTCCGTCGAGAAGGCAGTCTCCAACGCCAAGAAGAACATCCGCACCGTGCCCGTGCTCAACGAGACCATCCCCCACGAGGTGATGGGCCGGTTCGGGGCGGCGAGGGTCTTTATGAAGCCGGCTTCCGCCGGTACCGGCGTGATCGCCGGAGCAAGCGTGAAGGCGATCGTGGAAGCGGCGGGGATCAAGAACATCCTCACCAAGTCGTTTGGCAGCACCAACCCGAAGAACCTTGCCAAGGCGGCGATGAACGGGCTGCTTGCGCTGCGGGTTCGCGAGGACGTTGCCAAGCTCAGAGGGGTGACGATCGAATGAACATAGCAAAGGTGCTCTCAGTGCCGGTGAAGCGTGATCGGAAGCGGCGGGTCGGCCGGGGCGAAGGCTCCGGGGCCGGCAAGTGCGCCGGGCGAGGCATGCGCGGGGCCTACAGCCGGACCGGTGCCGGCGGCAAGATCGCCTACGAAGGCGGCCAGATGCAGATGTTCCGCGGGCTGCCCCGGCGCGGGTTCAACAACAAGCGGTTCCGCACCCCGTGCGGCACCGTGAACCTCTCCGATCTGGCGAAGCTTGCCGAGAAGGGCGAGATCACCCCCGAACTGTTGCGAGCCGAAGGCTTCATTGGCCGCAAGGACGAGATCGTCAAGGTCCTGGGCGACGGCGAGCTGACCCAGGCGCTGACCGTGAAAGCTCACCGGTTCAGCAAATCGGCCACGGAGAAGATTCAGGCGGCCGGCGGGAAAGTGGAAGTCATTCAGTAGCACCCTTTGGCGGGGCCTTCACGGGCCCTTTCTGCTGAGGAAAGCCTGGAATGCTCAACGCACTGCTCAACGTATTCCGTACCCCGGAGCTGAGGAACAAGATCCTGATCACGGCGGCACTGCTCGTGGTATGCCGGGTCGGCGTTTACGTGCCGATTCCGGGGGTGAATACCAGGGCGGTCTCGATGTCCCTGAAGCAGATGGAACAGGGAGAAGGCGGCGAGGGCCTTCCCAACAGGGTGGTGAACCTGGTCGATATGTTCACGGGCGGCGCCCTCTACCGGTGCACCGTGTTTGCCCTGGGCGTGATGCCCTACATCAGCGCGTCGATCATCTTCCAGCTCCTCACCACCGTGTGGAAGCCGCTGGAGGAGCTTTCGAAGGAAGGCGAGGCCGGGCGGAAGAAAATCCATCAATACGAACGCTACGCCACCGTGCTGCTGTGCATCGTCCAGGGGCTGTTTGTCGCGCGCTTCGTGGCCAACCTCGAGGGGCCAAACAACATGAAGTTCGTTGACGATGACAACATGTTATACTACGTGAACGCGGCGTTCGCGATCACCGCCGGCACGATGTTCCTCATGTGGATCGGCGAGCAGATCACCGAGTTCGGCATCGGCAACGGCGTGTCGCTGATCATCATGGCCGGCATCGTGGCGCGAATGCCAGCCGCCATCTACGAGATGATGCGGACGAAGTTCGAGTTGAAGCTTTCGGCCGAAAGCGCCGATAAGTTCGGCCTGCTGATGGCTGCGCTGCTTGTCGTGATGTACCTCGCCGTGGTGGTGGGAGTGGTGATCATCCAGCAGGCTCAGCGGCGGATCACGGTGCAGCAGGCGAAGCACACCCGGGGGCGGCGCGTCTACGGCGGGCAGCAGCACTTCCTGCCCCTTCGCGTCAACCAGGCCGGCGTGATCCCGATCATCTTCGCACAGTCGCTGCTCTACTTCCCCGCGATCGTCGTGATGTTCATCGCCGAGCGCATCGGAGCCGGCTACTTCCGGGATTTCCTGCAGAACCTCGGCCAGCAGTTGCAGAGCGGATTCCTCTACGTGCTGCTCTACATCGGAATGATTTTCTTCTTCTGCTTCTTCTGGACGGCAGTGGTGTTCAACCCGATCAAGATGGCCGACGACCTGAAGCAATACGGGCATTTCATCCCTGGCATCAGGCCGGGCAGCCGCACAGCCGACTACTTGGAGAAGCTGATGACCAGGATCACGCTGGCCGGCGCGGCATTCCTGGCGGCGATCGCCATCTTGCCGTTCGTGATCAACCGCGGGCTTGACCTCGGCGCCGGAGCCGCCAGCCTCTACGGCGGCACCGGATTGCTGATCGTGGTCGGCGTGGCGCTCGACGTGCTCCAGAAGGTGGACTCGCACCTCGTGATGCGAAACTATCCGGGATTCCTCAAGAGCAGCAGAATTCGAGGACGCAGATGAGACTAGTGCTGCTTGGCCCCCCCGGGGCGGGCAAGGGAACCCAGGCTGCTCACATCGTTGCCAAGTACGGCATCCCCCATATCTCCACCGGAGATATGCTGCGAGAAGCGATCAAGAACAACGAGCCGATCGGGCTCGAAGCGAAGCGATACATCGACAAAGGCGAGCTCGTGCCGGACGACGTGATCATCCGGCTGGTGAAGGAACGCCTCGGCAAGGCCGACGCCCGCAAGGGATTCCTGCTGGACGGATTCCCGCGCACGCTGGCCCAGGCCCAGGCGCTCACGAAGCTGCTCGATGAGCTCGGCCAGAGGCTGAACGCCACGGTTTACATCAATGTCCCGGACGACGTGGTGGTGGAACGGCTGTCGGGCAGGCGCATCTGCAAGGCCTGCGGAGCCAACTTCCACGTGAAGTATCTGCCGCCCAAGAAGCAGGGCGTGTGCGACAAGTGCGGGGGCGAGCTTTACCAGCGGCCCGACGACCAGGCGGAGACCATCAAGAACCGCCTCGCCGTCTTCCACCGCCAGACGGCCGACCTGATCGAGTACTATCGCAAGCTCGGCCTGCTGGCCGAGGTCCCGGGCGAGCTGCCGCCGAACGACGTTCAGGCCAAGATCGATGCCCGGCTCGACTCACTTTGATTGCGCCCAGGAGGGTGCGCAGGTTGAAATGATCCACCTGAAGACCCCCAGGGAACTCGCTCTGATGCGAGAGGCCGGCAGGATCGTCGGCGAAGTGCTCGACGTCCTCCGCGAGGCATCGAAACCGGGCGTGGCGACGCAGGAGTTGGACACGATCGCGGAAGACATCATTCGCGGTCATGGCGCGATCCCGGCGTTCAAGGGGTACGGCGCGGCGCGGAACCGGCCGGCATTCCCCGGCACCATCTGCGCGTCGATCAACGACGAGGTGGTTCACGGCATTCCGGGGCCGCGGGTGCTGAAAGACGGCGACATACTGAGCATCGACGTCGGGGCGAGCCTGAAAGGCTGGTTCGCCGACGCCGCCGTCACCGTCCCCGTGGGGCGAATCAGCCCGGAAGCCGCGCGGCTCATCCGCGTTTGCCGCGAATCGCTCGAGCGGGGCGTCCGGGCCGTCAGACCCGGCGTCAACCTGGTGGACGTTGCGTGTGCCGTGCAGCAGCATGCCGAATCGAACGGCTGCTCCGTGGTGCGGGAATTCGTCGGGCACGGCATCGGCTCACAGATGCACGAGGAACCGACGATCCCCAACTACGTGTTTCCGAAGTATCCCCACGTGGAACTGGCACCGGGGATGACTCTCGCCATCGAGCCGATGGTCAACCAGGGCGGCTACGAAGTGCGAGTGAAAGCCAACGGCTGGACCGTCCTCACCCGCGATGGCAAGCTGTCGGCCCACTTCGAGCATACGGTCGCGGTCACGGAGGAGGGGCACGACGTGCTGACGTTGCCCTGACCGTCTGCGTGAGAAAGGGTGATCGGATATGGCGAAGGAAGAAGCGATACGCGTTGAGGCCATCGTAAAGGACGCATTGCCCAATGCGATGTTCCGCGTAGAGCTCGAGAACGGACACCAGGTGATCGCCCACGTGTCGGGCAAGATGCGCATGCATTTCATCCGCATCCTGCCCGGCGACAAGGTGACGATTGAGATGTCGCCCTACGACTTGACCAGAGGGCGGATCGTGTATCGAGGATAGCTCAGGGAAGTTGCCAGTTGCCAGTTGTGAGTTGCCAGACAAGGCAGACGCTGCTCGTCGCAATGATTCCGCGAACACTGGCAGTTGCGTGCGGCGTCATATGTTTCCGCGCATGACCGGCGGAAGCACTGCAGGTACCGGGCACAGGGTCGGAGGGAAGACGTTGGTCAGGCGAACCCTGCGGCCTGCAGCCTGCAGCCGGCAACAGAGGCGATCAATCGGGAGCATCGCTTTCCCCGGTGGTCGAATTGAGATACGTGTCGAGGAATGCTATGAAAGTGCGAGCGTCGGTAAAACGAATCTGCGAAAACTGCAAGCTCATCCGCCGGCGGGGGGTGGTGCGCGTCATCTGCAGCAATCCGCGCCATAAACAGCGGCAAGGCTGAGAGAGATTGGCGAAAGGAAGTATAGATGCCCAGAATTCTCGGTGTTGACATTCCCGGCGACAAGCGGGTGGACATCTCGCTCGGCTACCTCTACGGCATCGGCGATGCCACGGCCAAGAGGATCGTCCACGACGCCGGCATCGAGCCAACCAAGAAAGCCAGAGAGCTCTCCGAAGACGAGCTGAGCCGCATCGTGTCGATCATCGACAAGAATTTCGCGGTGGAAGGCGAGTTGCGGCGGATCGTGTCCCAAAACATCGCCCGGCTGCGCCAGATCAACAGCTACCGCGGCTCGCGCCACGTGAGAGGGCTGCCGTGCCGCGGCCAACGCACGCGCACCAATGCCCGCACCCGCAAGGGCCCGGCCAAGACCGTGGCCGGCAAGAAGGCACCGCCGCGCGGCAAGTGAGCCAGCACGGCCAGCCGGCGATTGTTTGACGCAACGGCCCCATCGCCCGGACATCCCGGCGGGCCGCCTCAAACGATCGCCAGCCACGCACGATTCAAAGCCTGAAGTGTAACGGGAGACAGCAGAAAGCAATGGGAAAGACCCAGCCGAAAAAAGAAGCGAAGAAGGAGCGGCGCACCGTCTCGCAAGCGGTGGCGCACATCAAGGCCACCTTCAACAACACGCACGTGACCATATCGGACTCGAACGGCGACACGATCTGCTGGGCGAACGCGGGCACGCTGGGTTTCAAGGGCTCCCGCAAGAGCACCCCGTTTGCCGCCCAGCGAGCGGCCGAAACCGCCGGCGAGAGGGCCATGAAGATGGGCGTGCGGCAAGTGGAAGTGAAAGTGAAGGGCCCCGGCGCAGGCCGCGAATCCGCCATTCGAGCACTGCAGGCCGTCGGCCTCGAAATCAAGGCAATAGACGACGTTACCCCGCTGCCCCACAACGGGTGCCGGCCGCGCAAGAAACGGCGCGTCTGACGCTCACTCGGCTTCCGGGTAACGAATCGACCAGATAACGATAAGAGGAGATGCAATGGGCAGGCACTTGGGCCCGGTATGCAGGCTGTGCCGACGTGAAGGAATGAAACTGTTCCTCAAGGGAACGCGCTGCGACTCCGCCAAATGCTCGGTCGCGCGCCGCGAGTATCCCCCGGGCATGCACGCCTGGAAACGGGGAAAGTTCTCCACGTACGGCATTCAGCTTCGCGAGAAGCAGAAACTCAAAAGATTCTACGGGCTGGGAGAGAAGCAATTCCAGCTCACCTTTGCCGAAGCCGAACGCGGCAAGGGCAACACCGGCGAGGCTTTGCTCGTCCTGCTGGAGCGCCGGCTCGACAACGTGATCTACGTCCTCGGGTTCGCCCCGGCAAGAACGTCCGCCCGACAGTTCATCGCGCACGGCCACGTCATCGTCAACGGCCGCCGCGTTACGATCCCGTCCTACCGCGTCAAGCCCGGCGACGTGATCGAACCCTATAAGGCAGACCGAAGCAAGAAGTTGATCAAGGGCTATCTGGAACAGAGCGCAGATCGCCGGATGCCGTCCTGGCTCGAGCGCAGCGTCGAGCCTCCCAAGGGCACCGTGATGAGCTTCCCCACGCGAGACCAGATTACGCTGCCTGTGCAAGAGCAGCTCGTCGTCGAATTCTGCTCCAAGTAACGTGACACCGCTGTTGGTTCCAGAACCCTTCCCAGGGGAGGATGAGTATGCGGATAAGATGGAAAGGTTTTGAACTGCCCACCAAGGTAGTTTGCGAAAAAGAAACCTGCACGACTACATACGGCAAGTTTATCGTCGAGCCGTTCGAGCGCGGGTATGCGGCCACCATCGGCAACAGCATCAGGCGCATCCTGCTCTCGTCGCTTGAAGGCGCCGCACTCACCACCGTGCGCGTCGAAGGCGTCCAGCACCAGTACTCCACCATACCAGGCGTCGTCGAAGACGTCACCGACATGGTGCTGAACCTCAAGAAGGTGCTGCTGAAGATCGATTCGGAAGGCGAGAAATCGCTTTCACTCGACGTCAGCGGCCCCTGCGAAGTGACGGCCGCCAAGCTCAAGGGCGGCCCGGAGGTCACTATTCTCAACCCCGACCTCCACGTCGCCACCATAACCGACGAGAAAGGCGCCATCAAGGCGAAGCTCACCGCCCGCCGCGGCCGCGGCTACGCCACCGCACAGGAAAACGAGAAAAACGAGATCGGCATAATCCCGATGGACTCCATCTTCAGCCCCGTCACCCGCGTGCGGTACGCCGCTGAGAACACACGCGTCGGCCAGATGACCAACTACGACAAGTTGATCATGGAAATCTGGACCAACGGAGCCGTCACCCCCGAGATGGCCCTCGTGGAGGCGGCCAAAATCCTGCGCAAGCATCTCGACCCCTTCATCTACTACACCGAAGTGGCCGAGAAGCCCATGCTCGAGCCGTCCGAACGCAAGGAAATGCCCGTGCTGACCGCCGGCGACTCCGCCTCCCTCCGGGCCATGCTCGACATGAGCGTCGCCGAACTCGAGCTCAGCGTCCGCGCCGAAAACTGCCTCGAATCGCAGAACATCAAGACCATCCGCCAACTGGTGAGCAGGACCGAAAACGAATTGCTCGGCCTGCGGAATTTCGGCAAGACTTCACTCGAAGACATCAAGGAAAAGCTTGCGGGCATGGGGCTGTCGCTCGGCATGCACTTCGACAGCAGCCCGGAAGGAATAAGTTGACATGCGCCACAGAAAGAGCGGCAGAAAACTCAGTCGCCCCACGGCCCATCGCGACGCGCTATTGCGCAACCTCGTCATCAGCCTGTTCCTGGTCGAACCCGACGCCGAAGCCGGCACCTACGAGCGGATCGTGACCACCCGGCCCAAGGCCAAGGAAGCACGCCGCCTCGCCGAGAAAGTCATCACCCTCGGCAAGAAGGGCACCCTCGCCGCACGGCGCCGGGCGTTGCAGCTGCTTGACGACAAGCGGGCCGTCCGCAAAGTCTTCGAGACCATCGCCCCCCGCTACGCCACGCGGCCCGGCGGCTACACCCGCATCCTCGGCTTCCCCAAGCGGCGCGTGGGCGACAATGCCTCCCAGGTTATCTTCGCGCTGGTGGAACCCTTCACGGGCGCGGCCGAACCCGAACGCCCCGAAGTGGCCACCACCGCCGCCGCTCCCGAACAACCGGCCGCCACGCCCGAAGAGAAAGCGTAGCCGGCCGCCGTTCGCGAGCCGCCAGTTGATACCATCATGCCGCGCCGACCCACACTCCGGCGCGACGTTCCCGGGCGATTAGCTCAGTTGGTTAGAGCGCTTGCTCGACAAGCAAGAGGTCGATGGTTCGAGTCCATTATCGCCCACCAGCAAGAAAACTGAGGCGGGATAAGGAAAAATCGAAAAGTCGGCTATGTGGCCGACACCTGGCAGAAGGCGGTTATTTGTCGGTACGACAAAGAATTCCGACAAGAAACCGACGAAAGGAGTTCCGTATGGCCAGGCCGAAGGGTATCCCGCGGATCAACTACCAATCCGGTACGAATCTCGCCCGCGTGACCATTGATGGCCGCGCCTTCTACATCGGCAAGAAGGACGACGGCAAGCATCAGAACATCTACAACTGGCTCATCGGCATCTGGATGAGCAACAACCGCCAACTCCCCGCCGATATCAATGACCAGCTTCAGGCCCGCAAGGCGGGCATCGAGCCCCTTTCCCTCGCGCCGATGGCGGCCGCGACCGTCCCAGAACTGCCGCATGGCATGACCGTTGCCGAACTCGTGGATCGCTACCTGGAGCATGCGGTGACCTACTACGTCAAGGCTGGGCGGCCTACGAGCGAGTACGACGCAATCGTGTTGGCCACGGAGGTGCTCGTGCAGAAGTGCGGCCGAGTCGCCGCCGCATCCTTTGACGTTCCCGACCTTGAGCAGGTCCGCCTGTCGATGATCGCGAGAGGCTGGAAGAGCACGACCATCAACAGCAGCTTGAGTCGTGTGCGTCGCTGCTTCCGTTGGGGTATCCTCAAGGGTCTCACGGGTGCGGAGCAATGCGGTCGGTTGCGGGAGCTGCCCGGTGCGAAGGCCGGCCGCGAGGGTGTGCCCCAGGATGAGGATGTCGAGGCGATCGATGACGCTACCGTTGCCGCAACGCTGCCCTTTCTGAACCGGCACGTGGCAGGGATCGTGCGGCTGATGCGTGAGACGGGCATGCGCTGTGTCGAGGCCTGCCACATCCGGCTGACCGACTGCCGTGACAACAATGACGGGACCTGGACCTATGATGTGGTCGATGAAGCGAACAAGATGGCCCATCGGGATCAGGCCCGGCCGGTGACGCTCAGCCCAGCGGCAATTAGCATCATCAACCAGTTCTCCGGCCGGGAGGTCGACTATGTCTTCCGTCCCGCAGAGGCAATCGAAGAGCAGCTCGCGGAGCGGCGGGCAAACCGCAAGACTCCGCTTTGGCCCAGCCACGTGCGCCGTTACGAATTCGAGCGCCAGAATCGTAAGCCGCGCCAGGTCGGTGAGCATTACACCACCGACGACGTCCGCAAGGCGATACACAGAGCGGTGGAGGCCGCCAACGAGGCCCGTCTCGAGGACGCGGCAAAGAAGGGCGTCGCGGCCGATAAGGTCGAACTGCTCAAAACGTGGAATCCCAACCAGTTGCGGCACGCGTTGGCGACGGAGTGGTTGAACAAGGGCGTCAATCCCAAGTTCGTGAGCGCCCAACTCGGCCATAAGAACGTCGGTGCGATGATGTCTCAAGTGACTGAGATCTATGCCAAAGTCGAAGAGAGCACACTGCGGAAGCTCGTTCTGGAGATGGCCAAGTAATGCATGCATGAACGCAACAGGGCCCGGCAATGAGCTGGGCCCGCCGTATTTCAAGGGGCGTGTGCCTTCTGGTTGTCGCCGGCCCTGGTTTCTCTTCCAGAGCCTTTCCAGCTCCGGGCGGCAAATCGAACTCGAATCCCCCGATGTTGGCACTGTCAACCTGCCGGACACGCACGTCGCGGGCCTCCTGCAGCACATGGCCAGGGCATTCATGTGAAAATGCAGTGCCGTGGCCGCATGCGTCTTTCGGGCGGCCAGGGAGATTCCGGGTGATTCCGCAGCTACTATTCGAACGCGCTCATGCGCAGCCAACGCCAGCAGCCCGCGTGCGACGATCCGCCCCGCGGCGGGGACGTTTTCTACTGTACGCCCAACTCGTTGAGCTCGTCAAGCCCACTTCCGGCCGTAGTCCCGCATGGCCACCTCGGTTGGCTTGCCCGCGAGCAGCCGGAGCTCCCTGACCCGCGGCCCGTTGCGGATTTGAGTCGCGGCCTGTCACGGCCTGCCGGGGATTGAGCCGCGGCCTGTGTCGCGGCCCGCACTACGGCCGATCCAACATGGTACGGGAGAGTGGCCAGGTATAATATCATGGCCCCGGCGGCAGGTGCCAACTCATCGGCACTGCACCCTGCTGCGCGGCCGTGCCGCTGCACATCCAGAACGTGAACACGGTTTTTGGAGTGGCCCTATGGGCATGAACGGCTGCCGGCAGTGCTTGCACGGCGTCTTGTGACGCGCCTTTGCTACCTGTGCGTGCGTGTCGATCACGACGCTGTCTCAGGCGCACGGGCGATCCCATCTGGTTCGAAGCAAGCAACATGGCGCAGGTCAGCGCACAGTCTACGGTAGTACTGTTATCTGATCTAGTAGTTCAGTAGAACAGGCATAGCAGTATGTACAGCAAGAAGTACAGAATAACGGAGCGTGTGAGTGAAGTAGGGGGTGGGCAGAGGGTGACGCGTGGAGTGAAGTCAAGTCTAGGGGCGTGGCTCTATGAGTGTGAATGTGAGCTGAGCGAGCTGAGCTGAGCGTGATTGCGAGGCGGAGCCTTGGACCCCTGAGTCGTCATGGGCGGGGGAGGCCCGGCTGGCGGCGCGGCCGTACAGCCCCGCCGCTGGCCCGTGGCGTGCGTTCGTGGGCGGGCATGAGCTCAACGTCGAGGCGATCACCCGGCGGCCCGTGGCGGGCTTCTGTGGCCCTCCTGGAGCGTTGTTTGTCGTTTCTTGTCGGGCGAGCGTGCATCAGATGCAAATATCCGCGTGAATGCTGGCTGTCGGGCGGCTGTCCACTTGGTGCGTAAGCAAGCGAGAGCGGGAGGGGCCACTCGGGGTCAGAAGCTGACGGGAGTGCGCGCGTGAGCGTGGAGCATGAACTGCCGGGCATTGCGGATCCCTGATTGGCCGGGGCGACCTAGTGCGCGAGGCCTAGATCGGCGCAAGACCCAAAATCCCAAGATTCAGCATTTCGGTAGTTCAGGCTTGTTTCGGAAGAGCCGGATGAGGGCGAAGTCCGTGGGGCCTCCCCACGGACCGTACTCTAGTTCGTACCGTACCTGTTCCGACCTAAATTGGTGCAACCTCTTGTCCGACAAAACGTAATCCGTTATCCAAGGACATGTAACCCTT
>Ga0172363_10001834_pt1 | contig 17083 bp, 16 predicted proteins | sample LakKivs2_kivu2a2_FD_114541 | JGI IMG/M metagenome (GOLD analysis project Ga0172363, IMG submission 114541) | Sediment microbial communities from Lake Kivu, Rwanda - Sediment s2_kivu2a2 | ecosystem: Environmental > Aquatic > Freshwater > Lake > Sediment | place: Rwanda: Western Province, Lake... | reverse complement strand
ATACAGGCATGAGCGATATCTTCGATAACGGCGTTGTAATTTTAGAGATTCAGGTGGAGTCAAGTTCTGATGTGACAATTGGTCACTGATTTGCTCAACTCGAGCCACACGGATCAAGAATTGTTCCGCCGACATCTGGCTGGGTTGGTGATGTAAATTGATCGCATATCTAAAAAGTGTTTCACTGCTTTTGCCCATGTAAAACGAGGATTGGCATCCACAAAATGCTGTGATGCACTATTGATAGGCTATGCACTATTGTCATTGCCTGGTTGGGGCTTTCAGTTGACCTCCATAACAATCTCTCATCCAGATTTCCGCCTGAGTTTCACCCATGATGTCCTGGATCACTTCCACACTACGGTTACGGCGAATGACCTGCAAGATTTTCGTCAGTAAGCAGAACACCCACTCCCATCCGTTAGTACCATCCATCCGACTGCTCGTTTCATCGCAATAGATCATCTTGCTAGGCGAATGGTTTCTTGGAGCTGCACATCCAGTAAGGTGCAAGGAGAGGAGACCCCTAACTCTATCCTGAAGAATAAAATGGTAACAATCTCTTCAATTTCTTGAGAACCGATTGACCTTGTATGTTCGGGACATTTGTCCCTATTGACGCGGGACATCTGCCTATCGACTTTCATCATCAGATAATATATAATAATTATATAAAAAGAAAAACCCCTCTCCAATTGGAGAAGGGCTAATAAATTTGCCCCAAAAACGGAGAGGGTGGGTATGCACTCAGCAGCTTATAAGTACCCCCAAGGCAGCACACTTACTGCCGAACTTAATATACGTAGAATATAACTGATAAAGTGCAGGGTCCTTGCAGACTAATTGTTCCGTTTACACTGGGCAAATTCGCTTTGTCCTAGCTTACCTATCATTGTATATGCTCCTCGGTGGATGTCAAGGTTTTGTGGGACATCTTCAGCAGAATTTCGACATCAGTACTCATCTGCCCATTATTTGCCTCTATGTCACGGTCATTCTCTTGTTGCTGTAAACGTTCTTTGGCAAACTCCATGGATGATTGGTATAAATAAATTGGCCGGGACAATTCTCCAGCAGGAGCATCCCGGCCAACGTGTGAGTGTAGCGCTTGACAATACCAGATGTAGTGCCGTAGGCAACACACACCAGATTCAACAGGTGTTGAGTATCAGAACGCCTTTAGTTGTGGTTTACCGTACGAAATTCCTGTCGAGACCATTTTCTTGGTTTATTTAATGCTTATACTGCTTCTGATTAACAGGGCTACTAGTAAACCCCAAAATAACGCTGCAGTGATGGTGTACATCACCAGCAAGGGGGTGGAAAAATTGATGATCAGAAGCAATGCCTGAATCAGCATTTCAAACACAATAGCAATGCCAACCAAACATGCATACCTGAAAATAGCCGGCTGATTTTGTTTCATATTCCAAGAATGAACCCATACCATCATGAGCATCGCCATCCCTGCAACGGATAGGACCAGCCGGAGGATACTGCCAGCAAAGGATGCATCTTGCCCCACCAAGGTAAAGCTGTAGATCGGCCAACCAATACAGCCTGTGATGAAATTTCTCCCTGCCACGAGCACACCGCTTATCAACAAGATATAAACCACCACTGTGGTAGCCATTACAAGCATCGTAAACGGTTTTGTAAAGATTGGCTTAATCACGCGTGAACCATTGTCGTTAGTGGAGTAAGCAATAACCGCGGTTGACACCATCAGTGCCTCGACCAGAAGCGCTGAACCCAGATCTACTGCCGACCAGCCAGGTGATAATCCGCGTAAAACAACCTGGGCACCAAAGTAGCTTACCAAGATAAGCAACGCGAAAGCGATCAGGGGAGGTAGCACAATCCAGCGCATGCCAGTCAGTCGAATCAAACTTGCGATCGCTGCGCTCATGATCAATAGGCCACTAATCGCAGCGAGCACGCGGTGTGTATACTCGAGGATGGGTCCGGTTTCCGAAGGTGGAATGACTCTACCAAAACATCCTGGCCAATCTGGGCAATCTCGTATAGATCTTGTCGCACACAAGACGCCTCCCATTGCGATCAACAATACCGTGGAGATTGCTGCAGCGAGGATGAGCTTTTTATGCCAGGTGACAAAAGATAGCCGAGAATTCCCAGAATTTGAAGCCACGACACCCTCCAGAGATATTCATCCGAAAATCCCTTATGTTTGGACCCTGATTTCAAAATCCATCCCCAGGCAAGAACTGGCACATCCATCCAGTAAAATCACATCAATCCATTGAACGCTAACAATATCATCGAAGTTAGCAAGTATATGGATGAGCACTTGTATTGGATCACGAATGACCTTCGGGATGATTTGATCCATCCGTATATCACCATCCCCATCAACCCAATGCTGAGTAGAGCAAGTGTCGCCATTACCAGGGCGGAGGCAGCCAGCATGGCAGAGGCAATCATGATAAAAAGTGTAGTCAGCAAGCTTGAGATGAATATCGTCGTGTGAGTGACTGCCAATCCATATACATTTGTAAAGATTGGTATACCAGCCTGAAGATAATCATCCGCATAAAGTATACCCAATGTCAGGTTATGGCTGGGAATCCAGCATATGATAACAACTGCCAGGATCAACCCAAGCAGGTCGATCTTTCCGGTGGCAGCGACACGCCCTGCAAGGATTGGCATTCCACCGGCTATACCGCCCCATAAGATAGACCAGGCAAATCGGCGTTTCAGCCATAAGGTATACACCAGTACATTCATCACTGCGCCGGTCAATACGACGAAAAAATACAACCAGGACAGTGTTACTGCCCAAATGAGACCGGAAGCAATGAGCACCACTCCTATTGCCCTAGCGATATCCGACTTGACCCTTTCGGCTGCAAGGGGGCGATTGCTTGTACGCACCATTTTACGATCGATGTCACGGTCGAAAAACATATTGAGTACGGTGCATCCACTGATCGTGATCAATAAACTTCCGAACAAGCTGATAAAGCGTAGCCAATCAGACTGGAGAGCCGGCTGGCAGAGGTAACCAGTCACCCCGGTGAGAGTCAGCATGAAAGTCTGACGACTTTTGATCAGTGGCCAGTAAGATTCTTTCAGGTGATTAGCTATGGATATGATGGCCATCATGCTGTAAATGATACATGAGAACCAGGCTTTCAGGTAGATGGAGCAATGATGAATAGCTGAAACAAATGCCTCATGGAATTACAAAATTACCGATCGTTCAGCGAATGATGCGCTGCCTCAATTGTCGCGTTGATCACATCCTCCGTATGGGCTGTTGAAATAAACCCGGCTTCAAATTGTGAAGGTGCCTGGTATACCCCGTTTTCCAACATTCTTCGGAAATATGACCCGAAGCGGGCTTTATCCGCGCCCTTAATGCTATTCCAATCGACTGGCTCTGTTTCACTGAAGAATGTTGTGAACATTGTCCCGACCCTTGTCTGCTGGATAGGCACGCTCGCTAGCTGAGCCGCTCGTGCGATCCCTTTTTCCAGTTGCGAACCTGCGGCTTCCAATTTCTTCCATATTTCAGTGGTATTAATGAGTTTGAGGGTAGCGATCCCAGCGCTCATAGCCAAGGGGTTGCCTGCCAACGTCCCTGCCTGGTACATCTGACCAGCTGGAGCGACCATTCGCATGATCTCGCGCTTGCCTCCATATGCTCCCACCGGTAAACCGCCTCCGATCACTTTACCAAGGGTTGTCAGGTCTGGCACTATATTATATAGTGCCTGTGCGCCACCGGGATGTACTCTGAAACCTGTCATCACCTCATCAAAGATCAGCAGGGCACCATGTTGCTTGGTCAGCTCCCTCAAACCCTCCAGGAAGCCTGGCTTTGGTGGTACTACCCCCATATTCCCCGCTACCGGTTCGACGATCACGGAGCTAATCTGCCCAGGATATTTCGATAACAGAGCTTCCACCGAATCAGGATCGTTGTAAACTGCCACCAGGGTATCTGCTGCAGTGGCAGCCGGTACACCCGGCGAATCGGGCAAGCCCAGGGTGGCGACTCCGGAACCGGCCTGGACCAGCAGCATGTCAGCATGTCCGTGGTAGCAACCTTCGAATTTGATGATCTTGTCCCGTTTTGTATATGCTCGTGCCAGCCGCAAAGCCGACATAGTGGCTTCGGTGCCAGAATTGACAAAGCGGATCATTTCAATATTTGGCATGAACTCCATGATGCGCTGCGCCAGCTCGATTTCCAGGAGGCATGGCGCCCCAAATGATGTGCCCAGGCTTGCAGTCTCCTGGATTGCTCTGACCACATCCGGGTGGGCGTGACCTGTAATGAGCGGGCCCCACGATAGCACATAATCAATATAACGGTTTCCATCAACATCAAAAAGATATGGGCCTTCTCCGCGCTGGATAAATAATGGCTGACCTCCCACCGCTCGAAACGCTCTTACCGGTGAGTTCACCCCGCCTGGAATTAAATTCTGTGCTTCCTTGTACAGCGCGATCGATTGATAAATATCCACAAACATCCTCCTTATGATGTGACCGCTGTAAGCGGTGATTAAGCGGTCTCTCGCGTATGCTGGATAAGCGCAGGCAGCACAGCCTCGACTGCCAGCTCGCCGGAATGGATGCAATCCGGAATGCCGATGCCGCGATAGCCGTTGCCTGCCAGTGCCAGGCCTGGGTGTTTCTCAAGACAATTAGCGATTGCAGCTAATTTTTCAGGGTGCCCAAGGTTGTATTGTGGCATTGAGTTTCTCCACACAAATACCCTGGTGATCAAAGGGGTAGCCTGAACACCAAGGGTCAGTTTTAGCTCTCTCCTGGCGATTTCGAGTAATAGATCCTGATCATCGGGTAGACAGCTTTCTTGCCCAGCCCTGCCGATAAATACCCGTAATAAGGCGTAACCTTCCGGCGCACGGTGCGGGAATTTAGTTGAAGTCCATGTGCATGCCAGGGCTTCTCTGGTTTCGCCTCTGGGAATGACATAACCGTATCCATCGAGGGAGCGTGGGATATCGGATAACCGGTAAGCCAGTGAGACCGTTGCGGTTGAGGCGTATGGGATGCTGGAACATATCCCTGCCAGGTCTGGATCTAGTGAAGAAAGTATCTTGCCGCTGATAAAAGCTGGGGTCGCCAGGATGATGGCATCAAACTCCTCCACAATACCGTCTTCATATCCTACCTGGTACATCGCACCATATTTTTCCAGGTGAGTTACGGGTGTATTCAAGCGAAGGTCTGCATCATTTGCGTCAAGATAGGCCATCAGCGATTCGACAATTTCTGCTAGCCCCGTCGTTGGGGTAAGAAAGGCGGATCGTGAGCCCTGGACAGGGTTGCTACGCGATGCAGAGCGCATCTTTAATGCCCCGCGCGCCAGTGAGCTATACTTGAGCTCGAGGTCGCGTAAATATGGGAAGGTTGAGGCAAGGCTGAGCGCATCACCGTCACCAGCATAGATACCGGACATGAGTGGCTCGATCAAGTTTTCATAAGCCTCACGCCCGAGCCGCCGGCTGATAAAGGCACCGAGGCTCTCATCTCTGTTAGGATGCGCAGCTGGAAGCAGGAAATCTAATCCCATGCGGGTTTTTCCTGGCCAGGAAATTAATTTTGATTTAAGGATTGACTGGATATTGGTGGGGATCATCAATGCCAAGCCATCCGGCAAGTGCATTAGCCTACCGCGGTGCAAGACATAAGTGTTTTTTAAGCGGGGGTTGGTCCCATATAACCGCTCGCCTAAACCCAGCTCCTTGCACAATGCAGTTGCCCATGGTTTCGTGGCCAGGAAAGTATCTGGCCCGCCTTCAATAATGAATTGGCCACCATCATGCGCCACCCGGTCGGTCATTATTTTTCCACCCCAGCGAGGCGCAGAATCAACTAAAGTAACTTTGTGTGGAAGGCTGAGTTCTTGATTCTTTTTAACGGCATAGTAAGCCGCGGAAAGGCCGGCAATACCACCACCAACGATTAGCACGCGTGAAGCTGTCATAGGCGAGGAGCCTTCAACTTCTTTATGACATTCTCGTAGGGTGGTGTGATCTTGTTTGGGTTGTTTGGAAACCATCCGGCTTCAGCGCGTCTCGATTGTTCTCTTAATTCAGTCGATCCCCAAATGAGAGTGACTCCAAGTATGCCTGTCAATGCTGAAAGCCAATCCGTAAGAATGAGTAGGGATGATAGGGTAATTAGCAAACCTATTCCCATCATATATGGCCACCATAAATACCCCAAATAACGCTCACACAAAATGACTATTGGAAAACCTAGCCCGATGATGAGCAGGGAACATAAACCGATGACAAGTCCAAATGTATTCATGGTCGCTGAACGCCATCTACTGGCTGTGCTATTTTTGAGTCGCTTGTGGTACTTCGCGATTGACTGCTTGGATCTTCATCTTTCGTAGCTAAAGCACCAGGCTCGATCAATAGGACGGCGTGGCGAGGGTTCGCCGGATTTGGCTGGGCATGCCCCTTTTGTACACGTCGTTCCTGGCGCTTAAACTCCAACACATCCCATAAAAGGGTAATCCCTGTTATTCCACACACCATAGACAACGCTTTGTTGCTCATAAAAAATGCACCAAGCTCAAGAATCAACCCAGCAGCCAGGTAAATCACCATCGGGTGCCATAATTTAGTAGATTGCGCTTCAATTCTGCGGACTGACACATGCCCAAACCAGATTCCCAGGAAAGCAGTTGCACCTGCGATCAAACCCAAGGGATTAATTGCCATAGGTATGTACCATCTCGACCACTGCTTTGGCTGCGTCTACCGGCGTGTTTTGAAGTATCCCATGCCCCAGGTTGAAAATATGACCTGGTCTATCCCCTGCTCTATGCAAGATATCCTGCACCCGTGTTTGGATCATATTAATCGGGGCGAACAAGACTGTGGGATCAAGGTTACCCTGTATACCAACCTCCTCACCTAATATACGCCAGGCATCATCCAGTGGAATTCGCCAATCAATGCCGATCACATCTCCTCCGGCTTGTTTCATCAAGGGTAAGAGCATTGCGGCGTTGGTTCCAAAATGGATGCTCGGAATCCCCAGGTTTTGGGCGGCAAGGAAGATCTTCTTCGAATAAGGTAGAACATAGGTTTCATAATCTTGGGGAATAAGTGCCCCTATCCAGCTATCAAATACCTGGACGGCTTGAACACCAGCCTTGATTTGTGCAACCAGGTAATCAACTAACACCGTGCTCAATTTTTCCATCAACAATCGCCAGGTTTCAGGCGAGCTGTACATCATGTTCTTGGTTTTTATGAAATCCCGGGAAGATCCTCCCTCTATTAAATAGGATGCCACGGTGAAGGGTGCACCGCAAAATCCAATTAATGGAGTTGAGCCTAATTCCGTCCGCAAAATACGAATGGTATCCAGTATATACCTTAGATCAGATTCCGGATCTACGGGTGGTAGAGCCTTGACCTCCTGAATCGAACCTATGGGATGATGAAATACCGGTCCTTCGTTTTTGCTAAATTCCAATCCGAGACCGAGGGGAATGGTTGGTAACAGGATATCGGCAAACAATATAGCAGCGTCCACACCTAGGGCCCGCACAGGCTGCAGGGTCACCTCGGCTGCCAGCTCGGGGTGTTTGCAAATTTCAAGCAAGGAGTATTTCTCGCGCACCCGTCGATATTCCGGCATGTAGCGCCCTGCCTGGCGCATGAACCACACCGGAGTAAATGCTGTTCGATTTCTCCTGCATGCCTGCAAGAATGGGGAGACGGTCGACGATGCAGGAGAATTTGTTGCTTGCAAATCAGTGGTTATGCTCATGCGCTTTTAAATCTCAATTAATTCTTCTTTCCGCTGACCAGTATACAAGCCGGGTCACTTTCGAGATAATCACCAGTGATTGCATACGCTCGACCTCTTTGACCTCCACACACCTGGCGGTACTCACATTCACCACATTTGCCCTTTAACAGATCAGGATTTCGCAGGTCTTTGAAAAGCTGTGCATCCCGGTAGATAGTAACGATTTCGTCCTGCCTAACATTACCAGCCGTGATGGGTAAGAAACCGGAGGGTTGGATATCTCCGACATGAGAAATAAACATGAATCCATTCCCATCATTCACTCCCTTGGTTGGTCGGTTTAATCCATCAGCGTATTGAAAGCCAGCACTCTGGAAGGTGACAGGTTTGCCATCGCTGAGTTTTCTTTTACGTTCGATCGCCACCCTGCGGTACATCGGTGCAGCTGTTGACTTGATATCAAAAGGAGCTACCTGTGACAGGTCATACAACCAGTTGAAGGTTTGCTCATGCTGCTTAGCGGAAATCATCATTTCGCGCATTGCCCGTCCCGTCGGCACAAGGAAAAATAATGACCACTGTACTGCTCTAACATCCTCAATGAATGGGACCATATCGCTTAAAATGTTGACGTTATGCTTGGCCACCGTTGTATTCACCTGGACACTTAAATCCACTTCATGCGCCCGGTGGAGGATATCCATAGTTCGTTGCCACGAGCCTACCACCTGGCGGAAGTCGTCGTGGACGTGGGGCTGGGGAGCATCAAGTGAAAGCGCGAGACGACGGATGCCTGCTGCGCGAGCATGCACCAGTCTTTCCTGAGTGGGCAAGGCAGTGGCGGTAGGGGTGAGTGAGCAACGCAAGCCACATTCTGTAGCATAAGCAATCAAATCAAATACATCTGGCCGCATCAAAGGATCGCCACCCGTAAATATCAAGATCGGGTTATTCCCAAACCTTGATAGTTGGTCAATCAGTGTTTTCCCTTCTGTCGTATTGAGCTCGCGTGGGTCACGTTTGTGTTGAGCATCGGCACGGCAATGAACACATGCATAAGCGCAGGCACGTGTGATTTCCCAAGCGATGGTAAAAGGCGCTTTTGAGAAATCGGCCTGCGCCATCCGTTCATTCTGGTACGCACGGACTTCCGCAGCCTGGTGTGTCAGCTTTGATGTAGTTTCCATTCGGTACTCTTTCCTATGGTTTCATCCAACGGGCCGCGTCTAGGGCATGATAGGTCAGGATCATATCTGCACCGGCACGCTTGATAGCGGTCAGGGTCTCTAATGTGACTTTAGGTTCATCGATCCAACCCTGCATCGCGGCTGCCTTGATCATCGCATATTCACCGCTCACGTTGTAAGCTGCCAATGGCATGGATGGAAACGCCACTTTAACGCGCTGGATTACGTCGAGGTATGGTAATGCGGGTTTAACCATCAGGATATCAGCGCCCTCGTTGACATCGATCTCAGCTTCCCTGAGAGCTTCTCGTGCATTGGCGGGGTCCATCTGGTGCGATTTGCGATCACCAAATTTCGGTGACCCTTCCGCTGCCTCACGGAATGGGCCATAAAAAGATGAGGCATATTTGACTGCATAAGAAAGGATAGGTATCTGCTCGAAGCCATTTTTATCAAGTGCAGATCGAATGGCTGCTACCATGCCATCGATCATTCCCGATGGAGCAACCATATCGGCTCCGCTTTTTGCATGCGAAACTGCCACCTTCTGCAGTACCTCCAAGGTTTCATCATTGAGCACATATCCCTCTGGTAGTTGTGGGTGAAAGTGTTCACCAGTATTGATGATGCCGCAATGGCTATGATCTGTGTATTCGCACAGGCAAATATCGGTGATGACAAGCAAATCTGGAAAACGCTCTTTCAGCGCCCTAACAGTTTGTTGAACGATTCCCTGGGGTGAGAAATTTTCCAAGCCAACAGGATCTTTTTCTGCCGGTATTCCAAACAATATGACTGCTGGGACGCCTAAAGCAGAGGTTGTCTCGGCCTCCTTCATGGCTTCATCCAATGATAGCTGATATATTCCAGGCATCGAGCTGATTTCAGTCTTCCCACCCCCATGCCGTAAAAACATAGGATAGATAAAATCAGTAACATTCAGCTCAGTTTCGCGCATCATTGATCTCAGGGCAGCATTTTGGCGTAAACGTCTTGGCCGTACAATCAGGCCTTCTTGAACCTGCTCTTCATCGATACTCAATATATCCATGCTTACCTCTTATTCAAAGACTGAATTGCCTGGATTAGCCCATCCGTGGTGAAGCGCTCTGCCACGATCAGGTTAGGCAGGCGGGCATTGCGTGCAGTTTGCGCTGTGATTGGACCGATACAGGCATATATCGGGTTCCCCGGCAATTGAAGCGGATCAAGGTCAGCTGCCCGGGTTATATCTACAAAATTTTTGACGATGGACGAGCTGGTCAAGGTCACCACATCTACGCCTGCCCGCAAGGCTAGTAAACCTTGTGCATCAGGTTGTGCCGGAAGGGTTTGATAGACCGCAACTTCGTGAACGATGCCGCCTGCCGCTGTAATTGCCTCAGCCAATGTTTTACGAGCAATCTCTGCCCGGGGTAATAGGACGTGCCGGCCGGTCAAATCACCCATTCCAGGGACAATCGCTTCAGCAATATAATCACCCGGAACGAATTGCGGAATTATGCCAAAGGATTTAAGCTCTTCAGCTGTCTTCGGCCCAATCGCTGCAACCTGCACTTTCGGGGGTAGGCCCTTCAAACCAAGCTGATCCAACATCTCAATTACAACCTTTACACCATTGACGGAGGTGAAAACGACCCAATCAAAAAAGGAAATATTGGTTAATGATTCTAGCAGAGCCTTATTCTCCGCGATGGGTTGGATCTGAATCACCGGAAAGAAAACAGGGATGTGTCCTGCGCTGATCAATTCTTCTGCAAAACCATTCGCTTGCTCGCGTGGTCTGGTGATCAATATTTTCATCAATCACCTACTGTTGCGAGGATTGCATGAGCACCTTGATCAAGTGCCCTCTGTGCCATGTCAGTTCCCAACCGCATCGGGTCAATATTCTCCCCCTCCACATTAATCACTTCTCGCCCATCCAATGATAGTATTCTACCCAGCATAGTAACTTTGCCAGGATCGTCGTTGGCTGTGGTGGCGAAAGCAGCGATCGGAGCGCTGCACCCACCACCTAAATTTAACAGGAATTGGCGCTCAGCAGTAACTGCCCTGCGAGTGGACAGATCATCAAATTGCTCTAGGATACCAAGCGTTAATTGATCACTTTTACGGCACTGGACTGCCAGGGCACCCTGCCCTGGGGCCGGCAAGATCACCTCTGTTGGCAACCACTGGCTGATGTGTTCCTCCAACCCCAGCCTGATCACACCTGCCCCTGCCAGTAAGATGGCATCGTATTGACCCTGAATTGCTTTCTTAACCCGGCTATCCACGTTTCCACGCAATGATTTGACCTTGAGATCGGGTCGGATTGCTAAAAGTTGGGCAGATCTCCGCAGGCTGGAGGTGCCAACGGAAGCTCCTTCAGGTAGAGTATCCAAGGTATAGTGATTGGATGAGATCAAAACATCGCGTGCATCTACACGAGTGGGTATGCACCCAATCGTCAGATCGTTTGGTGAATCAATGGGGAGGTCCTTAAGAGAGTGAACAGCACAATCTACTGCACCAGAAAGCAATTCACCTTCCAGCTCCTCAGTGAACAATCCTTTACCACCAATTTCTGGGAGCGATCTATCGAGTGTTCTATCACCTTGCGTGGTGATGATCCTCTTCTCACAGGTTAGATCGGGTAATAGAGTTTGAAAGGCCTGAATTACCCAGTGTGTCTGGTAGAGTGCGAGGGCAGATGGACGGCTGGCGAATACGAGACGCATAGCTTTGGCTAGGATATCCGATCCGGACATGCCATTGTATGCAATGAGCAGCTTTCATTTGAGATAGCACATAACCCCGCGGCCTCCTGCAGATCGAAAAGCTCACGGGCCACCGTTGCGATTTCGGGTGCATGGGGACAGCTTGCTATCTTCCGTAAGTGTTGGGTAGGCGATGCCAATATTTTTTTCACCAATGCACGGGTAAGTGCATCGATACGCTTCCGTTCTGTCTCCGTTAAATCAGGCATACGCTGGAAAGTCTTATTCAGCTCATAGGTGCGGATTTGTTCAGCTTGTTTCCGGAGGTCAGTGATGATGGGTAGCATATCAAGTGTTTTTAAGTATTCGAGGAATTTTGCTTTTTCTTCCACCAAGATTTCTTCAACCCTCGGAACTTCAGTAGAACGGACAGCCAAAAATTGAGTTACCTGCTGGTTTAGCGAGTCGAGATCATATAACCATACGCCTTCGATCTGACTGACATCTGGATCAATATCGCGTGGGACCGCAATATCAACCATGACTAACGGTCTGAGTGAGCGTTTTATCATCACACTTTCCATCATGCAAGCAGTCACAATCGTGTGAGGTGCGCTTGTAGAAGAGATGACGATATCTGCCCTTTCCAGCCACTCCTCAAGGTGTTCGAAGGTCGATGCGTCTGCTTTCCAGCGCCTAGCCAGGTCCTGCGCTTTATCCAAGGTGCGACTGATCACGGTAATCAGCGATACGCCTCGCTTACGGAGTGCTTCAACGGCCAATTCTGCCATTTCACCAGCGCCAATGACCAGGACCTGGGATGAGGAAATATCCGTGACTCGTTGGGCGGCTAATGTAGCGGCTAGCGAGGAAACAGACGCTGAGTTTCGGCTGATCGCGGTTTCGGTACGGACACGTTTACCTGCAACTATCACGGCTCGAAATAAGCTCGATAGCATCGGCCCGTATGAACCGCAGCCGAGTGCCAGCTCTAAGGATTGAGTCACCTGCCCTAAGATTTGAGGCTCACCAACCACCTGGGAATCCAGGCCGCCTGCGACCCTATAAAGGTGATCCACAACTTCTTCATTTGCCAACTTATATAAACTTGGCTGAAAATCTGCTATAGGAACGCCGGTGATATCAGAAAGGAGGATTTCAAGCTCGTGAAAGTCAACCTGATCGCTCGCGGTGTAAAATTCGGTTCGATTGCATGTAGAAAGGATCACGAGCTCGTGGATATTCTGGAATTGATTTCCACAACTTATGCGAGCCAGAGCGAAACGGGTACTCTCTCCACGGATCGCTATTTTTTCACGTAGATCGAGAGGCGCAGTTGTATGGTTAAGCCCAATACAAGTAAGATGCACTCAATTAACCTATAAAACGGATTGTTACTACTATAACAATCCATGATATTTTTGTACACTGAGATTTGCGATTTTTTACATAAGGAACCAGTTAGCGTTCGGTAAAGAATCTACACAACAGGCGGAAAAATATCTATATACATTAGGGAATTATAAAAATTCCCAAATAATCAGAATTTTTACACTACCAGGCTCATAAAACCATACAGATAAAATGCGTTGTTAGGTAGTGCTTGTCGATATCATTGGATATATGTCTCAGGACAGGGTTGGGTTTGTATCTCCTCCTGCATGCCATTTGCAATCAGGGCTGTTCAGCAAGGTAAAACATCATCTTATTACCGTTTTTCCCCCGTATTTTCGTTTAATAGATATCCTCTCGTAAGCTTATAAGATCTCCTAAGGCAGCTAAAACTACATATACCACCGAACATATAAAATTCCACAATAGAACTGTCAAAGAGAAAATGTCCCACTGCTGAACTATTCAGTCCAGTCTGGCCAATCTCACTTGTTACTAGCTAACCTATCGTTGTATATGCTCTTCGGTGGGTGTCAAAGTTTTGTGGGACATCGCAAGCGGATTTCAACACCGATACTTAGCTGTCCGGTATCTTCACGTATGTCCCTGATGTTCCTATCCATTGCTTTGCGTTCTACCCAATAGCGTCTTTCACTATCCATACGCAAAACATTCAAGATAGAAAATAATGGCTCGTAATCCGGGCGGACTCTTATCCACAACATACTCTTCCCAACCAAGTCGACTCCGACTTCCTGGAGCATCATATGAACCAGATCCTTACGCTCCTCATGAGTGGTATTCTCCCAGGTTTCACGTAAATCCAGCAACGTCTTCGCCGCCTGGTTGATGGTGGGCTCGGGAGTGCGTTCGAATAAAGCCAATTTTTCTTTCAAAGTGCTAACCTTTTGCCAGTATTGGTATTCCTCATCTGCGTATAATCCATGCTCATAGTTCTCTCGCATTAGACGCAAAACCCCGCGGATTTCTTTTCGCTCGGCATCCGGATCGACCAGAACGCGTTGTTCATCGAGCATCTGGCGAACGATCGGCTCCCAGTTATCCGGAAGATGAATGGACATAATCAGGTCTGCAACCTGGGCATCAATGACTTCGGCGCGTACACTCCGACCGGTGTAGGGACAATTGTTATAGCCACGGTAATGGGAATCTTCACGATAGTAAGTAGCGCAGTTCTTAGGCGTTTGAATGTGCAGCCGGCTGCCACAATACGAGCAGACTACCAATCCCTGGAGCAAGTTGATACGCACAGTTTTCATGATTGACCTAACCATCACTCGCCTGCTGGCGCGGACCGCCTGACAGCGGTGCCACAGGTCTTCACTGATGATCGCCTCGTGTTTGCCTTCTGATACCCTGGGCGTCGTGGAGCGAAAGCTGACGTCCTTTGGGCGTACGGTCATTCCTCTGTAGCGGATCCTGCCCATATAATATGTGTTGCAGAGCATATCCCGAACAGTGTCTTTGCCAAAAGGGTGATTTCGGTTGGTGAGGTAGCCTTTGGTATTTAGCCATTCGGCAATCTGCAAATCGGAGTAGGCACCGGTAGCATAGCGCTCGAACATCTCAACCACCACTGGTGCCATTTCTGGATCAGGTACACCGACCTTGCGATTCCCATGAAGCTGGCTGACATAACCCCAAGGAACCGCGCCGTTGTGAAAGCCTTGAGTCGACCGTTCTAGTTTACCTTTGTTGGTCTCCTTACTTAAATTATCAGAATAAAACTCTCCAAGGGAACTGACCAAGTGGAAAAGCAATTTACCTTCTGGAGTGCTCAGGTCGAATGGCTGCTCCACTGCTTTGAAGCTGATTTCCAGGGATTGCAGCTCGTGGACGATCTCCAGTGACCATTCCAGCCTACGCGCTAGACGGTCCACTTTATGCACATACAGCACCTTGAACTCACCTCGGCGAGCGCCTTCCCGCATGGCATTGATACCCGGTCGGTATTTTTTACGGTATGCCGAAACTGCAGGGTCGGAATAAACCTTGACGATCTTGACATTGTCACGCTCTGCCTGTTCCTTAATCTGCCTGAGTTGAGCATCGAGACTGAAAGAGTCATTCTGCATCTCAGAAGAATAACGAATATAGGCTGCTCCACGAAGCGGATTGGATGTATCCCTCTGTGTAAATTTACTCACCTCATCACCTCCTAATAATAAAGTCTTAATAGGTGCGAAATGATTGGTTCAAAGGGAAGAACTCATTCACGCCTAACTTCCAGGAGCAGGACACTTACCTTACATTAGGAAGCATCCCTGGCATTTTCGCTATCCAGCGCCATCAGGCGCAAATGCACGCGTACCAACCAGTCCACCAGGCTCTTAGGCGGTTGATTAGGGATTATTTGCTGCTCCTGAGGATGGGTTATATCATTTTCCAGGAGGCCATCTATTTGTGGGTCAGGGTTTTGGGATAAATGTTGACTTACAGGCTCATATGCCATTATTAAACCTCTTATGCTAAATAGTCTTATATGTCTCTTATGCGCTTTAGGGGATAAAAGAAAACTCCGGTTCTGGCAGGTTGACTGCCAGAACCGGAGCGTTAAATGTTGAATATGGTGTCTTTTTATTTTTGGGATTACTCTTCTCTCTTGTCACTCCACTTGCTCGATGACCAAGTTATTCTTACCAATTCAGATTGCTAGACGATCATCTACCCGCAGTGATATTGCCTGACTACCTAGAAATCCTCGGGAAAACCGATAGTGATGACCGGCTCACCCTCATCTCCAGGACCGACCACGATCCATAACTTCAGGTTGTTGCGATGGCTGATATGGGGTGGAACTTCTTCTACTTCAAACAGGCTGACTTCGAATTGACATTGATTGACTACGCCAGCCTGACGTGCAGCGAAGGATGCCAGGAAGACTACATCCCATAAGCGACCTTCATAACTCTGGCCCAGGTCCTCCTCCCTTTGATTTGGGGTTAGGCGGATATGTAAATCACCTGTGATAGCAGTGGGGTAGCGAAAACCAGCTTCCGACGCCATTTGAGAGACATCTACAAGCACGCCATCTGCCAAAGCCTGGGAGCGAGTGTAGGAGTAGATTACTTCGGCTTCATGGATGGAAGATCTAGTAGATCGCAGTCGATAACCAAGTCTTGCCTCGGAAATACGGCTTTCGAACCCGAGTCCACGCTCTTTGAGCGAAACGAAACGTCCACGACCGATGATCAAGTGATCCAACGCTTCGATATCCAGGATTTTACCTGCCTGGACGACTTCACGGGTCACTGCTACATCATCAGGACTGGGTGTTGGGTCGCGTAGAGTAGAGACAGAGACGCCATACAAAGATCGCTCTATGCGGTTTTCTCCATCCCTCTCTCCGAACCGGACATGAGACTTTCGCCTCATCCGGCTCTCCATTGAGTATTAGGTTTGACGATAACCATGTTCAGCGTGGTGGCATTTCTGGCACAGCGTTTCCAGGTCTTCAAGGCGATGGGATTTCGTGCCTTTCTTGTGGTGTGCTCTCAGGTTTTCCGTAGCTCCACATCGTACGCACTTGTATCCATCGCGCATCTTTGCCCGGAGCTTCAACTCGGCCATCTCTAGGGGTTCATTGCGAGAGTTTCTGCTAGTTGCCCCAATTGTGGCTGTGTAAATGCTTTCATCTGGGCCAGTTTCACCCATCGGATAGTCCATCAGCAGAGTTTCGTCATTTTCATCCGGGAGGTAAGGGTGTTGAAATCCATCCCTGCCCTTCTGCCTGTATCTACTCCGCTTCAGTTCTTTCCGGGTGGGTAGCCATTGATACGTCTCCAGAATTGCTAGTCCTTCACGTATCTCTGCCGTCCATCTTCTCCTGTTGTGGATGGTTTTCGTTTTGGTTTGGATGAGCATGTGCTTCCGGCTGCCTTTGTGCTTCTTGAGAAGCCATCCCAGGTATCGGAACCATGTGAACCGAGTTATTTCTTCGATGTCTTCGAGTAGGCTGGTGTGTTTGTAGTATTCAGCCCAGCCTCTTACGATAACATTGAGGGT
>Ga0172363_10001832_pt1 | contig 17088 bp, 25 predicted proteins | sample LakKivs2_kivu2a2_FD_114541 | JGI IMG/M metagenome (GOLD analysis project Ga0172363, IMG submission 114541) | Sediment microbial communities from Lake Kivu, Rwanda - Sediment s2_kivu2a2 | ecosystem: Environmental > Aquatic > Freshwater > Lake > Sediment | place: Rwanda: Western Province, Lake... | reverse complement strand
TTGAATCTCCGCAGAATAATCAGTGCCGTATGTCAAACGCATATACTCATTGATATTCGCGGCCACAAAAGAGCAATGCATAGCGTACACCTGTTCGCCATTAAAACCCATACCGTACCAACCATTAGGTCCAAGGGTATTAGGTCTAAGATTATAGATGTTGAGAGCCACAAACAACTGACCCTTTTCATCCACACACACGTTACCTCTAGTGATATTAGAGGTGTCTTTTGACATTGGTTCTACTGTTGGCATTTAATAACTCCTAATTGAGTGGGCCAGGAAGGAATCGAACCTTCTACGTAACCTTGTAAGGATTGCAGTTTAACCATTAGCGTACAGGCCCATGAGCAGGTCATGTAGGAGTCGAACCCACGCCCTGAAGGTTGGAGCTTCATGTGCTACTGTAACACTTATGACCTGTAAAAATGCGACAAATTCGCATAGTATATTCTACACCAAAGAGTCCACAACAATCAACTTGGTGCCTCTAGGTAATTTCCTATCTTGAATATGATATATAAACTACAGCGGTGTATACGGGGGTCGAACCCGCGATGCTTCCTGTTAGACAGACAGGCGTGCAGAGCCGCTACACTAATACACCGTTAACCCGGCGGGGCTAGTTGTGGAACCTGACACGGTTGAGCAGTCACGATTCCACCAGTCTTAGCTTGATAAGCATTAACCAGCTTTGCGTTAGTTACGTCTGCCACTAGCAAAACATGAGCAGCACGAACTTCAACATTACTATTATCAGCGACTTGTAGCCAAGGTATGAATGTCATGGCTGTCTTACCATCTGGACCTTGACCTAATGGCATCAATACCATAGGATGTTTCATCCTAATCAAAGCCTCATGTGCCACCAAATCCTTGATTGATTCCACTTCGCAGAAGATATCTTCGCCACTAATCAGCTTAACAAGTTTTACCATAATTTCCACCAAGATTTCTTTACCCTTTGGTATTGTTCCAATTCTTTACGTAGTTGTTTGTTGTCCTGCCTTAACTTCATAACTTCATGGAAGAGAAGCTGACAAGCAGGAGGATTACCATGTTGGTTTTCTCTTATCATTCTACACACTAATCTAGGCATCATCATCGGACCTCCCTATGGTTAATGGTTAGTCCTGCATAAATATCCTAAAGCCCTGCATACGAGAATCGAACTCGCCACGATACGATAGACAGTCGTACATCACCCCCAGGTGAACTATGCAGGATATAAAAGGCGACAATCGGGCGTAGGAGTTTACTAACCTTGTGCCAACATTCAGTAGCCCAAAGGACTACCGCCAGGAATCGAACCGGAAGGGGTTTTAACCAAAAACATGTATTCCTACAAACATTCGCCAGTAGCTAGGGTGGGACTCGAACCCACACTGTCGGCGTTCTAAGCACCGCGACTCCTGCCGTTGGTCTACCTAGCCATCTAAATCTTTTAATTGCCATAACCCATTATGTAAACCTACATGACAGTTAAAACACAATGGTATTAGATTATCTTTGTCATTATTAGCTCTATCTTTATCTATATAGTGGGAGTACATGGAGTCGAACCAAGCCAAGGAACTTATCAGGTTCCATAGTGCAAACCGGCACGTCTATTCCCATAAAAAACAACCTAAGCACAAGTTCTCTCGGCTGCTTAGCTATGACCGACCGTTTTATGACAGGTTCATCTTTCGATATAGGTCGTCTGTACACGCGGCTGTATACCGCTTCATAGCTTTCGTCCTTGTTGTCAACCGTCACGTTCCACAACAGCATGGTACTTCAACAGCAGTTATTCTGTACTTGTTACAAGCCAACCGTCGCTGACTTGCTTCGTATACATACAACCTTGATTCCAGGGTAGAATCTTAGTCATATCCCTTGCGGGCAGTCGTGGTAGCCTTGCGGCACCACCGTAGACACTTCTAACTTACTGTCGTTACGTTCTGGTGGATGTGCCACCTTTCCCTGACAACTTAGTCAAGTATAATTCACAGTAATCTTGATGAACGCACAAGTCCATTATAACCGCTTGCCAGCACTCTATAGGTGGTACTATAGCTCATGGAGTCGGCCACACTACTAGGTTTTGGGGATACCACTCCCTTAATCCTAGACCTTAACGGTCTTAGCCAGACTGCGTTAACAGCCTGGTCGTAAGACAGGCTTTTGTATATGGTACAGGCAAGCCTGTATCCCACCCGCCCTGTGACGCAAAGTGGTTTAACGTCGCTACAACAACGCGACAAGAGAGGGGAGAAGGAATCGAACCTTTCGCCTACGGTTTTGCAGACCGCTCACACACCATGTATGATTAGGCTCACCACTCATTAGGTGCCCCTTTTATGGTAGGGACCACACCTTTATCGGACTAGTCGAGGTGACACGAATTGAACGTGCAACCTTGTGGTCCCAAACCACACGCTCTGACCAGGTTGAGCTACACCCCGAGTTGAACCCACTATCCGAAGTCCCAAACTTCGTGTGTTACCCTTATACTATCCAGTTATCAGTCGGAGATAAGGGAATTGAACCCCAGCGGCAGCCACCCCAGCAGATTATAATGCCACCTGTTTTACAGACAGGCGTGGGGAATACCTCCGATTTGGTCGTCGGTTGCGACCAGCTTGATAACCCACAAACTACTAGAAAGGGACCAGCATTAAAACAACTGCGGTTTGCAAGGCAGAACAGTTGTTTCACCCGTACCAATAGGGCTGCTTTTATTCTTGCCGTCCAACTCTTTTATTATATCACAGTTTGCGAAGCTGTAAAGGATACGCCGCGAGAATTTTCTCGATATCAATATCCTTGTTGCTCCACCAAGCCACTTCGTATTCTACCGTGGTCCGATACTCACGTTCTTTACGTATTGGAGTAGCGAGTGGCACGTAATGGTAAACGTGACGATAACCAATCTGGTGAGAGGTTACAAGCTTACCATCCTGAAAGACATGGTGATATACTGGTACGTTATACCAGAGTTTGCGTTCCTCTGTCTGCCAGTACACCGACACACGCTTTTCACGTCGCGGTAGGATACGATACGGAATATCGTGTTTCTCAAGGTATTGGCTTAGTAGCCATGTTCGACAACGACCATCGGGAATAACGATAACGTGCTTCTGTGGTCGCCCGTCTACGTGATACTGCTTGTCACGCTTACGCTTCCAAGACTTCTTATCACGAATGTAATGACGGTCACGATAATCCCAATTGGTCAAGACCATACGTACTAGCTTGGCTCGCTTAGCACGCCCCCAGCTACGACCATCTTCGTCTTTTAGGTTCGCACGAAACTCTTGACCTAAACGATACCTAAACTGCTTCTTCATTCATCATCTCTATTAACATAGGGTTAGATTTGTGTTAACTACCAATTGGTAGTATGACAATATCTATCTATGCTAATGGAAAACTTACCAGTACCCATGTTGCTTCTCCCATTTAGGAATTTTACATAGTTGTTTCCATAGTGCGTCATAGGAGAATCGAACTCCTACCTCAACCTTGGCAAGGTTCCATGCAGATGCCACTACACCAATGACGCAAACTCTGATACTATCTACCGCGTCGGATATTCGCTAGTAGCCCCAAGCAGAGTCGAACTGCTCAATCAGGTTTCGTAGACCCGGTGCCGCATCCCTCGGTGAGGCTATTAAGTAGGGGTAAGGGGAGTCGAACCCCTGTCTCCTGGGTGAAGGCCAAGTATCCTGACCGCTAGACGATACCCCCATACTTACTTCTTAGACTTAGGTTTCTTAGCCTTAGTCTTTTCCTTTGGCACTCCCTTAATGTCAATCTTACCATCTTCATCAACGGAGAACGTCACTGACTTACTCTGTTGAATGGTACGTAGGAATGTCTTATCCTGGCAAATGGTCTTCTGCCACTCTTCCATTATTCGCATACCCAAGAGGCGATAGTTCATATCACACTTCTCAGATAAGTCTCTAACCATATCACAACGCTGTTCTGCATTAGCTAACACCTTCGGTGAAACACTAACACTAGCTGCTAGGTATGGCGGTTCATCACGACCAAGGTTAACAGCCTGACCAGATACAGTTGTACAATATAGTACACACCAAAAGAGAACTATACTAAACCTCATACACACTAACCTTCATACCTTTCTTTTGGGCACGGTCTATCATATCAACCGTTCCGCCACTCTCGCCATCCCAAATGGCAATTAAAGCACCAGGTTGACCAGCGTAATCCGCCATCTCCTGATTGCGGTCATAACCGGCTCGCTTGTTGTACTTCTTCCCTGCTCTATTTATACCAATCTGAGCAGGAGAAAGTCCATCAATTTTATCCCAGGCGGCGGGCATCCTCTTGACTTTAATACCTCTATTGTTAGCCCACACAATCGCTAACGTATCAATGCCAGAGGCACAACCGCTCACCACTTCTGTTATTTTACCACTAAATCCAGAATAGTCAACTGCTTTCTGAATCAATTTTGGGTCGCGTAGGGACCGGCTTCCGGCTATGATTACCTTCATCGCTGATGTCTTTTCCTCATTTCCTCTGCTTGATTCTATCGCGGCGTCGTTGTAAAGTAATGTTTTACCTAGAGGGAAGGGTGGGACTCGAACCCACGCACCGCAACTTAACAGGTTGCCGCTCTAAGCCGCTGAGCTACCGACCCATTGCCAGTATTATCGGACTGGCGACCGCTTATATTTGAATTATACACCAGATTTTTTGGTTGTCAACCCAAAAAAATGGGGTGCTTTGCAGCACCCCTTAAATACCAAAGTGGGATTACCCTGGTGGTTGCTGCCCTTGCCGCATCTTGAGCCATTCATTAGGATGTGGGAAGTTAATGCTAGGTGTTACTGGATTATTCGTAGCCATACGTAGGACAACCCATAACACCGCAATAATCATACCACCTATACCAATAATGATAGGATTCTGTGCGAACTGTGGTAGGCCGAATATGATACTCGTTATAGATAATAGGAACAAACATAACGCGGCCCAAAATGTCTTTGTCTTCCACAACTTTTTAATGTCCCTAATATCCATTAAGTCATCACCCTTGACCGTGGTAGGTGGAACTGGATAGTTAATTGGGAGTGGATATGGAGGAACGCTTACCACTGGTAGCGGCACCACTGGCGTTGTAGATTCTGACTCTATTGGTTGAGGTACTTCAACCTTCTTCTTGCGTGGCTTACGTACCACTTTTTTCTTCGTCACTCTTTTTACCATTCTTCAACCATTCTATAAAGTCTGTGGGTGACAGATAACCAGAACCTCGCCTGATTAACTTCTTACCATCCGTAATAATATACACCGGAACTGAATGAATCTTCAAAAAGTCTGCGATGTCAGCTTCTATATCACAATCAACACCGTGAATTAAACCAACATTCATCTTCACTAACTCTGCTCGTACATTTTCATCCTTCAAAGTCTCGGTCTTGAACTTCTTACATGGTATACAAGACTGTGTAGAGAATATAATGAAGACCAACTTGCCCTGGTCGCGGGCATAAGCTAATACTTCTCTGTAACTTGTGGGAGCAGAAGGGGGAGCCTTAACTTCTACCTTTGGTAGTGGTGGTAGATGCCTGCCATCGGTGGGGACCGGTGGTGGTGGCAATGGATAAGGCGGCTTCTCCCAAGGTTTCTTTTCTTCCTCTGCCTTTGGTGGTTCGCTCTTAACTACAGGATTAGGCTTATCTGGTTCTGGCATAGGTGCCGGTCCAGGCTTAGGACTCTCAGCCTTTTCATTTAATAGCTTCGTAATTCTGTCTATACTCTCCTGGTCAAGATAGACCGGTGGAGTTGTAGTAAAGCTAGACCCTGGTAGGCGAGCCTGTGGTATTTCAGGAACGAATGTCTGTGGTAAGTCTTGTACAGTAGCAGGAGGAACAAGCTGCTTGACTTCATTATCCTTTTTCTTAGGCTTACCTTCATAGATATTAGCCGACGCAGGAACGTTGACTAATTTCCCTGCTATTACTGACGCTGCATACCCACCCCAATAAGTCTTGTCATCGGGGGCTTTAGGACCAGCGGCTAGTACAGCAACTATTAGTAGACTTGCAATGTTCATTAGATATTACTCCAATCTAAGCTCTTACGCTTAATACCTTCCATGCCTACTTTAACGAACATATCTTGTTGGGCTACAGCCTTAGCTACGACTTCGTAATCAATACCGAAGCTACCTTGTGGTTGGTCCTCATACGTTGGACCCTTAACCCAATCTTCACCCCAGCTATTGATACAGATAAACAACTTGCGGCCTGACGCTGTAGTTCTACGGCCAATCAAAGCCATGCTATGACCCCATTGACCGGTTTGCTTTAAGGCACCGTCACTGTCACGGCTAGTAGCAAAGCCAAGGTCGGAGCACTGGTTTAATGGATGCCCAGCACCGATTAAAGACCACGCTTCCTCGACACTCTTGACTTGGTAACTACTCTTCAACTTAAACTGAGCGGCGATAGGCTTTAGGTCTTTCGGCATACCCTTAGCACCCCATTGGCGGCAACGCTCAACGGAGTAATCGCTTAGGTCAACGCTGCCATAAGCCTGTTGGAATAGCGTACCCATTGTGGTAACACCCTTAGCTACAGCAGAGCCACGGCAACCATCACTACCACCTAGCATGTTACCAGCTTCACGACCGATAGCGTAGCAAGCCTCGGCTGAAACCATACAATTAAACTGCATAGGTACATGACCCATAACAATATCAACTGCTAGTTCGGTAGAGAGGTCCATACCTTCGGCATTACCTACACAGCTACCGATTCGACCTTGGTTATAGCTACGCAAGCATAACCATTGACCATTCTGGTACAACCAACGCTTCTGTACCGCTGGTGAGCAATGGCTTAATAGATAGACCACAGGACGCCATAAGAAGGTGTCTCTACCATCATCTGTTGCTACTAACTGAGCTACATCATCGCTATACATGCCACCTAAACTCTCGGCGTATGCGGCGGTAGCTTCTGGATTAGGGGTATAACCATAATTGTACATGGACCGCCTCCTACTTTACAAGGGCACAAGCATAAGCTACAGCACGGCATAAATCTACAGACTTAGCACGACGAGTCTTGTCTAGTTCTACAGTACCGTCAGGAAGTTCCTTCTCAAATACTGGACCAACTACATCGCCAAGACCACTAGCTTTACCAAGCGTTTGACCATCAAATTCAATGTTGACAGCCTCGCGGATAACGTCACGCATGTTAGCTACGTATAGAATCTCAGGCTTAGAGCGTGTTCCGTCATGTTCTATCGTGTCTGCAAGACCAGAGAATAAGCCAACTAGCTTATGGGCTATGACCTTATCCTTTAGCTGAGCAGGGATAGAAGTGTCAAATCCATACATGTTATCTGGCTTAACCAATTCAGCAGTAGGCGTACCCCAGCTTGGCATTTCAGGGACATACTTCTCTACTTTAGGATAGAACAGTAGCCCAATCAGTAATACCACACACACTACGTTAACGACTGTTTTCATTTATGGTGCCTTTGGTAATGATGGGGTTAAAATCTTGTTCTTAATTACGTCAAGGGCTTGTACTGCGGCTGGGTCAGCGGCGATACCAGGAGCCTTGCATAATGCCAACCAGTTATCAATCAATGCGTGAACGTCATCAACTACCTTCGCCACGTCTTGCTTAACTGGGTCCAAGTCCTTTACGACTTGTGCATTAGCAGATTGCAAAGCTGGGAACTTAGTCTTAATCCAGTCCCAACCGCCATTCGCTAATACCAATACAACAACTACAACACCAATAGCTAGTTCTAACATTTAATGTTCTCCTTCCCTCCAAAACGGGAAAAATGGATGATGTGGTTTCTTCGGGTCTTGTTTCTTCCAAATGCCTCGACCAGCCTTTTCAGCTTCGGCCTGAGCAGCTACGAATTCTTTATCTGATACAGTAGCTTTTGCCCAACCTCTACGTAATTGCTCAAGGTTACAGTTAGTACCACTATGCATGACTATACCAGCGTTGTCAGCCCTGCCATGCTTATGTCCTTCCTTGAGTTCTACCTGGATAGTATCACCTTCACTAACGATACTACGTAAACTAGTGGCTGCTTCATCAGCTACTTCTGCCGGAATTTCGATACCCCACAGGGATGTTACCCTGCTTTGTCTACCGAATAGACCAGCCCTGGTAGTGATTTCATCACCAGAATCAACGGTTAAGACACGTTCGGTGACTACAATTTGTCTGCCACCATCGTCACTACCGCCGCCTCTGTGATACCATTTGTTACAGCAGTACCACCCTAAACAAAAGCAGATAAGATAGGGTAATATGGTTCTAAAAATGAACCCGGCGACTTGCAATACAACTTCTAATATAATACTCATGGTAGAGTCTCCTCTACCTTATTATACACTAAAACTTAGCCAAACGTCCTCTTTAGCTCGGTAATAAACCAAGAGTCTAATCCGTCCTCTATAGCTGACGAGATTGCAGCGGTTGGATTATCTGGTAAGTTAACGTAAACTCCACGTAAACATGCTACTAAAGCACTATCACCTTTGGTAAAGTGTTCTTCGATTGACTGATGCAATCTACCTATGAAATCATATTGGTCTGCGTTCATATCTAAAACCTTGAGTGGAGGTAACGGGACTCGAACCCGTGTCCATAACTACTGCATTGCACAACTTCTACGTGTGTAGCTTCGCATACAATCCTACGAGCGGGATATCAAACAAGCACACTAACTAACGTATCAGATTAAGCTCTGAGACTCAGCTTGCTTAGGCAGCCATTGCAAAGATGTTAGTCTTAGCTACAGAAACCTTAGCTGGGGCACCGATTACCATTTGCTGAGCAACGGTAAAGGTGCGGGGAGTTGCCTTCTGTTCGGCAGTTAAAGTTTTAGTCAAGTATTTACGTGGCCTCTTGACCAACCACGACACGCAATCATACCACTTAGTAGTATGTCGAAACCTAGTACCCCCATACAGCACGCGGCCCATACATACTCCACCAGGGAATAAATACAGGAGCCGGGTATGTAGTGTAAGATGGTAGAGTATAAGCAGGGTAAGGATAGTAGTAATATGGCTGATAATAACCGCTACCGTAGTAGAAGTTAAGATTTACGCTACCACGATATCCGTACCCATACCCACCACCATTGTAGTGATGCTGATTATAGCCGCCGCCACTGATATGACCTGTATTACGAGGTCCATCAGCACAGGCATAAGCAGCCAAACCAAATACGATAACGATAGCTAATAGAATTCTCTTCATGTTATTTCTCTTGCTAAGTCAGGGTGACTGAATTTGAACCAGCGACCTTTTGCACCCCAAGCAAACGCTCTAAACCAGACTGAGCTACACCCTGATTGTTTAATCTTTAGTGAATATCCAATAGATAACATATAGCCAGCTAAGTAGAAAACCTATCACTGTCCATAAGATATCTTGGTTACGCTTCCAGGCAAGGATACCGGCAATGATATTACCAATACCAATACTACTTACCCATGATGTCAAACTAGAAACTGCAAATAATGTTAGCATGTTATTGTCCGAACTTTTGTTGTACTATATATGGTATTTCGAGTCAGGGAGATAGGAATTGAACCTACGCCGCGTGTTCCCGAAACACGCATACTACCACTATACGACCCCCTGATATGGGTAGGTATTTCAACGCCGTAGCCGGGTATCTAATCCGCCTACCCTTAAATCCTAACGTGGGCAACGACTGCCACCACCAAAACTCATACTAAAGCCACCACGATTGCAGCGACCGTTTGGGCAGTTGCCATTACCCATCATTGGATAACTAGAATAGCTATCCATAGATTGTAGGCTACCATCAGGCATTTCCATATAGGAACCTAGATAAGTAACTTGCTCTTGAGCTACCACAGATGTTTGTGGACCACTAACTACTGGTGCAAGACGCTTAACTGGTGTGCAAGCCTTTGGTGCAGGTGTTTCGTATACCTGTGCTGGGGTGCAAGCCTTGGGCATATTAGTGGCTTGAGTACAAGCCTTCGGAGTGGTATCAACCAAACCATAGTTCTGCCCATAAAGTACCTGACACGCGAAACAGCAAAGCATAAATGTTAAAGTAAAAATTACGTACTTCATAACTAATCTCCCTTATTTGTTAGGGTACACTATGACTAAGTAATTATACACCAAACGCTTCTCGGGAGTCAATTAGCCACTTAATTCTGCTAGGTCTCTATTACGCGCGATAGCTCCGTCCTCATAGGGGGCTACCTTACGACGATAGATTTCAGCCTTAGCACACTCCAATGTCTTGATAACATTAGAGAGACTAACGTAATTCCAACCAGTCTCGGGCTTGAGAGTGCCCATAACTAATCGGGTTACGACATAGTTAGCTAGCCCATCACGTTCCTCGGGCTTAGTATGCTGTAGAATATCATGCACTACAGCATCAATCTTCTCGTCCACTACCTCTCTTAACACATTGTTAACATACGGCATGTTTATTCTCCATGTAAAGTAATTGTCCTTCTGGTGTCAATCTGTTGTAGTCAAAGAACATCCAACGCTTGTAATGGTCTGGATTCTTACCAGAGTGAACCTTCGCTACGTAGGTCTTTAACTGCTTCCATGTATCGAAGAAAAACTGGTGTGGAAATACGCCATACAACCAGTCAGGCACGTCACCTTTTCCTTGCTCACAATGGATAAGTACAGGACGCTTTAGACGATTCGCCCAAAACAATTCCTCATACGTACCGCAAGTGTGGATTGAAGTATCCAGGTTACAGATTAGGAAGTCTGACATATCAACCATACGTAGGTCAACGATACGCAGCAGACGAATTTCCTTCTGTAGGTCTGCCCAGCGGTGTCGGTTTTTAAGATTGCGACGACGCTTACGGTCTTCCACCCCCTCATGCCCGATTTTAATTGGCTTGTCGCAGGGATTCAATACGACGATATCGCGGTCTATCAGGAATGGGCTTATATTCTCACGCCAGCCAACACCAACGTCAGCTACGCGGTCCATAGCACCTATTAGGTAGCAACGCATACCGCTTAATCTACCTTCTTTCATTTTCTTTTCTCACTTCCAGTCTTAACTTATCAATGTGAGTCTTGGGGTCATGCTTCCAAGCACTCCATTGTGCTTCCATCCTATCAATAACATCCCTTGTTACAAGGTCGTCATGTCCACAAGCTAATGCTCGTCGCTTACATTCTTCTATTGGTGTATCAACTAAGCAGTAGTCTGCATGTAAATCGACACGAAGCACACCCATAATACTAGCATTAGAAGTATGAGTTTCATCTGCTAGTACATCATACCCAGCATTAAAGAAGTAACGGAGCATGAAGTTTTCTAGCTGCCATACTTCGACTTCTTTCTCGACCCAAAATCGCTTACCATGTAGGGTTAAACGAATCTGGTCAGCATTGACAATCACACGCGGTCGGGGTTCTCTCAATCTACCCTCACCCCAAATACATTCTCCATCACGAATGTTACATTCGTAGTTTAACCAAGCCTTAGCTTTGGTAGACTTACCTGACCTTGGTAGACCGATAAGCATATAAATGTGACCAGCAATAATTGTTTTCTCCTACTGTATGATAGCCTGTGCGAAGCACTTGTCAACGTCCCGTCGAACCAAATCCTGCGGTTCCACGGTCGGAGGCAGGTAGTTCATCGGTCCAGGCCGCTTTGCCTTCGATAACTCTAGTAATTAAGCCCTGAATAATCTTGTCACTCGCCTTCACAATATGAATCTTCCTGCTAAGATTGATAAGTGAGACAAGCCACTCACCACGGTAGGTGCAATCAATCACACCAGCGAGTCTATGAACGTTCTTCTTAGCCCCCATACCGGAACGGTCCCACAACAGCATGGCGAAGTAGGGGTCAATGGCGCACGCAAAACCGGTGCGAAATAAATGCGATTCGCCGGGATGCATGAATAGGATGCGGTCGCCAACTTTTAATTCGCCCACCTTGACTGCTAACTTCTTATTGTAATCAGCCCGCGATTCATCTTGGAGGTAATCCAAACCATACCAACGTTCTTCCTGAGAATACTGCCAACCTTCGCGGACCTCATAAAACTCCTCGTCAGCCACACAGCAGATATCCCACCCCGCTTCTAGCTCACCAGCTTTAGCAGGGAGAATGGCATCAGGATGAAGTTGCTTACACTGTAGACTAACTGACCTGAATAGGAACTCTTCGATACGTTCAATCTTATCCCGTAGGTCAAAGGCACTAGGGGTTTTGCCGCGTGCTTCCTCTTCATAGGATGAGACATAGGGGATACCGTGTTCGTCGCGTGCTACGTGCATAGATTCTCTCAAAAAACTTTAGGGATGAATGAATTGAAACGACTACAAAAAAAGGTGGGTTGCCCCACCTAATTTTCAAAACCAACGTAAATGGGCCAGACTACTAGTGATTAAGTTCATACTGTTTAATCCTAACCATCTGTTCCAAAGCATCTTGTTGTTGACGCTCTTTAGCCTCACGATTTAAGCGTTCAGCTTTCATCTGAATGTATCGTTCGTTTTCTTTGTGTATCTGGTCTGGTGTTTTTTCACAACCTACCACAGTAAATACCAACAATAAAAGTAGCCATTTCATTTTACATTACTCCTGTTCGACTCAATACAATATGAGTTTGACCATATTATACCAACTTCTCGCGGCGGTGATAATTCATTAAGCAATCTCGGTTTGTCAACGATGAATTTATCAACCTATGTAAACAAGTGATTCAATACAACGGAGGAGAATCGAACTCCTAGTGCGACCTACGTACCGTCGCTCCATGCCCGTATGCACCCGCTGTAAACTATGGACCTAAGACTCAAGTTAATAGCCAACCATATTACCTATGCCCTCAGTGACGAAAAGGATGATAGGAAATGCTAGGGTTACTAGCAGAACTTCAAGGTCTATGTTTGGTCTTGGCTTACGTCTTAGGTCCAAACAAACCTTTTCATTGACATGTATTCCTATCTACATTCACTACCAGGGAAGGCTATAGTTATAGGCATTACTATAGCCCGTTACTCCCTGGATTTACGAATTTGACCATATCATACCAGTGTCTCGCGGCGGTAGTAATACATTAGATAATCTAGGTATATGTACTAAAGCCGCTAATAGAGCCAAAGGTGATATGACACACGCAGAGTTTATACAATTCTGTCGTAATGTCATATCACACAATGACTCGGCGTAACGACAGGTCTTGCGACGTGTCGAATTACTTATAGTTCGACTGACTCAATCACGCCGACAAAGTTCATAGACGGGTCACGCTTGAAGAACTCTGCCATGATTGCGAACACGGTGTCTGACCACCCACCGATATTCATAACCTTACCCTTTATGTCAGGGACTTGGGTTGTGCCGTAAGGTTGAATGTCGATGTTAACCAACTTAGCATTGCGGTACTTGGCACTGTACTTGCACCATTCAGCACAAGTATCACCACGACCACCATAACCAGACCAACTCTCGTTGTCAGATACAAGGATGATGTTATCAACCTTAATCTTACCGTTGTTAAGGAACTGGAATGGAAGCGAGCAGTTTGTACCACCACCACCGTAACCAGCTAGGATGTTAGCGTTCGTGAGAACAGCGTCAAACGGGTTCAGGTGAGGGATATGCAGACCGGTACGACCAGCCCAACCGGCGCAGTCGAAAGCCAGCACGACTGTAGCCCTGTTCTTGCGAAGCAAGGCAGAAGCGATTAGTGCAGCTACGTCAACGCAGCGCGTTACGGTGCTTACGGTTCCACGGTGCCCCGTTATAGGGCTACTCATGGAGCCTGATACGTCAATAGCAACCATCGTGTCGCCCGGCAAAGCAGGGACATTCTCAACGGCAGTTTCCATTGCCTGTTGTAGTGCGTTACGCAACTCAGCAGGGATATCAGTGGTGTTCTGATATGCCGTCATCAACTGGTATGGGAACACGTTGAACTTACGAACCAACTCAGGGTCGGCCAGCTTTTCAGCTAGTTCATTCACCAACTTACGGTCAGCAAATACACCCTTACGGTTAAGGTTGCTAAGGTTCATACGCAAGGTATTCCAAGGCATGTTGCGAGCAACTTCCTTCCACTGTGCCTCGGTGAGGTTACAGTTGGTAAGTACCTGGAATGGTAGGTCAGGAACCTTGCGGCTTTCACCACGCTTTAATGCCTCGAAAATCTGTAGGTCATCAGGCAACAGAGATTCGTCGTACTCACGGTTAAGCAAGTAACTGAATACGTTTTGCTGCTCCTGGTCAACAGGACGTGGGTGAACCATCTTAATTACGTCAGCAAGCGATGGGTCGCTGTGACCCACACCAGAAAGGAATAAGCCCTTGCCGGTCTTACTGGTCAACCACTCTTGAATCATATGCTTAACAGCAGTACCGAAGGACTTACGGCCAACAGCACCACTACGGATGATTTGTACGAAGTTGAACAGCATCTTGCTATTGGTGCAAACGCGAGGAAATGCTGCACGCAACAGGTCAATCTCACCGCGAGCGGCAAGTACAGCCAATAGGTATGCAGGGGTATCCTTCATCTTGCCGTTCTCACGGGCATAGATAGCCAACTTAGCAATGAACTTGGAGTCGCATTGCTTAGCTAGTGACTCAACTTGCTTGAGTTGGTCCTTAGCATTAGCATAGTATACAGAATTGAAGGTGCCGGTTACGGCATACTGAGCCAAAGCGTGCTTTGCACCCAGGTCATAAGCTATACCGCCAGCTTCATTAACAGCGTTAGGAATAGGCGTGCTACGAGAAACACCACGCCCCTTAAATAGAGACTTGTTAGCCATGATTATCGTCCTTTCATTCGTTAAACTAAACGACCATTTTCCGATTGTACTACTATTATACACCAGAATCCAGAGTTGTCAACCATTCCCCGGTGGATTATTTTATCATACAGTTGTCGGCGTTATCCTGAGCCTTCCTAGCAATCTCACAGTGTTGAGTAGTATTGTATGGGTTAGAGGAACATGGACCACCAATGTTCTCGTTCGATTTCTCCCATTCATCAGACAAGCATATAGCCCTTTGAAAGCGGGACATTTCTTCTCCTGCTATTATCAAGCGAAGGATAGCCTTCACCTTATCACCTCACCCGTAAAGAGCATAGGTACTTAGCGAACGCTTCATCGCTGCCGGTCCAATGCCCTTCCTCAATTGCTTTGTTTACGAGCATCCTAGCCTTGGCCTTCTTATGTCCAAGTTGTGCCAGCATTATAACAAAGGGTTCCTTATCACTAACCGGATTAGGTACACTGGTGGGGAACTTAGCTTTGTCATCAAACACAGCATAACTGACATGCACATCACGTATGGGTTCGACTGGTGTAGACTGCCTACACGAAAAACATACGAACTTTCCATACTCGCGCGACTCAGTTAGCGACAGCCAGTTTTCGCCGCCGCATTTTGGACAGACGTATAATAGGTCTGCCTCCACTCGCCTCGGCTTCATCCTTTCCATTCTGCAACCTCTGCATCCGTTTGATTGCCCCAAAGACTCTCTTGAAGCGGTTTTTACCTCGCACGGGTTCCCAATCCCCCCTGCGATTCCACAATAATTTATACGGCTTGTTGTCGTCAAGGGCAATAGGAACTCCCATGAAAATGGGACCGAAGCGAATCCTATAGTGTCCATCCCTACTCTCATAGGTCTTTGACTTAATGCCATAGTAGCGTTCCCGTACCCTCTTTTCGTGGGCATCCTGGCACGGCTGGATAAGCTTTAGCAGCCGCCTACGCTCCATGCGGTCTACACCCTGGCGGGCATCCTTAATCTCAGCCTCGCGTTCCTGCGGCGTTATATCGGGATGCTGTACACCCTTCACCAGGAACCCAGCACCACACGCTACGCAATTCCATGCTCTAGGCCCATTACGGGTGCCACACTTACCACAAAATTTTTCCCCTCTCGCCATTCTTTCTCTCCAAAAGACAACTTACAAGACCAAACATTTGGTCAACTTACTGTAAAAGAGTTAGTTGATGTAGGCTCGGCATGACCTCTTATCGGCTTTCTCGGCCTCATACTTCAATTATACCACAGATTTCCGCCCTGTCAACCGCATTTCCGGTGTATAATTATAGGGGTAGAACTAACGGAGGTAAATAAAGTGGCTGATACAACTATTAGCATAGGTCAGTATGCAGCGTATGAGAACGGTAAAGTTACCGTTTATCCAGACTTTCCTAGTATATGTTACAATCTATTCGTATGTCCGTTACATGGTAACACCACCGAGGTGTTCTCATATTATCGAGCATGGACATATAAAGAGATTGTGCAAATCTGTAAGGATAAGGGATGGATTGATGCTAATATGAAGTGGCAAGTACCATTTCCTGTAGCCGCTAATCAAGACCCACCCATTACTCTATTCGGCAATGTTGACTTCCCGCCCACCGAGCCTATCGTCGCACCACCACAGAATCTATTGATTCCTGTATTGTATAACACTGACTTAACCGATGTAGGCCACTTAATACTTGGCAGCCCAGTAACGCATCCTGTAATTATCAATAACGGCAGGATGTATATTCACTATAAGACATACTCTATTTGTAGTTCTATATTTAGTTACACTGGGACATTTGACCTACGAGCGTTATCCGAGCTAGTCCACTTTGAAATATGGGATACGAGTATTACTTCTGTAGATGTACGTGGATGCAGTAAACTATTTCTATTTAAGATATATAATGTGACTGCACTCAATACAGATATGGATTTGTCTAATCAGCCCACGCTACAAACAATTGAGATTATCAATTGTCGCCTTAAATCTATTAACATATCTAACTCACCAGCTATTAAGACTATCAACGTAAATTACAATAATGGCTTACCATCGTCATCGGTAGACCATATCATCAATACGATTGCGGCTGGTAGTGTTAATAATGGTACTATTAGTTATTTTGGATGCAATCCAGCTACTGACGCCTCTGCCGCTTCCAAAACGATTCTATACAGTCGCGGCTGGGAGATTCACGGTTCACTTCCACCTCCAATACCCGGGGGCGGGGGCGGGGGCGGAGGCGGGCCTACCATGT
>Ga0172363_10001831_pt1 | contig 17089 bp, 17 predicted proteins | sample LakKivs2_kivu2a2_FD_114541 | JGI IMG/M metagenome (GOLD analysis project Ga0172363, IMG submission 114541) | Sediment microbial communities from Lake Kivu, Rwanda - Sediment s2_kivu2a2 | ecosystem: Environmental > Aquatic > Freshwater > Lake > Sediment | place: Rwanda: Western Province, Lake... | reverse complement strand
GTTCCGGAACGGCCTCGTCGGATGGTCGCAGCATACGCCAGGCATATATACCAGTAATGACGATTGCTGCTACGACTACTACCAAGACAATGAGCCGCATTGGTGTGAACGGTCCCCGTTTACAATCTAGTACTTCCTTCATAGTATGCCTCCTTGAAAAATTGCTCGCTAAACCCTCTGGAAATGCCTTCTACCAAACCTTACAGGGACACTCATCTTACCAAGAAAATGCCTGCTCCCGCCAACACCCCTAGTTATATAATACACACCAGTCGGCACATTAACAACTGATCTAAATTCCAGGGATACCATGCCATTCATACCTACTACAAATCAGGTATTATCCTCCAGAGTACACCCGTTTTTATCGCTAAATGATAGTGGCCTGCACTTTTCTGACATAAGTGCAATGATTCCCAAATCTACATGATAGACAAAAACAAGCCAGCGGATTAGAATGGCAATAGTATTCGCCCTTGCTATTTTGGTGACTTGAACAAGTCAAGTGGAGGTAGTGCCTTGTCAATAGAAACACCCCGGATGTATAAAGAACTGGCTTCATGGTGGCATCTCTTATCACCGCCTAGAGACTATGCCGAAGAAGCCGCCTTCTACCGCGAAACCATTATTAGTAATTGTACCTCAAAGCCGAGAACAATGCTGGAGTTGGGCAGTGGCGGTGGCAACAACGCCTCACATCTCAAAGCCAGCTTCAAGATTACTCTGGTTGACTTTTCTCCGGAGATGCTGGCAGTCAGCCGCTCTCTGAACCCAGAGTGTGAACATATTCAGGGAGACATGCGCAGTGTCAGGCTTGGTCGGGAGTTTGATATCGTGTTCATACAAGATGCCATTGAGTATATGACTACTGAAAACGACCTGGGCTGGGCAATTGAGACAGCATTTGTTCATTGTCGGCCGGGTGGCGTTGCTCTGTTTGCACCAGATTACACTCGCGAGAACTTTCGCCCAGCCACCAGCCATGGTGGCCATGATGGCGAAAGAAAAGGCATGCGTTACCTAGAATGGAGCTATGACCCAGACTCGACTGATACTACTTATGTCGTTGACTTTGCCTTTCTCTTGCGGGACGGCGAGGAAGTACGTTGTGAATATGACCGTCATATCTGTGGACTGTTCGGGCGTAAAGATTGGCTGCGGCTTATTTACAACTCCGGTTTCAATGCTAGAGTGGTGCCGTTCGAACATAGCCAGATAGAGCCTGGTACAGCCCTCGTTTTCCTGGGTATCAAGCCAAAAACATAACTAATGGCAAGATTGCTCAACCGTGGCTTCAGCACTTTGGCCGTGTTGAGATTAATTACAACCATAGAGTATGGAGGATTACCAAATTGAACTAAACTCGGTATTGTTCAATAGTTACTTTTCACGGGTTGCTGGACAAAATAAGCTTTTATTAAACGAACATGGTTACGTGTCTTAGAATGCTATGTCTGTCTTCTAAATCTTCCAAATGTGGCCAGCCACAGCAACACCGTCAGATGAAAGGGGCCACCGGACCTATCTCCTAAATAAATCCGCCTAAGGTTTTTCGCCCCTGGTCCTTATATCATCCACCTTCAAGGTAATGGCGAGCAGTACCAAGAACAGAGCTAGTAACATCCAGAAGTCGCCACCGTAGCCGATGGTTGTGTCTATGGCCTTGGCGATCAACCCCAGGATGGCGCAGACAATCCCTGCCCATCCAAAGATATACGACCCATGAAACTTACGTGGTTTCATCTTTCTCATCTCCTTTCTTTAATTTCGAGCCTGTTCTTTATCTTGGGCTTTAATGCTAGTCCTTAATACTAAGGGGGTCAATACACCGTTACTGGATAGATGGGTACAACCATTAGACTCGTGCATCAGTCTGGTTGACCTCAGACAATAACTCACATTGTGCCCCATTTTTCTTTCGAATTTACAGAATAAAGCTTCACACCTTTCTCAACCCTCACTAGCCTTCTAGTTTTATACAATTGTTAAGGTGCTTTTGGTTACTTGTAATCATTCATTTTCTATTCAAGTAGTATTTATTTGTGTTAGTATCTATTCACCCTAAGAAGATGAAACTATCAGAGTTAATGTCAAATAACAAAAAAATAGTTTTATTCGATGGTGCCATGGGCACTCAACTGGCTGAAGCTGGTCTTGAGATGGGAGGTCAAACTAATCTTTCTCATCCAGACGCGGTATCAGCCATTCACAGACATTATGCGGAGTGTGGCATTGATATTATCATCACAAATACATTGACAATGAACCGCGTCTTTATAGAGTCGAATAAAATTGGAGTGGATGTCAGAGAGGTGAATTTGGTCGGGGCTAGATTGGCTAGAACTGCTATTCATGATGGTCAATATGTGCTGGGGGACATTGGTTCAACAGGTAAACTACTGAAACCTATCGGGAGTTTGCTTAAAGAAGATGCCTATGAAACCTTTAAAGAGCAGGCTGCTATTTTAGCAGAAGGCGGGGTTGACGGCTTTATCATTGAAACAATGTTTGACTTAGAGGAAGCCCTATGTGCTTTGCGTGCTTGTAGAACAGCTGCTGACCTGCCAGTCATTGCCTCGATGTCTTTTAATACAGTTAGAAACGGCGGTCGTACTATCATGGGTAACTCAGCTCGAGATTGTGCCAAAGCACTGACCAAAGAAGGCGCTTGGGCTGTTGGAGCGAATTGTGGCAACATTGATCCGTTCCAGATGGCTGTAATTGTATCCAAAATGCGAGAGGGTAACTCGTTGCCTATCATCGCTCAACCCAATGCAGGTAAACCGAGAGTAGTTGATGTACGGAATGTATTTGATATGACTCCAGCTGATTTTGCTTTGGGTATTCGTAAATGTATTAAAGCAGGAGCCAGATTAGTTGGAGGATGTTGTGGAACTTCTCCGACTCACATCCGGGCCATAGCAGATTTGTTAGGGAGATAAGCTTAGCTAATAGGAAGAAGCCTCTGGTTCTCATTGTCAATGAAATATTGGTCAGTCATATTGCCCTACATTGCACAATTAGTGGGAAAAACAAAGTAGTTTAGACAGAATATGGAATTGAATGATGCCATAACTGTGGAATATCGTTAATGACGAAACCTATCCCTTCCTGAGTTGGCAACCCCTCCCTTAGTACAAGTGGATCCTAGATGGTTGAGCCAGGTCCATCATATGACTGGTCATGGATTACTTAGTGGCACGGGCACCCAACAAGATAGCGGATCGTGTAATGCACCGGATAGCGTTGGACAACGCAATGAATACGACGGCATGACTTCTGCTTGATCTACGATGAAGAAGGTCATGGCAAGAACATGATTGAAAAGACCGTATGCTACTTCTTCAGATTCATCGCTGGTTGTTGCAGTCATACATAGTTGCTTCTTACATGAATTCATCAAGATGTGCCTCAAAATCGAGTGGGTCCAGCTTCTGCTTCACAAGCGGCAGTTCTTTTAGTGCATGGAACTGCTCCTCATAGACGGGTCTCTCCTGCCTATAGATCAGCCCGATAGGTATGCGATCGGGCCATTCCTGGACTTTAGCAAAAGCCTTCATCTTGTCAGTAGGATCATAACTTTTATCTTCGTCCAGCTTGTAGACCCGTTTGCGGTACCACTGGAAGGTGTTCACGCGGTTGAACGACACGCAAGGCTGTAAGATATCGACTAAGGCAAATCCCTGGTGAGTAATTGCCATCTGCAGTATGCTGGAGAGGTGATCAATATCACCTGCGAAGCCTCTCGCTAGAAAACTGACATCGGAAGCCAATGCCAAGGCGAGAGGGTTTAGCGGTTGACCAGCGCCCATCGGGGTTGTCTTGGTGACAAATCCGAGGTCGCTGGTAGGTGATGCCTGTCCCTTAGTGAGCCCGTAGACCTGGTTGTTGTGCACCATGTAGGTCATCCGGATATTGCGACGTATGGCTGCCAGCGTGTGGTTGAGTCCCTCTCCATAGGCGCCGCCATCGCCGTCAATGACGATGACTGTAAGTTCTAGATTTGCCAATTTGGCTCCAGAAGCTTCCGGTATCGCCCGTCCGTGGAGCCCGTTAAGCACGTTTCCGTGCGTGTAGTGAGGTAGCTTGGGCGCCTGCCCGATGCCGGAGACCAATAGTATCCGATTGGGCTCTAAGTGTAGTTCGACCATTGCCTTGCGAAATGCCTGCAAGATGCCGAAGTTGCCGCAACCCGGGCACCAGGCTATGTGCATAGACTCTGCATAGTCCTGTAACGTGACCATGTTCATGATACCTCCTTCTTCAGGTTGTCGATAATGTACTTTGGTGAAATCGGGCGACCGTCGTACCGGAGGATATTGCCGCTGACCTTGATGCCCGTTTCTCGTCGGATGAGTATTGCCATCTGAGCAGTGGCATTGCTTTCAATCACGATGCTCTTGGCTTTGTTGTTTAACGCCCGGGTGACCGCTTCCGTCGGGAACGGCCAGATTTCGCTAAGGTGGATGTGGTTAGCGGCTATTCCCTCTTTATGGAGTAACTCAATGGCTTCATGTATCGCTCCATAGCTACTGCCCCAGCCGATGAGATTAAGCTCGGCTTTCGGCATCCTCTTGATCATGGGCGCGCTGATTTCCGCCTGAAGTCCTCTTAGTTTGCGCAGTCGTTTCTCATTCATCAGGATACGCGTAGCGGCGTCCTCAATGATGTGTCCCGCTTCATCGTGCTCATCGGAGTCGGTAACTACCAGTGCCATGCCTTGACTTGGCAGCGCACGCGGTGAGATCCCCGAATCGGTAACTTGGTGCCGTCTATAATCGGTCAGTCTGCTGACTTCTTCATCAGAGAGTAGGGCACCCCTTTCGATTTTCACCTGCTTCAGGTCGAACTTGGGTACTGTGTTGTATGAGGAAGCCAGGTGATGGTCAGTGAGGATGAGCACTGGCGTCTGGTACTTCTCAGCAAGGTTAAGCGCTTTCACAGCGATGACAAAGGCCTCAGCCACAGTGGCAGGCGCCAGCACTGCCCGAGGGAATTCACCGTGCCCTGCGTGAAGAGTGAACCACAGCTCACCCTGTTCGGTGCGGGTGGGCAACCCGGTAGCGGGTCCCGGTCTCTGACCCAGCACGATTACTACTGGCGTTTCCGTCATGCCTGCCAGAGCCAGTCCCTCCACCATCAAAGCGAAACCGCCACCGGAAGTGGCGACCATGGAACGGACGCCGGCATAGCTGGCGCCGATGGCCATGTTAATCGCTGCAATCTCGTCCTCGACATGTACCATGACCACGTTACAGCGTGTGCTCTTATCCGCAATATATTCAAGGATGGATGACGATGGCGTCATCGGGTAGCCAGCGACGAACTTGCATCCACCCGCGAGCATTCCCACCGATAATGACTCATTACCGTTGAGGAGCATCCGGCGGGGCGCTCCGTCTATGGGCTTCAACTGCTGTCCGCTGGGATGCTGACGGGCGAAGTCGAAGCCAGCGAGAGCTGCACGTATATTGTCCGCTACTATCTTGTCGCCAGCTTTGGCAAACGCCTTTTTTAGCGCGGACTCAAGGAAGGCGGATTTATATTCGATCAGCCCGAGGGCGGCACCTACCGCAACGGTATTCACCATGAGCCTGTTCTGGGCGGCTTGCATCGCAAGTCTATTGAGAGGCACATCTAGGCACGCATTACAATGATCCTCAAATTGAGTCTGCTCACGGTCGTGGATAATCATGCCGTCAGGCTTAAGCTTGCTCTTGTGCAGATCAATAGTCTCCCGATTGAGGGCGATGAGAAGATCCAGGTCCTCGGACAACGCCAGCACCTCTCTGTCAGAAGCCCTTACGCGGAAAAAGTTATGTCCTCCTCTTACCCGGCTCTCGTAGTCCTGATCGGCAAAGATGTGGTAACCGCCGTAAAGCAGTGACTTAGCTAAGATCATTCCCACGGATTGGATACCCTGCCCCGCCTCGCCACCCGCCAAGAAGTTGAAATCTGTTGCCATAATACTGCCTCCGCTTATGTGGTCATTGGGCTATTATAACGTGATAGCTTTGGTCTCCACAAGACGGATAGAGTAACACGGAGCCAGTCGATGCTTTGGCATGTATGTTTACTCCAAACGTCTTTCTGCCATACAAACAGCGTGACAGACGTGACAATCTGATGACGTTGCTACTACAGCATGTATCTAAAAGGCGCCCTTATATAACGTAGACGCCAGGCTATTCGTAGCCATTCTGTGGCCAGTAGGGACCGTGGTGAGAGTGATATCCTGGTTACCGACTGTGATACACCACACCGGAAGTAGAAATAGTAGCAAAAGGGCGTGTTGTTTAACTCTGGTAACAATTACTTGTTCTGTGTGATTGGCCAAAATAAGAGGGCTGGACATCCCGATATAGGGGGACATCCAGCCTCTCTGAGTTCCGTTAGTCTGCGTAATACCGGACCTACTTGCCAATTCTAAACATTTTGGTGCCGCATACGGGACATACGCCTTGAGTGGCAGGCCTGCGGTTCTTCATAACGATACTTCTGGTATCTTGCATTTCCCTCTTGGCACGGCACATTTCCCAATATTCTTCGGCACGCAGAGCCTCTCTGCACTTCCCAAAGAACTCAACCTGTTTCACCAACACCTCTGCCAATGATTCAGCGTGATTGAGACGAAGCTGGTGAAACTCTACAAGAAACTCAGGTTCCTGTAAATACAAGCGCACCAAGAAACTGGCGGCACGCCCTTTAGTTATCCTGAGATCGCTTAGTCTTGGCATTACTTCACCCCTAAAAGATCTACTGGGCTTGCCTTTTCACGGGCTTTCAGGGCGTCTTCCATTCTTAAAGTTGCTGTGTAGTGCCTCACCATTTCTAGAGAGCTATGGCCAAGCAAATACTGTAGATTGAATAGGTTACGGTCTGCTCTGAGAAAGCTTAGCGCAAAGGTATGGCGGCATCTATGAACGCAGCCTTCTTCATTAATCCCAGCACGCTTTTTTAGCCTATCTATAGCTGATTGGATTCCTGATGTCTGCAGAGGTCTGCTCTCTTCAGAGAGCCAGAGTTCTTGCCGGTCATTCTCACCACGATACATGAGATAACGCCATAGAGATTTTTGGGTCACTTTACCTATACATATCACCCTCTCCTTACGTCACTTTCCCGCAACCTTAATCCAACTTCTATCTGTGTCTATATCTGCTAACTTGATATTAGCGAGCTCCGGAGCCCTAAGTCCACTATCTAGTAGAATTAAGAATAATGGCTTTGTTGCGGCTGCCTAGGAATTTGGCATTATGCTGGTAATCATGGTCACAGACTTGAAGCATCCTTCTGATTTGTTCTTCAGTGTAGGGTCTGATGACTTTCTGTTGTGGCTTAGGTAGCCTTACCTTCGCCACCGGGCTTTCGACGACGCAATCTTCTTTGACCGACCAGTTAAAAAATGCCCGAAAGACGCTTCAATAGTGATGAACCGTTCTTGGAGACGCCTTATGCGAGGAGGATTCTGAGCCGTTTCCTTCTTTATCCCAGCGCTTCGTTTCGGTACCTACATAGCCGAGAAATTCCCTGATATGCCATTCAGTGAGAAGTCTAGCGTCTTCCGGCCAGTTTTCCTTTTCCGCATACCAGAGGAACCGACTGAGAATGCCCCAATAATATTCCACCGTATTGGCGCTTGACCCTTGGGTTTGTTGGGTAAGCAGATAGCCTTTCACCAACGACTTGAGAGATGTCCCTAGTGGTGCCTCTATTTTTACTGACACGACCATTGTTCATTTTCGCGGACCCGTCTTGAAAAAGACCATGAGGCCTAATTCATACCTGTTAGTATTTAGCTTTTCAAATGAGCCATGAGGTCTAATCCTCTAATCTCCTATTTATGGTCGGGGTGAGTGGATTTGAACCACCGACCTCATGGTCCCAAACCATGCGCGCTAGCCGCTGCGCCACACCCCGTGTTTTCTTAACTCTTCATCCTTCCTGTCCCATGTTATCAGTGCCGGACAATCACTGATAGTTAGTATACATGATTTTTGTTTTCTATTCTCTTAAAGTCAACGACGCTGTTCACGCTGCAAAGGCTGCCACTTTTTTTGTAAGCTTGGCATAATCTTCATTTATCATTGCTTGGATTTTTTCAATCTCTCTATTCATCAAATGGCGGTATCGCCCTTGTAGTTTTAGGTATTCCTCAACGGGCTTAAGCTTAGGCCGAGCAATATTCAGTCTATATCTGCCACTTTCTACTTCATAGAGAGGAAAGATACCAGTCTCTACGGCAAGCCGCCCTATCTCAATAGCCAAATCGCTAGCATGCCTCCAGCCTGTCGGGCACGGAGAGAATATATGGATATAAGCTGGCCCTTCCACCTCCGCGCCCTTTTTAACTTTGTTCATTAAATCAAAAGGAAAGCTGGGACAGGCCGTAGCTACATAAGGTATATCATGGGCGACGGCAATTTCAGCCATGTTCTTCTTCCGGGTAATCTGTCCAATGCTAAGCTTGCCTGCGGGTGCAGTGGTAGTCGAAGCTCCGTAAGGTGTAGCACTCGATCTTTGAATCCCAGTATTCATATACGCTTCATTATCAAAACAGAGATATAAAAAGTCGTGGTTCCTTTCAAACGCTCCAGATAGAGCTTGAATTCCTATGTCGCTTGTCCCGCCATCTCCAGCTACAGCCACACATTTGATGTTTCTCTCGGGAATCGTGCCTTTCTTCATCAAAATCTTCAGCCCTGCTTCTATACCCGAAATTGTGGCGGCAGTATTTTCAAACAACGTATGTATCCAGGGAATCCTCCACGAGGTGATAGGAAGCGGGGAAGTGCAAATCTCTATGCACCCGGTAGCATTGGCAATTATTACATTACTTCCCAGGGCTTTGCAGGCTAGCCTCAATGCCAAAGCTTCGCCGCAACCGATACAAAAGCTATGTCCTGCAGTGAAGAACTCTTCAGTAGTTACAAGATTTTTACCAAATTTTATAGATTTCTCCTGCATTCTCATCCCCTTATTCTTATCACTTCACCTCTTACACCCACTGTCTCAAGCATCTTTTCCGACCCCTTCTCCGCAATTTCCTTACCCCTACTAACAACATAGTCAAAATCCTCGTCTGACATATCCCGTCCACCCAACCCGCCTATTAGGCTGACTACCTTCGGCCTTGGCTCTTCATCATATAAAGCTGACCTAACTTCGCTGAAAACCGGACCTCCCATGCCAGGAGAAATACACCTATCGAAAATGATAAGTATTTCGGCATCTTTTACTGTCTGGCGAAATTCCTCAAACGGGAAAGGCCTCCAGAGGCGCAGGCTTATCAGTCCGATAGCCTCACCTTTGCCTCTTCTCTCATCTATTACAATCTTTGCCGTCTCGGTAAAACTGCCCATGGTCATAAGAAGCGTTTTAGCTCCTTCTATTCGATAAGACTCGACGGGACAATAACAACGACCGAAAATATCTCCAAATTCCTTCCACGCTTGGAGTACTACCTCCTTGGATTGTCTGAACGCCAGCTCCTGAGCTATCTTTGCTTCGGAATATATATCGGGGGGTCCGAAACCTCCGTGGGTCATCGGCCTATTGGGGTCTAAAGCAAAGGGATAGTGGAATCGGGGGAGAAATCTATCTACTTCTTCTTGCTCTGGCAAAATAACCGGCTCTGTTACGTGGGACAGATGAAACCCATCAAGATGAACCATAACCGGGAATAAAACCTTGGGATCCTCGCCAACGCGAAAGGCCCATAGGGTCAGGTCGAACGCCTCTTGGCTATTCTGACAAAATACCTGTATCCAGGCAGTATCCCTGACAGCCATGGCATCGGAATGGTCCCCCCAAACGCTTAAGGGTGCAGAAAGTGCCCTGTTGCACACCGTCATGACCACAGGATATCTCATGGAGGAAGCGGCATATACCACCTCGTGCATGAGCTCCAATCCTTGGCCGGCAGTTGCAGTGAAAGTCCTTGCTCCTACCGCGGCAGCTCCGAGGCAAGCGCTCATAGCTGAATGCTCCGACTCCACAGGTACATAAGCTGCGTTCAGCTCACCATCAGCTACCATCTCGGCAAGTCTCTCGGGAATATGCGTCTGCGGTGTTATAGGATAGGCAGCAATGACATCAACGTCAGCCATTCTGGCTGCCTCGGCAGTAGCAAACGAAGCCTCTAAACCTATTCTTTTGCTCATTGTTCTTCCTCCTCTATCATTGTTATAGCCCCCTTGGGGCACACTTTAGCGCAAATGCCACAGCCTTTACAGTAGAAGAGATCAGTCTCATAATACCCGTCCTCGAGAGGCTTTATGGCGGCATCGGGACAATAAAGCCAACATAAGTTACATTTGTTGCACTTTTCTTTATCCGTTATTGGCCTTTGGGATCTCCAATCACCTGTTCTGCGCAAGGCAGCACTCCCCGCTTCTGTAATTATATTGCCAACTTCCATATCTCTCCAGGTGAAATCGGTCCCTATTTTTAGCCTTTTCTGCGTCATTTCTTATTCCTCTATCATAGTTTCTTTGTAAGCTCTTTTCATAGCCTCGATATTCTCCTTCGCCCGTGCTCCGAACCGCTCATGCAACTGCTCAACTACAGAATCAACTCCCACAGCCTCAGTAACTTTTAACAATGCGCCTATCATTGCGGTGTTAGTAATAAGCATCCCTATAGTTTCTCTGGCGATTCTTGTAGCGTTAACTGTCGCTACAAGCCACTTATATCCGAATTCAGACTTCAGTTCAGCGGGCGATTTTCTGGTGTTAACTATGATTTTGCTGTTCTCCTTGAGCCCTGAAGTCACATCAACTGTGTGCAACAACCCTGGATCGAGCACAGCCACCACATCAGGCTCGTAGATAGCTGTCCTGACCCTGATAAATTCATCGCTTATCCTTAGAAAAGCAAGAACCGGTGCTCCCCTCCTCTCAGGTCCAAAGCTAGGGAATGATTGAGCATATTTTCCCTCGCTTATAGCAGCACGGGCAATTAACTCCGCAGAAGTTACTGCTCCCAACCCTCCTCTACCGTGCCATCTCACCTCAAGAAGCTCAGCCATAAGAAAATACCTGCATGCAAACGGAAACTGCCCCTGAAGGGACTCGAACCCTTGCACCTGGCTCCGGAGGCCAGCGCTCTATCCTCTGAGCTACAGGGGCTGCGAGTACAAAAAACAGTGAGACATAATAACACAGAACGATACTTCAGTCAACGCGCTGTGCTGGCTGTGTTAATGTTCTATGATTTTGTCACCCTTAAGTATTCTGTGCAAATGTCACCATGAAAGATAGGATGACATTGAAAAAGAAGGAGCAAAATAGACTGATAGTGTTAAACTGGGTAGAGCGGGGTATGATGACTGCCAGAGAGGTAGCCGAGATACCAGGCCTCTTTGTGCGCTAAATCAAAAAATTACTAGCTACGTACAGAAGGGAGGGCGCTGTTGCATTGTCGTATGGCAATCGGGGAAGAAAGCCCAGGCATGCCGTGGATGCGAGTATGAAAGAGAAGGTTCTGGGATTATTCCAAACAATCTACAAAAGCTGTAACCACCAGCATTTCACTGAACTCTTAGTGGAAAGGGAATAAATCAATCTTTCCCGGTCCTCAGTACGCAGCATTCTACTTGAAGCAGGCTTAAGGAGTCCCCGAAAGAGACGACCTCCAAAACAATTAGGGTGACATTTTCGCTTGACAGCAACACTTTTAGCTACTGAGCCTCTGTAAATTTAACATATTAAGAAGTGATATAATTACATCACAATGAAACAGCAAATTGAAAAAATCCTCCGGTGTCGTAATAAGAAAATGATAATTGCCGATAAAGACCTCAAAGCTTCGGCAGTGCTTATACCTCTTTTTCATGACCAAGGGCAACACCATATCCTATTTACTGAAAGGAGTGAAGAGATAGACTTTCACAAAGGGCAGGTCTGCTTTCCTGGGGGGACTCACGAGCCATCTGATTTCAGCCTGCTCCAGACTGCCCTCAGGGAAACTGAAGAAGAGATAAGTTTAAAGGCCGAAGATGTGGAAATTTTAGGAGAGCTTGATGACATCACAACCCTTACCAGCAACTATGTTATTTCGCCTTTTGTTGCTTTTATACCCCACCCTTACTCTTTAAGGACCAATGGCAGAGAAGTCAAGAGAGTTTTTTCCGTTCCCCTGTCGTTTTTGATGGACAAAGCTAATTTCAGACAGGATTCTTATGCATGCGAATATGAAGGGCATATCATCTGGGGAGCTACCGCGATGATTTTAAGACAGTTCATAGATTTACTGAGGGCTGAGGGTGGGGCTTGGCAATAGTCATTTCTTATCTTTAGCTTTGACGCTAATTTTTTTGGGTTTTACCTCTTCGACTTTGGGTATGGTAAGGGTTAGAATGCCATCTTCCATCGTCGCTTCAGCTTTGTCCGTCTTAAGCCCGCTGGGAAGGACCACGCTGCGAGAATAAGCGCCATAGCGTCTCTCCTGGTATAGGTAATCCTCTTTCTTGATCTCCTGCTCCGCTTTGCTCTCCCCCTTAATTGTCAAGTTCTCGCCAGTAATGTCAATACTGACATCCTCCGGCTTCAACCCCGGCAAAGCTGCCTTCACCACGATCTCGGTGGGAGTCTGGTAGATATCCAGAGCTGGCGCAGCTACCTCACCAAGGGCGGCTACACCACGAGAAGGGCGGACAAAGCTGTCTTCAAACAATCTGTCCATTGCCTGTCTCAGGCTCATAAGCTCGCTAAAAGGTTGCCATTTCTCTATAGCCATCTGTCTTACCTCCTTTCTTTGTTTTATTGAGCCCCACTCTCAGCTCGGGTAATATTATAGAAAAGTTAAACTAATTTGTCAAGTTTATTCATAATACTTGACAAAATAATTAAAGGATTTTATAATTAAATCAATATATGGCTAGAGAAGAGAAATGGCAAGCAAGGACTATTATCAAATTCTGGGTGTAAATAGGAATGCTTCGGAAAAGGAAATCAAGCAAGCCTACCGCCGTTTGGCTCGCAAACACCATCCTGACCTCAACCCCAACGACAAATCGGCTGAGACCAGATTTAAGGAGATAAACGCGGCTTATCAGGTTCTTTCTGATGCAGAAAAACGGAAGAAGTACGACCAATTTGGTGACCAGTGGGAATATGCTGAGCAATTTGCCAAATCTGGGGGACAGGAGAGAGTCCGTTGGGATTTTGGCAAAGGTGGTACAACTTTTGAATATGGTGATCTGAGCGGTTTTGGTGATATTTTCTCAAGCCTGTTTGGCGATTCTGGTATCGGCTCCAGAACGAGGCATGGACCACAACGTGGTCAGGATATAGAGTCACCCATCGAGGTAACCCTTGAAGAGGCTTATCATGGCTCTACGCGTGTTGTACAGCTTCAGACCGAGGAGCCCTGCACAGCTTGTGGTGGCACAGGCAGGGTGGGCAATCGAGTGTGCACCATTTGCAATGGTGCGGGTGGGAAAGTAATTCCCAAGCGTCTGGAAGTTAAGATTCCAGCGGGGGTTAGAGATGGCTCAAGGATTCGTATAGCAGGGAAAGGCAGCCCTGGTCGTGCCGGAGACAGCAAAGGTGACCTTTATCTTGTAGTGAAAGTCCTGCCCCATAAAGTCTTTGAGCGCAAGGGAGATGACCTCTACACTGAAGTCTCAGTGCCTTTATCAACCGCCATTCTGGGTGGTGAGGTCAGATTGCTCACTTTGAATGGCAAAGTATCTCTTGAAATACCACCGGAGACTCAAAACAGCAAGGTTTTTCGCCTGGTGGGGAAGGGCATGCCAAGGTTAGGCAATTCGGATTATGGGAGTATGATCGCCAGGGTAAAAGTAGTTCTGCCCACTAATTTGACTGAGGAGGAGAAAAAATTATTTGAAAAATTGCGGTCTCTTCGACCCACATAAATCGAGGTGCTACCATGATGGATTGGGAATCAAAACCAAGATATGTAATAAGCATAGCAGCAAAGATGGTCGGCATAGAAGCTCACACATTGCGTTATTACGAAAGGCTGGGACTAATACAACCGGAGCGTTCAAGTGGAAATATACGTCTCTATGCGGAGGAAGACCTTGATCGGTTGCGCTATATTAAGACTCTGATGAGCGATTGTGGCGTGAATTTGGCCGGCGTAGAGGTGGTGTTGAGGTTGATGCAAAGGATGAAAGAGATGCAACGCCGACTTGAAGAAATGGAGGGTGAAGTCAAGAAAATTGCCGAAGCTGAAATAGAAAATATAATGGAAGACATGATAGAAGACGCAGAATGGAAGGAGGAATAGAAGCCATTTAACAACCCATCTGTCATTCTGAGTCCAGATGTAATCGGGACGAAGAATCTAGCCCCTTCGGTATTGCTCAGGGTGACAAAATAGACAATTAGGAGGTATAGAAAATTGAGGCCAGAGAGATTTACTGAGCAGGCACAAGATGTTCTAGCAGCCTCACAGGAGCTAGTTCGGCGCTATCACCATAACCAGTGGGATGTGGAACATATTCTATTGGCTTTGCTGGAGCAGGAAAAGGGAATAACCAGGGATATATTCCAGATGCTAGGTGTAGATATCGAAGTGGTAAAGCAGCGAGTAGGAGCAACGCTTGATGGTTTTCCCAAGGTAGCTTATGAAGCAAGGCAAATTTATGCTACCCCGCGAGTTGCTACTCTTCTAGAGAATGCCCATCGTGAGGCCGACAGGCTCAAGGATGAGTTTGTCAGCACTGAGCATTTGCTCATTGCTATTGCCGGCGAAACCAGAGGCGAAGCCGCAACGATTCTAGCTGAATCTGGTGTTAACCAGGAAAAAATTTATCAAGCCTTGCAGAAAATTCGTGGTGGTCATCGAGTTACCGACCGTCAAGCGGAAAGCAAATATCGCTCACTGGAAAAATACGGGCATGACCTTACGGAGTTAGCTCGTCAGGGGAAACTCGATCCTGTAATTGGGAGGGAAAACGAAATCAAACGTGTAGTGCAAATACTTTCCCGGCGCACCAAGAACAATCCTGTGATTATTGGAGATGCCGGTGTTGGCAAGACGGCTATTGCGGAAGGATTGGCTCAGAAAATTGCTGCTGAGGATGTGCCCGATTCACTGAAAGGGAAAAGGGTGGTGGCTTTAGACATGGGAGCCCTGGTAGCGGGAAGCAAGTTCCGAGGGGAGTTTGAAGAAAGGTTGAAGGCAGTTTTGGATGAAGTCCGACAGGCAGCCGGCGAGGTAATCATGTTTATTGATGAGCTTCATACTGTAGTGGGAGCGGGAGCAGCCGAAGGAGCAATCGACGCCAGTAATATGCTGAAGCCTGCACTGGCTCGTGGTGAGATTCAATGTATCGGGGCTACTACACTCGACGAGTATAGAAAGCGTATTGAAAAAGATAAAGCTCTGGAGAGGCGTTTCAGCCCTGTTTATCTCGATGAGCCTGGGGTAGAAGCGACTATAGAGATGCTCCGGGGACTTCGTCCCCGGTATGAATCGCATCACAAAATAAAGATAGATGATTCCGCCCTGGTAGCTGCTGCCAAGCTGAGCCAGAGATATATATCTGATAGATTCTTGCCTGACAAGGCAATTGACTTGATCGATGAAGCAGCCAGCAAGCTACGCATCGATATGGAAAGCGCTCCGGAGGAAGTTAAAACACTGGACCGGAAGATGAAGCACCTGATTGATGAAGAAGAGGCGGCTTCGCAACGAGGGGACTATCAGAAAGCTGCTGAATTGAAAGCGGAAAGGTTGCACTTGGAACAAGAGTACGATAAGGCCAAACTGCAATGGCAGAAGGAGAAGAAAATTGATAGTGTGGTAGACGAAGCGGATATTGCCGGACTGGTTGCCCAGTGGACGGGCATACCCGTTTCGCGGATGATGGAAACGGAAACTGATAAATTAGTTCATATGGAGGAAAGGATTCACCAAAGAATAGTGGACCAGGAAGAGGCAGTGGCTGCCGTCTCTGAGGCCATCAAGCGAGGCCGAGCCGGGCTCAAGGACCCCAAACGCCCTATTGGCAGCTTCATTTTCCTCGGTCCTACCGGCGTGGGGAAAACCGAACTGGCTCGCGCTTTAGCCCAGTTCCTCTTCGACGATGAAGATACCATGGTAAAACTGGACATGTCAGAATATATGGAAAAGCATACTGTATCCCGTCTTATCGGAGCGCCTCCGGGATACGTGGGATATGAAGAGGGTGGTCAATTGACTGAGGCAGTGCGACGCCGTCCTTACCGGGTTATCCTGTTCGACGAGGTGGAAAAAGCTCATCCTGACGTCTTCAATATATTGCTACAGTTGCTGGAGGACGGCAGGCTTACCGATGGGCATGGCCGGACTGTGGACTTTAAAAACACAGTGGTAATCATGACCAGTAACTTAGGCACCGAGGAATTCCAGCGTGGGGGAATTGGTTTTCCCAGTAGAAAAGATGAAGGCGGCGAACAAAGAATGAGAACCGCTATAGAAACTGCCTTAAAGCGAACCTTCCGCCCTGAGCTACTTAACAGGATAGACGATGTCATTATATTTAATCCTCTGAGTGAAGAGCACTTGAAGAGCGTCGTCGATCTGCTTCTTCACGAAGTAGAAGGAAGGTTGGCTGAGCGTAATATCAAGATTGATGTCAGCGAAGAAGCCAAAAATTGGTTAGCTCAGAGGGGCTATGATCCTGTATACGGAGCTCGCCCCTTACGCCGGGCTATTCAGAGGTATATGGAAAATCCTATATCGACAAAGATATTGCAGGGCGAGTTCAAAGAAGGAGATACCATAGCTGTTAGCTTGCAGGAGGATAACCTGAGCTTTGCTGCTCTAAAAACTGCCAGGGCAAAAAAGAAATAAGAGACTGTTCAGCAGCTCGCTCTACTCCAGGACCTTTTTCCTTTGCCATTCTGGGCCTTCAGCTTCCTGTCGTCCCCTTTGACGCCTGTGAATAAAGCTGGTAAGCTAATGAACTCAAAGGGGACCTGAGTATGCCCGCTAAAGTGGATATGGATAAAATCGTCTCTCTGTGTAAGAGGAGAGGGCTTATTTTCCCCAGCAGCGAAATATATGGCGGTTTAGCTAGTTGCTGGGATTATGGCCCTATGGGGGTGGAGCTTAAGCGCAATGTTAGAGACGC
>Ga0172363_10001830_pt1 | contig 17090 bp, 16 predicted proteins | sample LakKivs2_kivu2a2_FD_114541 | JGI IMG/M metagenome (GOLD analysis project Ga0172363, IMG submission 114541) | Sediment microbial communities from Lake Kivu, Rwanda - Sediment s2_kivu2a2 | ecosystem: Environmental > Aquatic > Freshwater > Lake > Sediment | place: Rwanda: Western Province, Lake... | reverse complement strand
GAATTGAATGAAAATGAACTAAATGAAAATGAAATAAATGAAAATGTAGATGAAAATGAAATAAATGAAAATGATGATAAAAATGAATTAAATGAAAATGAAGATGAAAATGAAATAAATGAAAATGAAGATGAATTAAATCAAGATGAACTAAATAAAAATGAAGAAAAGAATGAAAATAAAAATGAAGAAAAGAATGAACTAAATGAAGATTTGAATAAAGAAGATAAAAAGATAGAGAAAGATATATTACAAAAAAAATTAAATAATATGAAATTAATAGAATTGGTAGAAGAATGTAAAAAATATAATATAAGTGAATTAAAAGAGTCAGAAAAAACAAAAAAAATGATAAAAAAAACAAAGAATGAACTAATAAATGAATTATTCAATATAATGGAGTAAAAATAAATAAAATATTTTATAAAAATTTTAATTAAATTAAAAAAAATTTAATTAAAAAATAAGAAAAGTTAAGAAAAGTTGTAATGATAATAATGTATTTAAAAAATATAATATAATAATATAAAGATTGATCGATATGGAAATATCTAAGAATAATTATAATAAATTAGTAGAAATAACAGAAGAATATAAAAATAATAAAGATTATGAATTAGAGAGTAGAATATATAATTCAAAATTTAAGAATAAAGATAACAAAGATAATTTGATAAATACAATATCTTATAATAGATTTATGAATGTATTAAATTATTTTATAAAGACAGAAGAAGAAGGAGGAATGGGTAAGAAATATGATATATTATATACATTAAGGACAACAAATAGATCAACAAATGTAAGATTAGAGATAGAAGGTATAGATGAGATAAAATTATATTGGGTAAAGAATAAATTAACAAAAGATATAAAATATAAATATGTTGAGAAGAGTAAAAAAGAGATAATAGATATAGAAGATTATAATTTAAGATTTTGTTTAAATAGAGAGAAATTAATAAATAAAACAGATGAAGAGAATGATGAAAATATAAAGAGAACAAATGATAAAACAGAGACTAAAATGATAAGATATAAGAATACATATAGAATATATTATGATAGTTGTAGAATAGATATGAGTATAGTAAAGATGGGTGAGTATAGAGATTTTAAAGAATTTGATTTTAATATGGTTCCTATATATGAAATAGAAGTAGAAGCGAATAATAAAGGAGTAGAAAAAAAGAAAATAGTAGAAGAATTATTAGAAATAAATGGAACAATAATAATGCTATTACAAGGAGGAAATGAATTAAAAAAAGTAACAGAGATAATAGAAAGTTATAAAGATTACAATAAATTAATTGAAATAAATAAAAGCAAAGAGAATAATAATAGGAATTTTATTCAATCAGAATTTATAGCAGCAAATCCAGTATCATTAAGTAAATCCAATTTAAGAGATACAAAAGAAGGTATAAGTATATTAAATGATTATGCAGTAACAATAAAGGCAGATGGTGAAAGACATTTATTATATATAAATAAAGAAGGTTCAGGATATTTAATAGATGTAAATTTATTATTTAAACCAATAAAATTAGAAGAAACAAAAGAATATAAAGAAACAATAATAGAAGGAGAATGGGTTGAAGATGATAACATATATTTACCATATGATATTTTATATTATAAAGGACAAGATATAAGATCAAATCCATTAGAAGTAAGTAGCACAGATAAAAAAACAGGAAAGAAATCAAGATTAAATTATTTAAAGGAAGTAATAAATAAGATAAAAAGTGAAGATATGATAATATTAATGAAAGATTATTTATTTGGAAATGGAGAAAAGATATTTGAAAATATAAAATATTTATGGGATAATAGAATGGAAGCATCGTATAATGTAGATGGTTTAATATTTGTTCCAGTAAAAGAGAATTATCCAATGAAATCAGGAGCATGGCATAGTTTATTAAAATGGAAACCAATAGAATATACAACAATAGATTTTTTAATAGAAACAGTAAAAGAAGAATTTAATGATGTAAAAGTAGATAAAATATTTCCTTATATAAAATTTAGTAGAATACCTGGGATACCATCAAAAACAATAAGATATAAAAAAGTAAGATTAATGATAAGTAAAGTAAGAGAAGAATTTAATAAAAATAATAAAAAGTGGTTAAAAATAATAGAACCAGGATTATTTTCTCAAGAAGGTATGGATGAAAAATATAGTGAAGCGAATATAGAAATAGATGAGAATGGGATCATGTATAGTGAAGATCCAGTAACAAAGCATAAAGATATAATAAATGATAATACAATAGTAGAATTTAGGTTTGAGAAGGAGAATGACATATTTTATTGGAGACCGATAAGAGTAAGATATGATAAAACAGAACAATATAAAAATGGTGCAAAGATATTTGGAAATTATGAGAAAACAGCATATGATATATGGAAGAAAATAAATAATCCAATATCAGAATATTCTATAACAACAGGAGAAGTAGAAGAAGGAGAAAATAATATGAATGATTATGTAAATCAATCTATAGAAGTATATGAGAATGAAGAAATAAAAGAAGGGAAAAAGGTAAATAAAAATATGAATAATAAGGGTCGATTAGAAATATTAAAATTTCATAATTTATATGTAAAAACAAATTTAATATTAGATAATAGTCCAGGAGGAAAACAAGAAATAAAAGAAAATGGAGAACCATTATTAATGGGTGCATTATTAGATTTAGTAGTAGGTAAAGGAAGTGATATGTTAAAATGGGTAAAAAGTAATTTAAAGAAAGTAATAGGTATAGATAGTAATAAAATGAATATAGATTATTGTATAAATAATTATAAAACATTAGGAAGACCGAAACCAGATGCAAATTTTATATGGGGTGATATAAGAAGATTAGTATTTCCAAATTATGAAACAGGATTAAATACAGTTCAAGAATTAAAATTAAAAGAATATATACCGAATAAATATTCATTTGATATAATAACGTGTTTTTTTTCAATACAACAATATTATCAAGATGAATATAGTTTGAGAGGAGTATTTCAAAATATAACAGATAATTTAAAAATGAATGGAAAATATGTATCAACAATGTTAAATGGTAAAAAAGTATTTGATAAATTATCAAAAGAAAAAGAAATTGAAGGAAAGAATGAAAAGAATGAAAAAATCATATGGAGTATAAATAAAGAATATAAGAATAAAACATATGATATAAATAAACCGAATTATAAATATGAAATTGAATTTTATTTAAATAATAATGGAAATGAAATGAGAATAAAAGAAAATTTAGTAAATATAGATTATATAATAAAAATAGCAGATGAATATGGATTAGAATTAGAAATGAATAAAAGTTTTGAAGAAATATATAAAGAAAAAGAGAATAAATATAAATTAAATGATATAGAAAAAGAATTAAGTTTTATGTATAATGCATTGGTATTCAAAAAAATAAAAATAGCATCTGATAAAGTATATACAAAATATTATACATTATTAAAGAAACATGAAAAAGAATCAGAAGAAAAGAAAAAAGAACAAACAATGAATCTAAGTATGTATAAAAAGCAAGAAGATTATATACAACAAGATTATATAGAAGAATAATTACATAAATATATAAAATAATTAAAAAAGAAAAAATATTTAAAAAAAAGATAATAATAATAGTTATGCTTATAATAACTAATATTAATTTGAAAATAGATTATAAAAATTTATCATTGATATCAGATAATGATTTAGAAAATTATATAATATTTAAAAAAGAAAGGAATGAAATAATGGAATTAAAAAATAAATTATCATTAATAAAAGTAGAATGGGATAATGTAAAAAAAATAACAAATCCATATGAATTAATCCATATAACAAATCAAAAGAAATATAATAATAGTATAGCTTTAAAAGAACCAGTAAGTAGATCATATTTTAAAATGATAGAAATATTAAATAAGTATAAGTTATTATATGATATAAATGAAATAGATACAAAAAGATATGAAATACAAAAAAAAGAAAAAATAAATATATTATGTTTAGCAGAAGGTCCAGGTGGATTTATAGAATCAATATTAGAGAAGAAAGGAGAAGATATAGGTTTAATATATGGTTTTACATTAAATAGTAATAATAATAAGAATATTCCAACATGGTCAAAATTAATAAATAAATTAGAACAAGAAAAAATAAGAGTAATATATGGTGATTTATATGAATTAGAAGATATAAAAATATTATTAAATAATTTAAAAGATTTAGAAATAGAATTAGTAACAGCAGATGGAGGATTTGATTATTCAATTGATTTTAATTTACAGGAACAATTATCATATAGAATAATATATTCAGAAATAATAATAGGTTTAAAAGTATTAAAAAAAGGTGGTAGTTTAGTAGTAAAGATATTTGATATATATACAGTATTAACAATAAAATATATTATGATATTAAAAAATTATTTTGAAGAAGTTTATATAGATAAACCATTAACAAGTAGAGGAGCAAATTCTGAAAAATATATAATATGTAAAGGTTATAAAAGTATTGAGAAAGAAATAATAGAAATATTAATAAATAATATAGAAAATTTTAATAAGGATATAATAGATATAAATGGTATAGAATTATTACCAGAAATAGTGAAAGAAATAGAAAAAGTAAATGAAAAATATTTGAGTAGTCAAAAAGAAATATTTGAAAAGACATTAAAATATATAAATATTAGACCATCAACAAAAGATTATATAGAGATGATAAAAACTCAAACATATAATGCATATGAGTGGTGTATAAATAATAATATAGCAATAAATAAAGAGAGTAGTTATTATAAAAAATATATTGATAAATAATATAATTTATAAATGAATAATAGGAATATAGCAAAAGAATTAAATAAAATATATAGAGATGAACCAAACATAAGTGATAATGAAGCAATGAGAATAATAGAAGGTTTAAAGAGATCTAAAAGTAATAATGATGAAAATAAAAATAATAATAATGATGAAAATAAAAATGATAATAATAATGAAAATAAAAATGAGATGTATGCAATGTTATTAAATAGAGTATATAGAGAAAATCCAGGAATATCAGAAAAAGAGGCGATGAATATAGTAAAAGCATATTATAAATCATATAAAATGAATAATATAAATAATGAGAACAATTCATTGAATATGAATCTATATAAAATGGAAAATAAAAGTAATAATAAAATAGCTGAATTATATGATTATATATATAAAAAATATCCAAGAATATCAAATAATGAAGCAGATAAAATGGTAAATAAAATATTGATGAGAGGAGAAGATATAAATAAAATAGAAAAAGAAAATAATAAAGAGATACATACAGAGAACTATAGAAATAATAAAAAAGAAAATAATGAGGATTTATTAGAAAATAATAATAAATTAATGATAAAAATAGATAGTGTATTATTAAAATTAATGAAAAAAATAAATATAAAAGAAGATATCATAGATAAAGTATTAAAACAGGGATTGAGAGAAAAAAGAGATATAGTAATAGGAATAATAAAAATAAAAAATAATATGGGAGATGAATTAGATTTTGAGAAAATAAAAAATAAAATAGAGAGTTTAGAGATGAAGAATAAAGAATGTAAAGAATGTAAAATAAATAATATGCAAAATAAGCTTAAAAAGAATAAAAATTGTATGGGAAAGGTAATAGAATGGAGAGAGAATAATCCATGGAGAGAAATAATAGGTAATGATTATGAGATAGTAGATGTAGGAGGAAGTGGTGATTGTTTTTTCTATGCAATAGGAACAGTATTAAATAAAACACCAGAGGATTTAAGGAGAGAATTATCAGAAGATTATCAGGAAGGTGATGTAGAGAGATTATTAGAAGTATTTAATCATATAGATTATTGTAAGAATGAGAATCCATTTTATACAAGTTATGAGACTAGAGAAGAGAGAGATGAATTAATGGGAATATATAAATTAACAGATATAGAGGATGAATCAGAAAGGATAACAAGATTAAGTTGTGAGATAATAAAGGATATATTAAGAAGTAGAAATAGTTTAAATATGTTAAAACAGATAGTAAAGAGACCAGCAAATAAAGGATTCACATATTTTTTAAGGAAGAATGAAAAGCAATATAATGTAACAATAAGGTATTGGGCAGAGGAGATGGGAATAAATAAATTATTATTAAAATATAAAAAATATAGATTTATATCATTGGCTAGTGATAGATTAGTAGTAGAAACATTATCAGATTTTTATAGAACAGAAAGAGAAGAATTAGATGAAAAAGTATTTGTATTATTATTACATATAAGAAGTGGTGGTGGTCATTATCAAGTTTTAAGAAATAAAGTATCAAAAGAATTGGAATTAAAATATAATGAATTACCAGAATTAGTAAAAGAAGAATTCAATAGAGAAGTTGTAAGAAATTAAGAATAATAAAAAGTAAATGAAGAAATAGTGCAAGAGAAGGACCTTATAATATTACTATAAAATAATAATTTATAAATTATATAAATTATTATAAAAAATTATTTATTGTTATCATTATTGTTATTATTATTAGAGACTTTATCAGCAACAAATTCTTTATAATATTTTTGACCCATATAAATACTAGCATCTTCATATTTAATTTCATTTTTAGAAATTTTTCTACGGAGAGCTAACATTTCATATAGTCTATTATAATCAAAGTTATTAGGATCATCTGTAATCATATTAAAAAGAGCAGGATATTTTTCAAAGAAGAATCCAAAATTATCTAAACAATTTTTTCTATCATTTTTGTAGGCAAAAGATTGTAATTTTTTAACATGATCAATAATATAATGATCAGAATCAGTATTATCCATTTTAGTAGGAATATTTAATTTATTATTAGAATTATTAGATAAATTAAAAGAAGTATTATTATTATTGTCAGAAGACATATAAAAAAAAAAGTTAAATATAAATATAATTATTAAATAATCTTTAAATAGATTTCTTTTAATTAATGAATAATAAAAAGATAAAATATATAAAATAGTATAATAAAAATTATAAATATTTAATATATATTTAATATATAATATTAGAATGAAAAATATAAATTTAATATTAATTATAATTTTAATAATATTGATATTAGTATTAGTTTTAAGAAAAAGGGAAAATAATATAGAAGGTTTTATAGGATTAGATAATAATGATCAAGTAGAAGTTGTAGATGAAGTATATGCAAAAATTTATGATATAGTATTTAATGAAGATTATATATTTGATAAAGATATAGAATTTATAGAAAAGAATATAACAGCGGGATCATCAATATTAGAAGTAGGAGTAGGAACTGGAAAATATTTTAATAAATTGTTTAAAAATTATAATATGACAGGAGTAGATAGATCAACGAATATGTTAAAATTAGCAAGAATAAGGACACCAACAGGAAATTTTATGAGAGGAGATATAAGGAATGATCAATTATATAATTTAAATACATTTGATGGAATATTATGCACATTAGATACATTATATCATAATACATATAATAATCAATTTAATATAATAAGTAATATAAATAAATGGTTAAAATCGGATGGAAAATTATTTATACATATATTTGATTATAATAAATTAGTTCCAGCACCAAGATTATATAGTTCTCATTATGTAGATTCAGAAGATAAATTACATGCATTTACAGAATTTGATAATTTTAGTCATGATGGTTTATATGAAAAGTTTGAAGATCATGTTTTATATAAGGAAAAAATAGAAATGAGAGATCATAGAAAATATTATAATTCAACGAAATTATATATTCCTAAAAATAAAAATCAAACAATAGATATGATAATAAGAAATAATTTTAAATTAATAGATATATATCAAGTAGATGGTTATGATTTATTAGATATAGAATTATATTGTTTCAAAAAAGTTGATAATGAGACAGTTTTATAAAAAAATAAAAAATAAAGAAAACAAAAAAAGTAAATATATATAAAATATATATTTAATGTCATTAGGACCAAGATATAATATATTTACAGATAGTAGAGGTATAACGAATCCAACAGGTTCAACAAATAAGAATGAAACATTAATAAAATCAAAAACGATACAATCATTTAATAGTTCAAATATTCAGGATATAATAAATAATGGAAATAATTGTAATGTAATGCATATACAAAGTTCAGATAATTTAAAAAATATAGAATGTTTTACAAATAAAAGAAGTAATAGTATAAAAATAAATATGATATTTTTAATAATAATATATATTTTATTAAAATTATTATAAAAATAAAGAAAAGAAAAATAAGATTTATATAATAAAAAAAAATCTTTTTATTATATATAATGACAAAGTATTCAGAAAAACAGTTTAAAGAAGATTTAAAAGAATTAAATTCTTTAATAAAGTCATATAAGGGTGGAGAACGTAAATCACGTAGAGAGGAAATGCAAGATATGGAAAATGGTGATATGAATGAATCAAATTCAGTAGTAAATAATGTTGATGATATGGAAGGTGGTCGTCGTAGAGTTCGTTCCAAGTCACGCTCAAAGTCTCGTTCTAAGTCTCGTTCTAAGTCCCGCTCTAAGTCAAAGAAGGGTGGTGCTAAGAAGTCTCGTTCTAAGTCACGATCAAAGTCACGTTCAAGGTCTCGTTCTCGTTCTCGCTCTCGTTCTCGCTCTAGACGTGGAGGTGCTGATGAGAAGGATAGAGAAGAGAGGAATGAATTAGAAGGAGGTGCTAAGAAGAAGTCTCGCTCAAAGTCACGTTCTAAGTCTCGTTCTAAGTCTCGTTCCAAGTCTCGTTCTAGACGTGGAGGTGCTAAGAAGTCTCGTTCTAAGTCAAGATCCAAGTCAGGAAAATCTCGTTCAAAATCACGTTCTCGCTCTCGTTCTCGCTCTAGACGTGGAGGTGCTGATGAGGTGGATAAACAAGAGAAGAATGAATTAGAAGGAGGTGCTAAGAAGTCTCGTTCCAAGTCACGTAAATCTCATTCTAAATCTCGTTCTCGTTCTCGCTCTCATTCAAAGAGAGGTGGTGCTTCAAAGAGTCGTTCCCGTAGTTCTTCACGTAAAATGAAGAAAGCCATGAAGAAGGCTTTAAAGAAACATAGTAAGAAGCATAGTAAGAAGAGACATCATCGTGGTGGAGAACCAGGTCCAGTTCCAACAGGTGCTGAAGAAAAGGAAGATTTTTCTCTTAGAGGTGGTGCTGAAGAAGAGAAGGATGATCCCGACAGTCGTTATTTCAAGGTTGTAGAGGTAGATGGTGAAAAGAAGGACTTTGGTCGTTATGCTATTTCTAATATAAAGAGAAAGGGTAAAGGAAAAGGTCAAGCTCGTAAGCAAAAGCCAACACCTAAGGATGCTGCCAAGAAAGCTCTTTCAATAATGTGTCATGATATGAAAACCAAAAATAAGACTCAATGTCGTGTAACATTCACAATTCAAGAAACTACTCAAGGCTCTAAGAAGAAGGTTTATGGTCCTTATCACGGTTATTACAAGAAACTTGATAAGCCACGTCGTGTTAAGAACCGTGTCTTCGAATATGAACCCAAGGTTAAACTTGTTAAGAAGAAGAATCAAGAGAAATAAATACTATAACTCAATAAACAAATAATATAATATTTCATATAAAATATTATATAAAAATTTAATAAATAAAAATTGAAAAAATATAATAAAATATTGTTAATAAAAAAGAATAATAGATGATAGGAATAGAAATGATAAAAGCATTAAAATATTTTTATTATTTAGGATTCATTATAGGAATTTTTAGTAACATAAATAAAACATTAGTGAAGGATCTAAATACAGAAGAAATGAATAAATATATAAAAGTAATATTATTGACAAGTATATATGTATTTTTTGTAGTAGAAGTAATATATTATGTAATAAGTAAAATATATAATCAATTAAATAAAATATATAGTCAAATGTTGAGGTAATAATGGAACTAATAAAAATCTAAAATGATATAAAATATATATTTATATTATATTTATATTATATTTATATTAATATTTATAAAAAATGCCATATTATACATTAGTAGATTTTCCGAAAGAGGGAGATACATATGGAGAATATGAAGGAAAAACTCCAAAAGCAGCAGCAAATAAAATATTAACAATATTAGCAAGAAAAGTAAAATTAAATAATAGTAATAATAATAGTAATCATAATAAATTTATAGTATTTATAATACGAAATAAGAAGACAAATAAAGAATATAAGTATATAGGAACAAGAATAAAATTAAATAAACCAAAAGTAGTATATTATAATGGTAAGGAAGTAAAACATTTTTATAAGAATATAGTAACACAATATGATGATTATTTAATGAAAAATAATTAAATATAAATAATAAATATAGTAATAAAAAATATGAATGACATAAATTACAAATATAGGATTGTAGATGGAGATCAAACAACGAAAATAACGCAAACATCAGTTCAATTAAATAATCTACTGAAACAAGCAGGAGAAAATTCAATATATGATACGAATGTGACACCAACACCACCAGCAATAGGAGGTTCAAAAAATAAGATAAAGAATTATATAATAAATAATAAAATAAAGTTTTCAAGTGATGAAATAAATATAGAGAAAATAGCGGCAAAATTAGTAGAACCTAAAAGAAAGAATATAGAGTATATATTTACAATAAGAGAAGTAAATAATAGTAAAAATAATGTTTATAAATTAGTAAAGAATGACGGTAAAATAAAAAAGATAGTATTTATGCATAATTAGAAGAGTAATATGTAATATAATATAAAAATATTATCATTTAAAAAAAATGATAATATAAATTTTTATGATAAGGTGATTTAATTTTTTTCAGGTCTAGGATAAGATTCAGACATATAAGAAGGTGTAACATGAATAAATTGAGCATTATTTTGAAATTCTTTAATATTAAGAGCACCAGCATAGGTAAGAGAACTTCTAAGACAACCAGAATAATAATCAATAATATCTTGGACAGTATTTTCAACTTTAGCTTTAAAATTAATACCTTCAGGGACAGTTCCTTTTTTAACATTACCATAGAATTCATCTTGAAATAATTTACTAGCTTGTCCGCAATAATTAACAAAGCATTCATCAATAATATCTTTATTATAATTAAGAAGGACATTTCCTTTAACTTCAAACCAATAATTATTATTTTTAATAAAATCGTCATTAATCATATTTTTGATTCTAAGTTTAATAGATTTAGTTCCAGCACTTTCAAAAGTTTTAGAGAAGATACTACCAAGCATAACTGAATTAGCACCAGCAGCAATAGCTAATGCAATATCTCTAGGATTACGAATACCACCATCAGCGATAATAGGAACATTATATTGTTTAATAAGATCTCTAAGTTGATAAATAGCACTAAACTGAGGGATACCAAAACCAGTAACAATTCTAGTAGTGCAAGCACTACCACAACCAATACCGACTTTAATACAGTCAGCACCGGCTTCAGATAAATCAATATATGCTTGTCTAGTGCAAATATTACCGACAATAATTTGAATATTAGGTCTATCATTTTTAAGAGATTTAATAAGATTAATAACAGTAGGTGAGTGACAATGAGCAACATCAATACAAACACCTAAAGCACCATTATCAAATAATTGTATAGCTCTATAATTATCTTGAATACCAATAGAAGCAAAACATTTATTTTTATATTTAATAACTTGTTTAATAGCGTCATTATCAGATAAAAATCTATGAAAGATAGGTATAGATCCATTATGAATAAGAATATCCGCCATATCATCATTAATAACGGTATTCATGTTAGCGGGAATCAAAGGATTTGAAATTTTAATGGTATTAGTAAGAAAAGTATCTAAATTAACATGTGTTCTAGATAAAACAGTATTATATTGAGGTATTAAAGCGACATCATCAAAAGTATAAAAAGTAGATAGATTTTGGATAGAGTTTTGCATAAAAATAGATATAATATAATATAAAATTAAAGTTTTAAGTAGTATTTACATAGTATTTGCAAAATTATAAATAAATAAAAATAAATAAAAATTATTGTAAATAATGTTTTCTACAAACAGAGATATAATGATTATTTTCACCAACAAGTATTTTAGAATTTTTATTAGAAATACATTTAGTAAAAATAGCATTAGTTCCATCGTTACATAATTTACAAATAGCTTTAATTCTTTTAACTTTATCAGCGATAGGTATTAATTTAAGAACATCACCAAAAGGCTCACGATTAGAATCACCATCAAGACCAGCAGCGATAACAATTTTATTTTTTTCTTCAACTAAGTATTTAATATAATTAAAAGCATTTTTAAAAAACTGTAGTTCTTCAATTAAAAAAACATCATTATTTTCAACAAGATCATTATTTAGATCAGATAAATTATCAAGAATAATACAGTTATCAAGAGTATCTCTATTATGAGTAGTAATTTTGTTGTTACCATATCTATTATTAAGTGAATTATTAATAGCAAGAACACGTTTATTAATTAGGGTAAATAACCGATATTGCCTAATAAGTTCTGTGCTTTTACCAGCAAACATAGGTCCAATAATTAATTCTAAATAACCTGTATCCATTATTAAATATATTTAATGTTATAATCTTTAAATATATTTTTTTTAGTTTTTTTATACAAATTTATTTACTAGATTACCCATAATGGAAATAAAGAATAAATAATATATATGGATTACAAAGAAAAAATATATATTATAGATCATCAAATAGTTTTTTATCTTTGTTATTAAAAATGGTATATAAAATAAATAGAATAAAATTTAATAAAAGAACAAGACCAGACTTACCTTGAACATTGGTATAAAAAATGTTTTGTTGATTAAGATTAGATAATATCTCATCATTAATACTTATATTTTCTACTTTAAGATATCCTTTCTCAAAAATTTTGGAAATATTTTTAAGATTAATCCTAATATAATTAAATTGAGTATTAAGATTATCAACATTATTAGATTGATTAGAATTAGAAATAATATTTTGTAAATGAAGTTTAATAGTATTTACATAATTACTTAAAGATTCAATATTAATATTTAAAAATGAGTATAGAACAGTATTATTTTTATTTACAGTTAATTCATTATCATTATCAAGTAAATTTAAAGAAATAATAAAATCAGGTGAAAAACTAATATTAAATTGATTAATAATATTATTAATATTTTCTTGAATATTATTAATAAAACGTCTAATTTCATCAATATCTTTATTACATTTTATTATTAATTGATTTTTTGTAAATAATTTATTATATTGATTTTTTAAATTTTCAATATTATTAGGATCACCTCCTTTTATATTATTAAATTGATTAGATTTATCAGATAAATTAGATTTATTTAAATTTTTTTTGAATTTCATATAATATATATTTATAATTAAAAAAAAAAATATAAAACAAATAAAAAAGAGTAAATATATAAAATAGTCTATAAATAATAAAATTAATAAAATAAAATATTTAAAGAAAAAAAAATAATAAATAATAAATTAATGGTAAAAAAATTAGATAATAATTTATCAGAAATAGAAAAATATGATGAAGAATTATTAGAAGATGAGAATATAAGTAAGGAAGATAAAAATATAATAAAAGTTAAGGGTAAAAGGGGTAGAAAACCAAAAAATTATATAAAAAATAATGAAGATGAGATAGAAAAAAAGAATAATGTATTAGTAAAGGTAACAAAAACAAAAGAGATAGAAGATAATGATGAAATAGTAAGTGGTATTCCAAAGAAGAGGGGAAGGAAACCGAAAGATAATAAGATAAAGAATTTGAAGGTATTTGATATCAATCAGCATTTAATGGAGGAACAGGTATCGATATTACATTTACCAATAAACAATAATGATTTAAATAGTTTAGATAAGTCATTATTAGGTAATGATATATTAAAATATAATCCAGAGATACCGAATGAACCGATTCCGTTTGATCCGAGAACGAATGATAATTATTCAAGATTAAATAGTGGAATGATGGATATAAATGAGATAACATATAATGAGAATGAATTAAATGAAGAGATAAATCATCAGAATAATAATAGTAATATAAAGAAATTTACACAAGAGAATAGTATAATAATGATAGATACATTAATGACGAATAATAATTTACATAAAGAGAATAAAGAAATAAATAGGAAGGAAGAATATTGCAAGCAATCAGATATAGATAATAGTTATATAAAGAAGAATTTAAAGAATATACAGTATGAATTCATAGAGAGTAATATGAGGAGTAGTTGGCCAATGAAAGTAAATATAGCATGTTTATGGGATTGTCATACATTTGATACAGTTCCAGTAGCGATACCGAAGAAGTATGTAAATGGAATATTTTATTTGTATGGAAATTTTTGTGATTTTTCATGTGCAGCAAAGTATTTATTTAATAGTAATAAGTCAATAGCGGAGAAGCAGGAAGAATTTTCATTATTAAATTTATTAAAGACAAAATTGACAGGGAATAATAAGAAGATAGAGTTAGCGGGTCCGAGAGAGACATTAACATTATTTGGAGGTTATAAGGATATAGTAAAGTTTAGGTCATCAGAATCGATAGATAATAAGACATATAATTTGATAGAATATCCGTTAATATCATTAGTTCCAACGGTAGAAGAGAATACAATAAATTATTCAATTAAGGAGGATGAATGTTATATACCAATAAATAAGAGTATGATGAAGAGGGCAAATGAATCATTAAAATTAGTAGGAAATAAGAGTAATAAGAATAAGACATTAATACAGTATATGAAATTAGAATAGAAAAGCTTAATATATAAAGTTATTTTATATATATAAAAATATATATAAAAAATGAGAATAATATCATGGGATATAGGAATAAAGAATTTAGCATATTGTATATTAGTAGATAATAAGATAGAGAAATGGAATACAATATCATTAATAAGTGAAGATGAGAAGGTAAAAAAGATAAGTTTAAATACATTAACAGAAAGATTATTAAAAGAGATAATAAGTAATGAAGATTTATTTAATATAGATTATGTATTATTAGAGAATCAACCATGTTTAAAGAATCCGATAATGAAAAGCTTACAGATAATAATATATACATTATATTATTTAGATAAATTAAAAAGAAAAAGGATAAATGAAATATTATTAATAAATGCATGTAATAAGTTAAAGGTTTATAAGGGACCAGTAATAAATTTAGATGTAAAGAGTTCATATCAAAAGAGAAAGAAATTATCAGTAATACATACACAATATTTTTTAAAAGAGTTAGGTCAAGAAGAAATATTAAAGAATATAAATAAAAAGAAGATAGATGATTTATGTGATACATATTTACAAGGATTATATTTTTATAATAAGATGTTAGAAGATATGCAAATAAAAAATAAAAATACGAATAAATCAAATGCAAAAAAGGCTGTAAAAATATTTATAGAAGATATAGAAATAATTAATAATGAAGAAGATGAAGAGCAATTAGATGAAGATAATTAATAAAAAAAATAAATAAAAAAAAATAATAAAGAATTCGTTAAAAAATAATATGAGTTGCGTATTATTTAAATAAATAGTTTCTAATAATAATAATAAATATTAAGTAAAAAAAATATGGATAATTTTCAGAATAAAGGTTCAGGACCCAATTTTTTTCCGGATATGAAGAAGGATATATCACCGAAGCATATACCGTTAGAGGGTTTGGAATATTTAGCAGATCCTAAGAAGAAATCGAAGGATGTAGATATACCGAGAAGAGTAGAAAATAATAGTAATCATACATTTAAGATATCAGAGAGTTCAGATAGTGGATCATCATATTCAGATAGTAGTTCAGGATCAGATACAGAATCAATAGATAGAGGAAATAATAATATGAATAAGGGTAATTTTTCATTTTTCAATAAGACACCGAATATGAATGAGACGAGGGGTATGGGAAGTGTGAGTGGAAGTAGTGATGGGGGTAGTGAGACAGATTCATCAGGAGATTCATCAGGATCAGGTTCAGGATCAGAATATACGGATGAAACAGATAGTTCAATACAGGAGAGGGAGAAGACATATGAGGAGATAATGGAAGAGAAGCAAGAATTATTATATCAGTTAGATAGATTAGAGAAGCAGGGTTATAAGACAGCAAGGAAATATACATTAGCATCAAATTTAGATGATTTAAAGTCAGAGGTAAATAAATTGAAGAGACAGAGGGATGTAGAGAAGAGTATAAAATTTTATAGGAAGGGTTTAATAGCGATAGTAAGTGGTATAGAGTATATGAATAATAAGTTTGATCCATTAGATATAAAGTTAGATGGATGGTCAGAGTCACAGATGGAGAATATAACAGATTATGATGAGGTATTTGAGGAATTACATGATAAGTATTCAGAGAGTATAAAGATAGCACCAGAATTAAAATTATTGATGATGGTAGGAGGAAGTGCATTTATGTTTCATATGACGAATACATTATTTAAATCAGCAGCTCCGAATATAAATGATATATTAAAACAGAATCCACAATTAGCGAGGGATTTGCAGCAAGCGACGATGAATAATATGCAACAGAATTTAGGACAGCAATCGAATCCATTATTTGGATTTATGCAGCAATCACAGCCACAGTTTAATAGACAAGTTCCACCACAACAGCAGTTTAATCAAGCAGCACCACAACAACCGATGAGACCAATGAGAGGACCCCAAGGAGTAGATGATATATTAAGGGATTTGAATACACAGAATGTTCCAATGCAACAGACAAGACCAGTGTCAAGTATGCCACAACAATCAATACCACAACAGCAGCAACAACAACAACAATCACAGAATAGAGGACCTATAACACAGAATGAAATATTAACACCATCAAGGAGAGGAAGAAGGAATAATCCAGCAGATGCGATAAATATAAATTTTTAAATAAAAAATATAATATTTTTATAATTTTGTATAAAAAATATAAAAATTTAATGAAAAAAAGTATTTAAAGACATATTGCTAATAATAT
>Ga0172363_10001826_pt1 | contig 17094 bp, 14 predicted proteins | sample LakKivs2_kivu2a2_FD_114541 | JGI IMG/M metagenome (GOLD analysis project Ga0172363, IMG submission 114541) | Sediment microbial communities from Lake Kivu, Rwanda - Sediment s2_kivu2a2 | ecosystem: Environmental > Aquatic > Freshwater > Lake > Sediment | place: Rwanda: Western Province, Lake... | reverse complement strand
CCTGGCTGCCTCACGAGCCTTGCTTGACAAGACTGCTTTTTCAATGATGACGTGGGCAATCGGCGGGTTCTCCTCGAAAAACTCTTTGAGCTTCTCGCCAGCGATTCCTTCGGTGATGCTTCGTACTTCAGAATTCCCCAGCTTCGACTTGGTTTGTCCCTCGAACTGAGGTTTTCTGACTTTTACAGAGACGATAGCAGTAAGTCCTTCCCTGCTGTCTTCCCCCGTCAAACTGTAACTGTCTTCGACTAATTTATTCTCATGACCGTAATCATTCAACACGCGCGTGAGCGCACCTTTAAATCCAATCAGGTGCGTCCCACCTTCGACTGTGTTGATGTTATTGGCAAAGGAGAAAATATTTTCCGTGTACCCGTCTGTATATTGTAACGCAATCTCTACCTGTACTCCTTCCCGTTCCCCTAAAAGATAAATGGGTTTCGGGTGCAATGGCGTTTTGTTTTTGTTGATGTGGAGTACGAATTCACTCACACCACCGTCGTAGCGGAAGGTCTCATGTTTCTTCGTTCGTTCGTCAGTAATCTCTATTTGTAGTCCGGCATTAAGAAACGCCATTTCTCGTAAGCGGGTTGCGATCGTCTCATAGTCAAACTCAGTGGTTTCAAAAATATCCTTGTCCGGTAAAAAAGTGACAGTGGTTCCCGTGTCTTGTGCTTTCCCGATGACCTTTAAGGGTGTTGCGGTTTTTCCTCGTTCGTATCTCTGCTGGTATTCTTTCCCGTTTCTGCGGACTTTGACTTCAAGCCATTGGGAGAGAGCATTCACACAGGAAACACCGACGCCATGTAAACCACCTGATACTTTGTAAGCTTGACCGTCGAATTTCCCACCAGAATACAAGGTTGTGAGTACCAGTTCAACGCCTGGTTTTTTGTATTTCTCATGGATATCAACCGGGATTCCTCGCCCGTTATCTGCGCAAGCTGCTGAACCGTTTTTATAGAGTGTCACTTGTACGTTGGTACAGTATCCTGCGAGTGCTTCATCGACTGAGTTATCCACGACTTCGTAGATGAGATGATGCAGTCCTCGGATATCGGTGCTGCCGATGTACATGCCAGGGTTTTTTCGTACCGATTCTAACCCTTCAAGGACTTGGATTTTATCAGAATCATAAGACGTTTCAAGCATTGCTTTATCGTTTTTCATAGAGATCGCCTCGTTACAAAGTCTACACTAGTTCTGGTTGTTTTTGGTCAGAGTTTTTTTCCCATTCTCCTAGGGTAGATTTCCAGGAGACTTATATGGAGTCAGCACTAATAAATGTATCTAATGTGTGATGCTTAAAAATTTGAGATACATCATTTATATAGTAACACTTAATGGTTTATCATATAAAGGAAAAACCTTAAAAAGTGAAAGAGAGCACAATCGTTTTTATACCTCCCTTTTTAGGGTGATATTTTTGAGAAGAATTATATAAGAGCTTCAGCATCCTTCTACTACCAGTACGAGGTGGAGGCTATGAAGAAGCAACTCATAATAATAACACTTTTATTTCTCTTGATCGCAAGCAGTTTTATAGGAATAACATCAGCTGCTGACGATGATTTAACCCTTGCACAACAGTATGCTCCTATTCTATATTTCGTGGCTGACGAGAAATGCTACCCTGTCGATGTATCCTACTTTATTGATAATTCTTTCCTCTATCAACAAGGCAATCCCATTCCCATTTCAGAGCAACCAACCGCAGACATGATTGCCACCTTCACTTCAACCACAGAAATTTACTATCTTGATAATCAACTAGGAACAGTCAATGAAGGTGACGATGGTATCGAGACCGCGTACCAAAGTCAGATGAGTACGAACTACAAGATCTACGCTCGCGTCGACAATGCTCAAGGCATCATCCAGTACTGGTTCTTCTACGTCTTCAACAACGGAGATTTGAACCGACATGAAGGCGACTGGGAAATGATACAGATTTATCTGTATAATGGAGAACCTGCGCAAGTCATGTGCAGTCAGCACCACGGTGGTCAACGGGCAGTCTGGGCTCAAGTCGATCGTGATGGTGATCACCCTCGGATTTATGTCGCACGTGGCAGCCATGCCAACTACCTCCGCAGTTATTCAGGGAAACTTGGTATCGCCAGTGATGTAGTGGGAAATAATGGAAAAACCATCCAGACCGCTGACTATCTCGAGATCCTCACTACACAACCATGGTTATCGTTCGCAGGACATTGGGGATGGGTCGGAGAATCAGACGCAGCAGCAGTTGAATCATCAGTGCTTGGGAACGCAGGCCCCGAGGGCCCACAATTTAGAGAAGACGGGCTCATGTGGACTAGTCCGCTCAGCTGGGGCGCTGGATTGTTCCAAACCAATGACATGATGTTCCTCGCCGAATGGCTTCTGTATAATTTCGTCATGATTTTCTTGATTTGTGTCGTGATCGCAGTGCTCGTCCTTGCCTTCAGACTCTATCGTCGGTATAAACGCCATGGGCTCGGACCACGATTCTTTGCTTTTTTATACATCGATGGATTCAATTCAAAAAGTATCGGGAACATCCTCTGCATGGTAGGGGTTGTGATCGCCTTCCTTGGTCTGTTCTACCCCTGGTACACGGTGACGACGACCATTACCATTCCTGACTATGCAACCCAAGGAACCATGAATATGATCACGATTGATGGCATCCATGGGTTCCAGGTCACGCTCCCGAATAGTAATGGACCTACCCCTCTCGGTAACTTTGCTTTACCGTTTTCTACCCTCGTTGGGATAGGCTTGATTTTCTTAATTCTCGGCTCGATAGGATTGTCGAAAAGCAGGAAAGCTGGGATCAAATATCTAGGACGAGGAATTGGGCTCCTTCTTCCGTTCATCATCATTATCATTGTCTTGATGTCGCTTGGTGCTATTCTTCCCCTTCTTGCGCCAAGCAACCTCCCAGCAGACTTTAATGTCTTCCAAACGATCAATACGATCTCTTCGTCTCCCTTTAACGGTCAGCAGACGGTGACGCTTGCTGACGTGAGTGGGTCAGTCTCTCTTGAATGGGGCTTTGGGGTAGGAATCTACCTCATGCTCATTGCCGCCATCATCTTGATCATGGCAGGTCTTCTTGAAATCGTGGCGCACGCATCGTTTTTTGATGAGCGAGAATGGGTGCCACTCCCCAAGGTAAAAAAGGAAAAAGAACCTAAAAAACCAAAGCCACCGAAAGAAAAAGATATCTTTCCTACTGAAGAAGAAGTAAAAAAATAATCTCGTATTCGAATATCACGGAGGGATCTGATGCTGATGAATGCTGACTTGCATATTCATTCTCGTTTTTCTGGTGCCACCAGCGATAAAATGACGATAGCAGCTCTTTCCATCGAGGCTCCACGAAAAGGTATCACTGTCATGGCGACCGGGGATTGTTTAAACAGCAACTGGATGAAGGAGATCAAAACTTGCAATGTCATCGACGAAGGGACCTTGGAGATGAACAGGACCCGCTTCATTCTGAGTACGGAAGTCGAGGATAGCAGTCGGGTTCATCACCTCATTTATTTCCCAAGTTTTTCAGCGGTAGAATCATTCAAAGAACATCTACAACCTAAATCAAAAAACCTTGAAACCGATGGACGACCCAATGTTGCAATGAACGGAGTTGAGCTTGCGCAACTCGCAAAAGATGTTGATGCTCTCATTGGACCAGCGCATGCCTTTACCCCCTGGACCGCGATGTACGCGTACTACTCTTCACTCGATGAATGTTATGGGGATCTTGCACCGTACGTCTCCTTTGTTGAGCTCGGCTTGAGTGCAGACACCAACTACGCAGACACGATTCAAGAATTACACAGGCTCACGTTTCTAACGAACTCCGACTGCCACAGCCCTCACCCGGTGCGACTTGCCAGAGAATTTAATCGTTTTGAGGTTCATGACTGCACCTTTCAAGAAATAAAAAAGGCAATCCTGCGCACTGGTGGCAACAAACCAGTCCTCAATGTTGGCTTACCTCCACAGGAAGGAAAATACAATGAATCTGCGTGCATCTCTTGTTTCACGCACTACACACTCGAGGACGCAATCCGACGAAGATGGAAATGTAGCTGCGGAAAACGCATCAAGAAAGGAGTGCGTGATCGCATCGGGGAGATTGCAACCTATAAAGAACCTCGCCATCCAGATCACCGGCCCCCCTACCTTCATGCCATTCCACTTTCAGAAATTATTACGAAAGCATTAGGACAGCACACCCCCTTCACCCAGACTGTCTCCAAACGATGGGAAGAACTTATCACCGCGTTTGGGAGTGAAATCGCGGTACTGATTGACGCAAATATTCAGGAAATCATTAAGGTGACGACCCCTGCGGTTGCTGAGGCCATACAAGCATTCAGAGACGGAAAAGTACGTATCATCCCTGGTGGCGGAGGAAAATACGGTGTCATCGAACTTCCTAGTGAAGAAACATCGATACCGATTTCCTTAGGCCCAAAAAATACACAAACAAGTTTGCTTGACTATTCAGACAGGTGAACATCATGGAATATTTTTCAGCGAAACGGAAAATTAAATTTCTCTTGAAAGACACCGATCCTGAGTATAGGGTGCAGCGTGTCGTAAATTTCCTGTTTGATCATTTTGCACATTACAATTGGGTCGGCATTTATCGGGTGAATGGCAATGAACTCGTTCTTGGTCCGTGGAAAGGAACCCAGGCAACCGAGCATACGCACATACCTGTTGGGAAAGGAATCTGCGGTTCAGCAGCAAAGAGTGGGAAGACTGAAATCGTCGACGATATCTCGTCTGACCATCGCTATCTCTCCTGTTTTCTTTCAACAAAATCAGAGATTGTTGTTCCCATTAAACGAGAAAATATTGTGGTCGGTGAGATTGATATTGATTCTGATGTTCCTGCCGCCTTCTCAAAGCAAGACAAGGTGTTTTTAGAAAAAGTAGCAGATATGCTATCTCAGCATATCTGAGGGTTTTTTTTCAGTACTCAAGATCGTCATCATCGCCAGGTTGGCTCAGAAAAGGTTCGTTCATCACAAGTAAGAGAATTTCAAGAGGCCCTTTTAAGAGTTGTTATGCAGTGGTCAGGTTGCTTTTAATGAGGTGATTCACGTACATTTTTGCCCAGAGGAACGTTACCGCTGACCCGATGATATTGGCAACCACCAGCCCCCACCATGCTCCTGGTAATCCCCATCCGAGGGTTACCCCAAAGATCCAAGCAAGTGGGATTATGAGTAATATCGTTCTTATAATCGTAACAATGAGTGAGTACAATCCTTTTCCAACGCCTTGAAACAAAGCAGAGGAAAGCATGCCAAATGCGATGGCAGGATAGTAGATACAGATGATGCGGAGAAACGAAGTTATATCAGGTTCAAGGAGAGCCATGTCTGCTGATGTAGTAAACGCAATTGTAATCAGCGGTGCAAGAATGAATGTCACCACTGCAATGATTGATTCAATGAATATTCCGATTTTGAGTGCGTACAGATGAGCAGTATCGAGTTTTTTATATTGTCGAGCTCCATAGGTTGCACCAGAGACGGAAACGACTGCGGTTGCTATGCCGAGCAGCGGCATCGATGCGGTGGTTGCTACCGCCCAGCCGGTTGAGAAAATAGCGACACCATTCGTCCCATCAATGTATTCAACGATAAGGTTCATGATAAAAAGCATGATGGACATCGAGAGTTGTAATACGGATGCTGGGAGCCCTACCGCAAGGATGTCTTTGATAATATTTTTATCAAAATGAAACCCGTTGAAATGAATGGAAATGTATGTATTTTTTTTAAAGAAAAGCCAGTACAACAAGAGTGTTGCAGAGACGCTCATAGATAGAACTGTGGCAATAGCAGCACCAGGTACTCCCCAGCCAAAGACATAAATGAAAATCGGATCTAATACTGCGTTTAATATTCCACCAAGCACCATAGCAAACATGGAGCGTTTTGCATCCCCTTCTGATCGGAGAATCGCGGTCGCTATCGAGATGAAAAAGAAGATAATTGATCCTGCGAAGAGGATGCGGGCGTACATACTCGCAATTCCAGTTGCTTGGTCAGCACCAATGCTTCGGAATAGGTCTTCAGCAAACAATATTAAAGGAATAGAGTACAGAAGAGCAAGGAGGACCATGACGATAAGAGTATGAACCGCAGCACTATCTGCACCTTTTTTATCACCGGCACCAATCTTTCGTGAGATAGCTGAACCACCACCCACACCAAGCCCGGTGGCAACCGCAGTCCCCATGAAGAGAACCGGGAAGGCAAATCCAACCGCAGCGGCAGCATCGGTTCCAAGGCCAGAGACCCAGATTCTATTAATCAGATTATATAACGTTTGGACGGTCATTGCCACAATCATGGGAATCGAAAGTGTGAGAATCGCTTTTTTCGGATCCCCAAGTAAGGCTTCAACACCCGCAGTTTTTTTATGAGGCGAGTGAGTAGAAAACGTTTCATCCCCTGTTGTTTTTATGGTCACGAGCCGGGGGAATACCCCCTGTCCTATTTTAATGTTATTCCAGTACATGCTAGAAAAATTTTATGTTCACAATAGAACTTATAAAGAGATGATGGTTACCAAAAAGTGAGGTGAAAAGAGATGGATACCATCACATGGATATTGTTATTTGCCTTGATCATCATCATCGTATGGATTTTTTCGACAGGGATTAGGATTGTCAGGCCTACCCAGCGGGCTTTAGTCGAACGATTAGGGAAATATCATCGCTTCGGCGCGTCAGGTTTTCAATGGATTATACCTATTGTTGATCGGATGATCAAAGTCAATATCACCGAGAAAATGGTGAACGCAGAACCACAGGAAATTATTACAAAAGACAAGCTCAATGCACGTGTGGATGCGCAGGTGTATTTCAAAGTAAAGCCTGATGAAGAATCGGTGAAAGCATCACAGTATAATGTATTCAACTACGAGTATCAAATCGTGAACCTGGCACGAACCACGTTAAGAAACATCATTGGAACACTGTCTCTCAATGAGGCGAACAGCGAACGAGACCGTATCAACGGTGATCTCATGAAAACCTTAACCCTTGAAACAAAAACCTGGGGCATCGATGTTGTTCGTACAGAGCTGAAGGAAATCGATCCGCCGAAGGATGTTCAGGAAACCATGAACAAAGTGGTGAAAGCGGAGAACGAAAAACAGGCAGCGATTGATTTTGCCACCGCTACTGAAACCCAGGCAGACGGGCAGCGTCGAGCAGAAGTGAAGATGGCAGATGGGAAACGGCAGGCCATGATCCTTGAGGCAGACGGTCAGGCAGAAGCAATCAAACGAGTCGCGGCAGCAGAAGCAGCACGTATTGAAATGATCAACACCGCGATTCAAAAATTTTTTAAAAACGAAGCACAACTGTATAAGAAACTTGAGACCGTACAAAACTCCTTGCAGAATGGCACTAAGTATGTCATTGATCCGCACACCGATATTACCGCGGTCCTTGCAGATGGTTTAACCGGAGTCATCCCCCTTCATAAGAGAGGCCATAATTCTGATGAAACCGGTTAAACGTAAAACTTTTTTCCCTCCTTTTTTTCTTCTTTCAAATAACAGACCTTATATAGAATAAATTGTTATTCTTTGATGAGCGAGAGCCATCCCAGATGGCAGTTGGAGGTACTTCCATGGGACTATTAAATAAAAAATTTCCTGCTTTTTCCCTTGAATTTGTTGGAGAAGAAATTCGCAGCATGATCAATCCTGATTTAGCGACAGATATGGATATTCTTTGTGATGTCATCATTTATATGGAATATTCACTGCATTCCATGCAGAAGGTCGTCGCGTTAAACCATGCAGAAGAAAAACTCAAGAAATGCCGAGAGGACATCGAAGCAGCAGACTGGTGGAAGGAACGAAAAAACCTTGTTGATAATGCACAAACCGTTGAGGACGTCTGGCCGTTTTTGAAAAAAACAACAAAATAAAATCGTGAGGTTACTGATTTGTAATCAGCCATGTCAGTCCAATCGTCTCCATGATTTTTGGGAACTCTTTCTCATCCTCTGGTTTGAGAAAGTATCCATCGATATGCAGTGCGGTTGCTTGCTCTTTGTCGTGCTCTTCACGGGAAGCGGTGAAGATAATGACCGATAAATGCTTTGAGTCAGGAAACATCCGTATCTTTTGAAGCACCTCAAGACCATCGACACGAGGCAGTCGAAGATCTAGGAGAACTAGCTTCGGTGCTGGCCAGCGAAGATGCGGTTTCTCTAGTGAACCATAGAGATACAAGAGTGCCTCCATGCCATCCCTGGCAACGTGAACGATGTGCTCCATGTCGTTTTTCCGAAACGCTTGTAACACCCGTTCTTCATCCGCTGGATTGTCTTCAACGAGAAGAACTGGTTTGTACCCTTCCTCCATAGAAACAGGCTCCTTTCGTGTATGATATCATGATGAGCATAAAAATAGTTTTTCTAAGCAAGAAAAGACTGTTGAATGGGCTCGTTGAGATTCGAACTCAAGACCTCCTCCGTGTCAAGGAGACGTCATAACCAACTAGACCACGAGCCCGTTGGTAGCAAGTTACCGAGCAACCAGATTTTCTCCTCCTTTTTAAATGTTTCAGTCTACTTCTTATTATTAGTGTAAAATTAATATGGTCTTGATGGTTTCATGGTTTCACATTTCTCTTAAAGGAGTGCCACCATGGAAGCTATTATCCTTGCAGGAGGATTTGGAACCAGACTGCGACCATTCACCTTCACGAGAGCCAAATCACTCCTCCCCATTCTCAATAAACCGATGATAACCTATCTCATCGAGTCTTTACCAAAAGAAGTCGATAAAGTTATCTTAGCGGTCAACTACCGAAAAGATCAGATCGAACACTATTTCAAGCAATATGACTGTGGTAAAAAGATCATCGTCAATGATGAACCTACACCTCTTGGGACTGGTGGTGCCGTGAAATTTGCAGATAGACATCTCACTGGCTCCTTCTTCGTATTGAACGCTGACATTGTCTGCTCACTGTCCCTAGAAGGTATGCTCCGTTTTCATCAGAAGAAAAGAGCGTTCGCAACCATCTCACTGTGGCCTGTCGAAAACGTATCAGAATTTGGTGTTGTTGACATCAAAGAAAATGGAAATATCGTGAAGTTTGTTGAAAAACCAAAGACAGAGGACGCTCCCTCCGATCTCATCAACGCTGGTGCGTACCTGCTTGAACCACAGGTGCTAGACTACATCGAGACCGATCATTTAGTTTCTATGGAAAAAGAAATCTTCCCGCAGATCATCAAAGAAACCGGGATGTTTTACGGCTACCAGTTCAAAGGATATTGGATCGACGTCGGTCGCATTCGCAGCTATATCGATGTTCATACCCTGCTCATGGAGAAAAGAAATATTACCTCGTTTACCGGAGAACATTCAACGGTCCAAGGGCAACTCGAGTATGCTAGTATCGGTAATCATGTCGTGGTTGGAGAGCACAGCACACTTCATTCCTCTATTGTCTTTGATAACGTACGCATAGGGCATGACGTTAGCCTCAAGCGATGCGTTGTTGGGGAACACTGTGAGATTGGTGCTCACACCACATTACAAGACGTTGTTATTGGTGATAACGAAAAAATCCCTGAACACACCATCCTTGAAAACAAGATCATCTGGAACCAACCAATCCCCGAGGGGTACCCTCAGAAACAAATCGGTAATGTCATCGGAGAATAACACGCTAACAAGCAGATTTTTATAACAGCCAACTCATGTGCGGTATGATCCCTATGGACATTTCCCCTCACATCTTCCGAGCCTACGACATCAGAGGATTATACAACACAGACATTTCGCCAGAGCTTTTTTATAAAATTGGAGTAGCAGCTGGAACATTTACAAAAAAAGTACTGAAAGGAACGCGTTTGACGATCGGTAATGATATCCGCCTCTCTAGTCCTACCCTAGCACATGCATTCATTGCTGGGGTTGCTGCGACCGGTATCCACGTCGTGTACACAGGAACCACTGCGTTCGGACAAACCCTGTATAAGGGAGGAGAACTCAAGCACGATTTGGTAGCCTACGTCACCGCAAGCCACCTCCCCGCTGAATGGAACGGGATAAAATTCTACTACGGAGATGGTGTCGGCCTCAATGAACAGCATCTTCAACAGATACGAGATTTCGTCTTACACAATACGGGTATGGTTGCAGAATGGAACACCATAGGAACCGTGACGACCGTTGATGCGACTGCGAGTTATAAAAAATATCTGACTGCAAAATTCCGTTTCAAGAAAAAACTACGGGTCGCCTTAGATTGCGGGGGAGGAAGCATGACACTCTCTGCACCAGAAATCTTCACCGCGGTTGGTCTTGACATGGTCCCTGTCTTTTGTGAACCAGATCCTTTGTTTTCAAAACGCCCCTCTGACCCCAAACCAAAGAACCTCACGATGCTCGTTGATACCGTCAAGAAACAGAAATGCGCGTTCGGCGTAGCTTTCGATGGAGACGGTGATCGTGCGGTGATTGTAGATAACACCGGGAAAATCTTTTCAGCAGATGAGACAGGCATCATCATAGGAAAACATGGGCTGTCCCAAAAGAAAGGAACCGTCATTGTGAACGTGGAATGCTCCAAGGCAGTTCCTGAACAACTGAACCCTCTCGGCTATCGGGTCAAACAAATCCAGGTTGGTCACACGTTTTTAACACTTGAGGCAAAACAGGAAAAAGCGTTACTTGGCATCGAATCATCAGGTCATCTTATTCTCCCTGAATATTTCTTATTCGATGATGCAATCGTTGTTCCACTGAAGATCGCGCAGATACTTGAAACAACCGGACGTTCGCTCCATGACCTCGTCACAGAGATTCCAATGTATCCTCGTCGGAAAGAAGAAATCGACTGCGCTGATCAGATTAAATTCCAAGTAATCGACCAGTTGAAACAAGACTATTCGAAGGCGTATCCTGATGTGAACACGCTCGATGGAATTCGTGTGAATCTCAAGGAAGGCTGGGTGCTGATTCGTGCCTCGAACACCAGTCCTATCTTACGGCTCACGGTGGAAGCAAACACCGAAGAAACCGCTGAAAAGTTGTATAAAACATTTCATGACCACACACAAACAACTATTCAATCTGTTCAACAGCACGCCGTAAAAAAATAATTCCACAGACCACTACGTGATTGTTCTTCTGATAGTGTAAGTAAACCTTATAAATGAGAAGCCTATACGCTATCAACCCTTACAACAGAACTGTAAGAGGAAAGTCAAGAATAGGAAAAACATAAATACTGAATTGAAATGTAAGGAACAGAGGTAGATTATGGCTGAAAAACCACACTTGAATTTGGTAATTATTGGTCACGTCGATCACGGAAAATCCACATTAGTCGGAAGGATTTTACTTGACACCGGTCAGTTCCCAGCACACATGGTAGAGAAATTCAAAGAAGAGGCGAAAGCAAAAGGAAAAGAAAGTTTCGCGCTCGCATGGATTTTCGACCAATTGAAAGAAGAGCGAGAACGAGGAGTTACGATTGATGTTGCTCATAAACGATTTGACACTGATAAATACTATATTACTATCATTGATGCACCAGGTCACCGAGACTTTGTCAAAAACATGATTACTGGAACGTCTCAAGCAGATGCAGCTATCCTTGTGGTCGCTGCTCAGCACGGTGTCATGGCACAGACCAAGGAGCACATGTTCCTTGCTCGTACCCTTGGTGTGAAACAGATGATTGTCGCGATCAACCAGATTGATGCAACAACACCACCTTATGACAAAGCAACCTATGAAAAGGTCAAAGCTGATGTTCATCAACTCGCAAAGAGCGTCGGTTATAAAGATGAGCAACTCCAATTCCTGCCAGTCTCTGCTTTCGAAGGAGATAATATTAAGGATAAGAAAGCAATCACCTGGTGGACCGGAGACACCATTCTCAAAGCGATTGACAAATTCACCTTACCAGAAAAACCAGTGAACCTCCCACTCCGATGGCCTATCCAAGATGTCTATACTATTAAAGGTGTAGGAACGGTTCCTGTCGGTAAAGTAGAATGCGGTATCATGAAACCTGGTCAAACCCTGATTTTCAAACCCAGTATGAAACCTGGCGGGGTCACCGGGGAAGTGAAAACCATTGAAATGCACCATGAAAACATCGCCCAGGCTATGCCTGGTGACAACATTGGTGTGAACGTCCGCGGTCTCAACAAAGGAGATATCAAGAGAGGAGACGTCGCTGGACCAACCAACGACCCACCAACCGTTGCCAAATCCTTTACCGCACAAATCATGGTGCTCAACCACCCCTCCGTTATTACGAAGGGGTACACGCCAGTGTTCCACTGTTACACTGCACAAGTCGCGTGCAGATTCGAAGAAATAACAAAGAAACTTGACCCGAAAACCGGGCAAGTCAAAGAAGAGAACCCTGACTTCATCAAAACAGGTGACGCTGCTATCGTCAAGATTGTTCCTACCCGTCCGATGGTCATCGAATCGTCCAAAAAGATCCCACAACTGGGACGGTTCGCCATTCGAGACATGGGGCAGACGGTTGCTGCCGGTGTCTGTTTAGAAGTTGAGGCGGCAAAGTAAGCCTTCCTCTTCTTTTTTTATATTTTTTATCTAGGGGCAACCGAACATGTCAGCGCAAAAAGCACGTATCTCGCTCACCAGCACGGAATCAACGAAACTTGAGGAAGTGTGCACGCAAATTAAAATGATTGCAGAAAAAACAGGTGTCGCTCTCCGAGGACCGGTGCCACTGCCAACGAAACGGTTGCGAGTCCCCTGCCGCAAGTCCCCTGATGGAGAAGGAACCGAAACCATTGATCACTGGGAGATGCGCATCCATAAACGACTTATTGATCTGGATGCCAGTGATAGAGCGCTCCGGCAACTTATGAGAATCCAGGTTCCTGACGGCGTCCACATCGAAATAGTTCTGAAATCATAAGTAAGAAGAACTCTTTTTTAATAGGATACCGATACCCTTGCACTTACAGATGAGTCTGCTGAGGTAGCAAAGTTCGGCCCAACGCGCCGGCCTTGAGAGCCGGTCCTCCGCAAGGGGGGCAGGAGTTCAAATCTCCTCCTCAGCGCTTCTATCCTTGGGCGTGTGGCCTAGCCTGGATAAGGCACCGGCCTTCTAAGTCGGTAATCGCGGGTTCGAATCCCGCCACGTCCGCTTACTCTTCTCGGAGGAAAATGGGTCAAAAGAGCCTATTTTTTCGTGCTTTTGAATTTCCGCGTTTTCCCCGCCTGTTTTACAGTCGGCTTTGAGGACGCGGTTGATCCAATCATACGGCGCCATTTTGTAGTAATGATTTGCGTCTTTGACATAGCACATGGTCGTCTGGATCTTGGTGTGTCCGAGCCATTCCTTGACTTCGAATTCGTCGAAAGATTTGGATTGGATTTTGGTTCTGATGAGTCTAGCTATTGCGCAAAAATCCCTAGCGATGTAGTTATGGTACTTCGGGAACACAGTTTTGATGAGTGGTCCTGCGTTTCTATTCAGGTACATTCGTAGTGAGTCTTTCGCAAAGGGTCTACCGTCTGGCAATAAGTAAACGTATTCTCCTGAGTATTGGTTTACTACTTTTGGTCTCCAGTGGTCTATCCAGTTTTTCATGGATTTTCGTCTCTTGCTTGTCATGATTTCTGTGGGTGTGACGATTCTTGTTGAATCATGTTTCTTTGGTTCTGTTATTTTGATATATCCTCTGTCTTGGTCGTCGATCATTACATCGGGGAGTTTCAGTATTGCTGGTTCGCTAGGGATTCGCCATCCGATAACGAAGTTATGGGTGAGTAGGTATTGGATGAGCGCGTTTTCGTAGCTGTCGTCCGAGTAGGTGAGATGGAGTATCTCGTTGATTTGGTCAGGGAACGGGATGAATTTCGCGGTGTAGTATGGTCGTGATGGTGCTCTGTACGGCCAATCAGAAATTGAGATACCGTATGCACGTAGGAATGTTTTCATGGTGTCCCATTCTCTTCCAAGGGCTCCGTATCCTGCGTTTTCTACTTGTTCTCGGTAATCCATGTGTCTGATGAAGTTCTCGTAGTGTGGATTTCTGAAATCGACCGGTGCGGTGGAGTGGCTTTCCATGAACCGCGCGCTTGCGATTCGTTTTGCTACGGTGGTCTTTTTGAGTCGTTGTCTCAGGATTGCATGGATTGCGACATCATCGAATGACGCGGTGGTTGGATCAAGTGTTATGGGAAAATCGATTCTATTGACTTTCTTAAGGATTACATCTAGGTATTCCTCCATGGTAATACCATTTTGTTCTGGAAAGTCTGTAGATTGCTTGCCTATTGGTTCTACAATATTGCATTTTTGTTTTCTACCTCCTACCAACTCATGTTGGTATGGGTTGGTTGAAAAAGCATCATATTGGTTATTAAAAAAGGTAAAAGTTGTTTGAGTCAAGTTATGGCTAGAATAATGTTTAATAGTACTTTCTTCTTTAATCATCCACGGGGCTGTGATATTCATTCTATCATGGCTCCAGACTGCCAGGGTGCTCGAAACACCCTGGTGGTCATTTCTTATTGAGTCATTAGCATTTTTATCTTATTGTTTAAATGTCCTATAATACTGAAGGGTATTAATCCTTTATATATCCTTGGGAGGGGTCACTGAAAGTATTCACATTTTTTCTCAAAAAGTTCTTCTTATGTTATTATTCGATTATCTTAATTGGATAAAGGAGTGATTTATCTGTTTTCTAAACATTTATATACGATACCATTCTATAGTATTAATAGAAGAATTAAAGAGGATAAAATTTGATTAATAATGATTTATTAATTAATTACCTAGCCGCGAGTATTGTAGTATTATTCGTCGCTACTGCGATAGTTCCTACGGGAGTTGGAGATAATCAAAAACCATCATCTTTGATAAATTCAATAACAAATGAAAATACATCTCAATTTTTCTCCAATGGAGGACTTATGAATTCTTCATGGCCCATGTTTTGCCATGATATACATCATAAAGGACAAAGCCCTTATAGTACTAAAAATAATTCGGGAATAATAAAATGGTCATTTAAAACAAATAATTATCCACTTTATGGCTCACCTGCTATAGATACGAATGGTACTATTTATATCGGATCTGGGGATTTTTTTGCTCTATATCCAAATGGAACTAAAAAATGGGAATATGCTATTACTAGTGGTTTATTTGATTCTTGTCCAGCTATAGATAAAAACGGAATTATCTATATAGGTACAGCAATGGGATCACCTACTTATTTTTATGCAATTTATCCGAATGGTTCATTAAAATGGAGATATCGTAGTGGTAATATATTTTCTTCCCCAGTAATATCATATGATGGAAATATTATCTTTGCAGATGCTGATAATTGGAATATAATAGCACTCTGTCCAAATGGCACTCAAAAATGGTCTTACCATACAGATATGGTTGTATACTCCTCACCTGCAATTGGATTGGATGGAACCATCTACTGTGGCTGCCATGATACTTATTTATATGCTCTTTACCCGAATAACGGGACATTAAAATGGAAATTTAAAACTGGAGATTGGATACGAGTAAGTCCCTGTATCGCTGATGATGGGACAATCTATTGCGTATCTACCGATGGATATCTCTACGCTATTGATCCGAATGGAACTAAGAAATGGAGAACTTGGGTTGAAGCTGGGACATCTCCAACAATTGGACAAGATGGAACCATCTATGCGGGTTGGAGTAAATTGTATGCGGTCAATCCTACTAATGGGTCGATAAAATGGATATTTGATACTGGTGGATGTATTCAGGGTGGCACTCCGTGTACCTCTAAGGAGGGAACAATTTATTTTGGAACGAGTAGTGGAGGATATCTTATTACTCTGAATCCAAATGGTACAGAACGGTTCAGAATACATATTGGATCATGTGAATCTGCTCCAGCTATCGGTATTGACGGTACAATTTACATAGGTTCAATGGACAACAATGATCGTGGATATCTCTGGGCTTTTAATGGTGGACCTCTTAGTGCAGAAGCAAACGGGCCTTACACTGGTAGGATTGGCATACCAATTCAATTTACTGGAGTAGCCTCTGGTGGAATCCTCCAATATACCTATCATTGGGATTTTGGAGATGGAAACATATCAGACGAACAAAATCCAATGTATACTTATACTCGAAAGGGAAATTATACCGCAACGTTTTCTGTAACAGATAGTGACCACAACAATAGCTATGATACCGCAAATGTCACCATAGATTATGCATTACCGACCGTAGAGATTCTTAAACCTGAAAATGGGGTTTATCTTTTTAACATGAAAGTATTACCATTCCATCAGCCAATTATCATAGGAAGGATTACCGTTGAGGTGAATGCGGTACATGATGAATTGGGAATTGACCGAGTGGAGTTTTATGTTGATGATGATCTACAATCTACAGACACAGCCGAACCGTATGAGTGGCTTTGGGCGGATCGTGTTTTTTTCAAGCATACCGTAGTTGCTGTTGCATATGATACTTCAGGTAGAACGAATAGTGATACTGTCTCGGTTTGGAAATTTTTTTAATCGTTTCTTCTTCGGTTGTTTTTAAATTGTTGATATCTGAAATTCATAATTCTTGTTAGATAGATCATTAGATGATTTTTCCATATGCATTTTTCTTTAAAGAGATGAAGAAATATCACTTGATATCCATTCTGATCAAATATTTTACGTCTATACTCGTAATCAAAATGTTCTGATCCACATACTTCAACGTAAATCCCAAAATGTTTAAGATAGAAATCAGGTGCCCAGACACGTGGTCTTTTATTCTCATCCCAAACGAAAACTGGTTGTTCGTATAACCATTGTATCTTTAGATCTTTCAATACATTCGCCACTTCTTTTTCTGCATTCGTCATTCTATCATACACAGATGCTTGCATAATCTACCCTCCAAAAAGAAAGAAAAATAAAGAAAGCTTTTAGTGAGAATAGAATCGATTTTTTGGACAACAACACAATTCAAAAGCGGTTTTTTCGGGGTTTTGTTGACCGAATTCTCTCCTGTTGGTATGTTCGACTGCCGCCACGTCCGCT
>Ga0172363_10001825_pt1 | contig 17095 bp, 19 predicted proteins | sample LakKivs2_kivu2a2_FD_114541 | JGI IMG/M metagenome (GOLD analysis project Ga0172363, IMG submission 114541) | Sediment microbial communities from Lake Kivu, Rwanda - Sediment s2_kivu2a2 | ecosystem: Environmental > Aquatic > Freshwater > Lake > Sediment | place: Rwanda: Western Province, Lake... | reverse complement strand
TGTATCAAAAGATGATATCTATATGGTTACTGCCAGAAGGGGTGATAGTGATAATCAGAGAATTGAGAATAGAGGTGTGATGAGCACGAAGGTATATAATAGTGTTCCACAGCCGAATATGTTTGGAGAAACACACCAGAAAGATACTTTACCGAATAAACCCTTGGCGGATAGAATTGATCCGGGAATATTGGATGCATTTAGGAAGAATCCATATACTCAGTCATTGCAGAGCTTTTTTATGCAGTAATATTTTATTTTATTTACTAAAATAATAGTTATTTTAGTTGTATAAAGTATATGTCAGGGCAACCTTTTGAATGGAAACCGCCATTGTGCACAGCGGAAACAAGGGAATTATATCCACCTTGTAGTACGTATCCAGTACGTAAAATTATTTTGGTTGATGGAAAGCCAACTGTAATTTATTTATTTAAAATATCTCCCTCGGAAATGCAGCAATTTTAAACAAAAAGGATGGAGAAGATAACGGAAATAAAGAACAATACCCAGGAAGTTATTTTAAGTCCTTTGGGGAGTGAAGATGGGACAGAGAAATTGGCAGAAGTTGTGGGTATGTTGTTTGTATTTGACAAATTTTTTATATTGGGACTTAAAGTTTGAGATGCACTAGAATTTGTTGAAGTATTTAAAAGAGAATCCATACTAAAAGGTATTTAGAAAATAATTATGGACAATAAGTAAAATTCTTTAATTAATAATGTATAAAAACAATAATGTCTTTTACACCTGTTCAAGAAATTAGTAACACTGCTTTAGTGGAGGCCAAAAACGAATATACAAAACAATTAGTGAGTATTTTATCACCTTTGATTTATGAAGGATTTGAAACAATTTTCGAAGATGCTTTGGCAGAATTTGAAATTAAAGAGGCTGAGAAAAGAAAATATATAAGAGCCGTCGATAGCGACGATGAAATTAGCGATTTGCAATATTTTCAAGATTTAATTAAAAAAATACCTGGGTGGAACCAAGATATTATTGACAGAGAGACCAAAAGAATAATTGATAAATCAAGATGTCCTTGGCTAGAAGGATTATTAGAGGCAGTTTTTGTAACTAATTCTAAAATACTTTCTATGCCAAGAACCAAAAATCCTTCTGGGGAAGTGGGAATAACTTATCCTAAACTCCGAAATTTTGTTCACAAATGTTATGTTGTCTGTGGATTCGAAGTATACCAAAATGCCTATCTTTTTGATAATGAGGACATAACACCCATACAAAAGCAAAAGAATGCTAAAGAAATTATGAATATTATTAAGGAAGGTATTGTCGAAACTATCAGAATTATGGAACCAACTGAAGAAATCATAAAAAATTATTTCGGAAATATGGAAGAACAAAAAATTAATTCATTTAACAAAGAAGAACCTACTGAAACATCAGTAGTTGAATCAATAAAGAATGAGGATACAAATAATAATATTGAAACTGCGAATATGTTTAAACAGTTAGTGAAGAGTGTTGAGGAAAGTGAGAAAAAATTGGAGGAGGAAGAATCGGAAGAAAGTACTGAGGAAAATTCAGAGGAAGAGAGTACAAAGGAAAATACAGAAGGAGGAGTAGTCATAAGGGAAAATACGGAACAGGTAAATGTGACTGAAGCGAAAACGGAAACTCAGACTGAAGTTACTGAAACCACAGAAGTAAAGGAAAATTTTGTTCAACCAGTTTTAGAAGAAAATGTTTCCATAAAATCCTTAAATGATTTTAGACCTCCATTAATGGAAAAACCATTGCACATTGAAAATATTTATGAACCAGAAACAAAGGATATATTGCCAAGACGAGCTTTGGAAAGTGAGGATATTACTGAATCCTCTGGTATTACTGAGGAGGATGTAAAAAAAATAAGTGATTCACACAGAATTGAAAGGGCCCAAAGACGATTTATTAAAAATAAAGATAAAATTAGAATGGAAAGGGAAAGAAGAGAAAGATTAGAAAGAGAAAAAATCTTACACCAACAAAACATTAGTTTACACGAAAATAATGAAATATCAAGCCAAAGTGTTGCAGAAGTTAATACGGAAGTTAAAAATGATGCATTTTTGAATGTTAAGGAGCAGTTGATAATGGGAGGGGATGATGAGAGGAGAACAAGTTATTTTTCGAGTGGTGAAGATTATAGGTCCGACTATTAAATCTAATTCGTAAAAATATTAAATTTTTAAGCTTAGAAAAATTTAATGAGAATTAGCGAATTAATTAAAAATCCATTAGTATTCGGATGCGTTGTTGGCATTCTCCTCTGTGCAGTCCTTTTCATCTACGATAAATACCTCTCCAAAAAACCGGAAGAAACCAGTGGCTTTAGTACATATTTTAAATTGTTTTTAGCTGGATTTATTGTGTCTGCTCCATTGGTTTTTTTAGTTTTTAATAGAAATTTGAGTTTAGATAATACGGATGTAATTGCTCCCGTGGTGAGTCAAAATGTTGAGGTGGCAGCTCCAATTTTAAGTGGAGGAAATATTGAAGATATTGTCGCAAATGCTGATAAAGAATTAATCAGTGCTGTTTTACCGGATGATGCGTCAAGCGTTGCACAGAGTTTTGCCTCAACATCGTTATCAAAGAGACCAAAGAAAGTATATACCAATTTACCATACACTAAATAATTATTTACACTAAATAATTAGTAATTATTTACACTAAATAATTAGTATTTATAATTATTGCTGTAATAATCCACAACCTTCCCAATCATTTTAATGTATAAATCACCGGTTTCACTTTGGATCATTTCATCACTTGGAATTATTCGATCAAAAAGAATTGAATAATTATAGAAGGTATTATTTATTAGTCGGGTGATGTAAAAATGATTTGTAACATCAAGAAAACCAGAGTCATTTGGCCGGTAAAGATAGTTGGAATATAAAAAAACTCCCAATCTCTCGTCCGTCACCACAAATTCAACATACAACTTTCCACTTCGAAATAATCTTGATAATTTTGTAACGTAATCCAATGCCAGTTCATCTTTAAAAGTATTGTATTGATCATATACATCCGAAGGATAAATTCTCAAAATGAAATCGGAAAGATTGAGACAAAGATTTCCATAACTTTTATTGATAATAAGTAAATCATTTGAAGAATTAACGAAAAAATCAAAATCGAAATAAGTAAATGATTGGGTTTGTTTTGAGCGTTCATTATTTACGGAGTTGAAGAGGGGGGAGGAAGGAGAAATATTAATAATCTCCTGGGATTTGCAATATTTTACTTCACAATTCATAATTTGTATTTTAAATAATACCAATGATTTTTAATATCAATTTTTTTTATAATATCTTTAACGAGCAACAATGTATTTGACTTGAGAAAGATTGAGTTTTGATGGCAATTTTTCATCGTTGATAGGATACAATTGTTTCTGAAACGAGATGAAGAATTTTATTTTGAATTCAGTGTCTTCATTAGTGACATGAATGAGGATGGTTTTGTGACGACACATCATTTCGAATTCCATTTGAATTTGTTTGGGTGACATATGGGAAAGAAGTAGTATGAAGTTCTCGAGGGCATTTTCAAGTTTTGGACTGCCGAGAGGAATTATATTCCAGTCGCGGGGGTTACGTTCTGGGGTATATTCAATCAAACGGATATATGCCAACAAACGTAACCGAGGACAAATTCCATCTCTCGTAAAATATCTTTCCAACATCTTGTTAAAACTATGAGAACCGGAGCTCTCATAGATGTTTGTTTTAATAACTAATTCTTCCATTCAGGTTATTAATTAGGTTTAACTATTATTTCCATAAGTATCAATTTTTTTGTTAATTTATAAAAATGGGATTTGCATATCATGCATCTGAAACCAAAATTTTTGAAGCAACTGAAACAATAATTTGCCATTGAACATCCATTCACTGGACAAATATCATTCTCCAAATATTCCGTTTTTTCATCGAAACAGCTAGAACATTCTTTTGGTTCCGTGATGCGAACTTGACGGGATTTTCTGGTGAAATCGGGGAAGAATACGGAATGGAAGAAGTCAAATTCTTTGCTGAAGGAAATAGCTTTAACAGTTACGATTTGATCGTTCACTGGAACTTTGAACATAATTGTTTCTCTTTCTTCAAAGACTCCTAAATTGATAAAGAAAAGTCCGCTGGAGAGGCAATGGAAGAATTTTGTTTGGATATTCATTACTCCAATTGAAGTCATAAAACGAATTTGTCGAAGACTGTTTTTGAAATGTTCTTCCACACATTTATTCCGCGAATCTTGTTTGAAACTTCTGTAAGCATAATACCACGCAACCACTTCCGTCATAAAATCAACCATTTGTCCATCTATTTCAATTCTGTCAACAAGTGGAAGTAAATGAATTAAGGTATCCGTGATGGAATGGTCTTTCTCTGTTTCATCAGGATATAAAACCGTGAGTGTGTCTTCGTGTGTAACCAGGGAGATGTTATCGGTTGTGGTGAAAACTCCTTGATAGTGATAAGTACCTGGATGGTATTTATCGAATACACTGTAAGTTTTATTTAGTTGATCTGCGATGTGTTGAAGACGGAATGTTTGGTTGTTTCGGGTAAATTCGATGGTGAATTTGTAATAATTTTCGGGTGTATCGATGACGGAGATGCGAAGGCCAGAATTAAGGAAAGAATTAAGATCTTCCTTATTTAGGCGTGGATTATCTCTGTTATTGAGAGCTTGAAAATTGTGGAAAACTTCATGGTCGGAATCAATGATCGGAACTGTGATATTCCATTGGTATGGAGTAAGCTCTGTGTGATCATTGATGAATTTGGCTTGGGCGATGATAAGTTCATTGTAGAAGAGTTCATTATTGGAGAGATCTTCAATGAATTGGTAATATGAAATATTGACCACAACTCCGTCTTCGTATTCGAGGTCGAAGTTGGTGGTAAATGGTATTATGGAGATGATTTTTGTATTGGCCATCTTTGGTAATTAAATAAATGTAAGGTTAGAATTGGTTACTATCAATTTTTTTGGTTTAAAAAAATATTTGTTTAAGAAAATTAAGTTGGGATAAAATATGGTAGAACAAGAAGAAGATTTTATAGAAATAGATAGAAATGGAGAAGAAATAAAGGTAAAGGAAAAGGAAAAAGTTATGGTGGATAATAAGGTCTTATCTTCATATTATACACCCAAACCACATAATAAAATGGGAGAAACAAAACACAGTTTTTATGGAACTTATGAGAATGATTATTCTAAATTATGGAAGAATGAAAGAGGATGGACATATTATGCAAAAAAATTCTGCTGCTGCATATGATTTTACAAAAAAAATTAAATTTATCATTTATTTTATTTTAATTTTTTTAGTAAAGGCACTTACTAAAAGTTATATCCTTTTGTATTTTTAATTTCATCAATAAAGAAAGGGTGTGGGACTTATGACCCCCCTTTTTTGCATATTTTAATCAATACTTATTGATTGTGAAATTTTAGAGAAAAAATCATATTTTTCTCTTTGTTAGAAAAAATTATGAAATCTTCCATTATTTTATGAAAATACACCCCTTACCACAACCTCTAATAATTCATTTTCCCTTATCACAAACGCACTTTTCCGAAAATTCTACAATAAACACGGTTAATTTTTACTAATCCTTTAGGATAAATTGTAAAAATAAAATATTTGTAATAATTAAATGAATCTTAAATTAAAAAAATTCGATATGTCATCAATTAAAGATGATAAAGTAGTTGTTTTCATTGGTAAACGTGAAACAGGTAAATCTTTTTTAGTAAAGGATTTATTGTGGCATCATCGTGATTTGCCAGTTGGTACAGTAATTAGTGGTACAGAAGGCGCCAATCAGTTCTATTCTAAAACAGTCCCTCCCATTTTTATTCACGATGAATACACACCAGAGATCATCAATAACTTTGTAAAGAGACAAAAAAAGTTAGTCAATCGACAGGTAAAAGGTGAGCCAGGATATCAAAATATTGATACAAGAGCCTTCTTAATTCTCGATGATTGTTTGTACGATAACTCCTGGGTTAAAGATAAAAATATACGCGCCCTTTTTATGAATGGAAGGCACTATAAGGCATTTTTTATCATTACTATGCAATATGCGCTTGGAATCCCGCCAAATTTGAGAACTAACGTAGATTATGTGTTCGTTTTACGAGAACCTTATCACAGCAATCGTAAAAAACTTTTTGAACAGTACTGTGGTATGTTTCCAAATTATGAGTTTTTTTGTAATGTCATGGATCAATGCACAGAGAACTTTGAGTGTTTAGTGATAAATAATAATGCGAAGAGTAATAGATTGGAGGATCAGGTGTTTTGGTATAAGGCGGATCCTCATCCTGACTTTAAGTTGGGAGCGGAGATATTATGGAGGCAGGCGAAGGAGTTAGGTATATCTGAGGGAGATAGTGATGATGAGGGAAATGATAACTTTTTGTCGAAATATAATAATAGTAATCGAAGGAGGAAGGGAATGCAATTTGAGGTGAAAAAGACGGGGAATAGATGACAGAAATTTAAAAAATTATTATCTCTTATATTTTTAATGAAAGAGATAAAGAAAAAAGGTGGAAGAATAAATAATTATGAAATAAATGAATTGGAGAATAACAATAACCCGATTGCAATATCTGTTCCGAAAATTTTAGAAGCACAGAAGAAATACACAGCCCAAGAAAAGAAACTTAAGGGAATGAAATGGGGAATGGGTCTCGAACACGAAACACAATTCTTCTACAAAATTTTTGGTGCCCCAACATATAAATTAAAAACATATAAATTAAAAGATACCGTCATATTCGATTCTCTTACTCCCTTAACCGAACTACTCAACGAATATAAACTTACCGAAGCCGACCGAAACCTTCTCCTCAAAATTGATTACGAAAAAACTGGAAGAAAATGCCAAGGTATAACTGTTTTAGAAAAAACACCCATATCAATGCCCGAATTTATCACCGAGGAACCATTTTCTACCACAGATAATCCAAAAACAATTAGAAATTATTTCAATCAATTGTTAGAAAAAGAAAGCAGATTTTTTGAACTTATGCTCATGAATGTTAAAGTTGATGATTTCCTCAAAAAAAATGACCTTTCCATCGGTCAATATCCATTTGGGATGTGTTCCAATATAAAAGTTCGTAAAAATTATGATAGTACTTCAACTACATTAGACAAAAAAAGCTATGTTGATTACACCGGCAGTTTCCATTTTACCGTCACACTCCCCTTCCTCGAGAAAGATAAATATTCAGAAGAAGACGAAAAAAAATTCAGAGATATTCACTACAATTTTGGCGCAATGTTACAATGGATCGAACCTCTACTTATGGCGGGCTATTTTTCTTGTGATCAAAATGCAGTTGGAACTCTGGATAAAAGAATTAGAGGAAGTTTCAGAGTTGGTAGAGTTGGATGGGGAAATTTTGCTGGAAGTGATATGAGAAAGAAAGATACCGGCGTCGGAAGATATGCCGATGTCTACCCATACTGGAGAAAAGGGTTCGATTTCTACCAAAGCAATGTCACAATACCATGCTTTGAACCAAACCCAAAATTAAAAGAGAAACAAGCAGTCTCATCTTTTAGCAGCAATATACGTACCTTTGGACCCAACCCAGAGAATCCAAGAGACCGTATATCTGGTGCACCCATGAAAATACCGAATGGTGTTGAAATTAGAATTTTTGATCATTTCCAGACAGAAAATCTTTTATCTTTATTGCAAATAATTATTTTAATCGCTGCAAATAGCATTAATAATAAGGTTGAAAAATTTGTTTATGAAGATAAAGATTGGCAGGAGACCACTAGAAAAATAATGTTGGAAGGATGGAGAAGCGAAATTGATATGAATTATTTGAAAAAAGTTTTGGAAATATACCAAATTACTATTAATCCAAAATCATATCAAGCCTGGGATATATTAGATGCAATCGTTGAGGCATTATATAAGAAAAATATTGATAGTGATTTGGTATTTTTAATGTATGGACATAAAGATGCACCTTTTATTCCTAAAATAAATAAATATAGTTGGGATTTGGCATTTTTGTTAAAATTAATTGAGGAAGATGAAATTTATAAAAAATATTTAAACTTTTTATCATTTATTATTAAAAATGAGACTTTGGAAGAGTTTAAAGAAGGAGTATTAAATATTTTCGGAAATGAATGGAAAAATAATTGGAAAGACATTCTCTATTTCCTTGAAGGAAAAGATATTATTTCCAGAAATGATAATAAATATAAATGCAATCTAGAAAATTTAAAATCATTGTATAGTAGAAAACAGATTGGACTGGAAATTTCACTCTATTTGAATTACAATAGAATGAAATTTCCGATTATATTAGAAGATAAAACAAATAAATTTTTTTATAAAAAAAATATAGAAAAACGATTTAAGGATTTGTATAACTATGAAAGTTCAATATATCAAAAAAAAATAAACCTATATAAATAAGTCATAAAATATACGATAATTTTAAGTTTTTTAGAAAAAAAACTTAAATTAAAAACTTTCTAATATTAATTTAATAAATGGTTGAATATAAATGTAAGAAATGTAATAAAATATTTACACATTTTGGGAATTATAATTACCATATTATGCGAATTTTTCCATGTGATCAAAATGACTCCAGCCCTAAAAATAAAATAATTGAACAAGAACAACCAGAAATTGCCGAAGAAGAAGAGAATGATGAACTTACTTGTAAATATTGTAAGAAAAGGTTTTCAAGAAGAGATGTTTGTAGGCGTCACGAAAACTTTAACTGTAAAAACAAAAAAATTATTGAAAAAGAAAAAGAAAATAAAAAACTTAAAGAAGAAATTAAAATGAATAAACAAACTATTATCAATAATTTCCAGACAATCAATAATTACCAACAAAATATTCAAAATATTCAACAAAATTTTGGTGGTTTTAATTCAGAAGTAAATTTAAATCCTTTTGGGAAGGAAGATATAAGTTTTTTGAAGAATGGAGTTATGAAAAATATTTTTAAAAATCCTGATCTTGGCATCGCTCAACTAATCCGTCTTATTCATTTCAACCCCGAAATTCCCCAAAACCATAACGTTCGTCTCAAAAATAAAAAGGAACCATATTTGAACGTCTTTAATGGCCAAAACTGGGAATTGAGAGATAAAGATGATACCATCCAAGATCTTATCATCAGCAAAAAAGAAATCGCCGATGATTACTTCGAAAATCTCCTTACCCAACAAGACGCAAACATCATACAAAAACAAGATACAATAATTAACGCTCTCACTCAGAAAAAATACGAAACATATACCGAAGCAATCGATGACTACCTCAACACCATCATCCTCGACGAAGATAAATCCAAAAAAATTATTATGAATAAATATAAAAGACTCTATGATAAATTATATAAACAGATCAATCTAATATTGTTAAATAATTCACAATTAGCATCTCATATTGAATCAATAAAAAATCTTGAAGAGGAACCTTGAGTTCTGGGGTAGTTTGAACCTAGAGATCAAACAAAAATGTATATTTTTGATAAATTCGTATGAAAAAATTTCGAGTATTTTTTCATTTTCTTAAATTTAATTTTTTTACTGAAATTTATTTCTACATTTATCTCTGCATTTTTATAAAAATATGCAAAAAATATTTAAAATTACTGCAATTATTTTATAATTTTTTTAACGATAAAAATTATACAAAAATATTTATTTAAAAAAAAGGCCGTGAAATGCTAGAATTTTTTTTAAGTTGATGTGTTAAAAATAGCGATATCGAAAATGACCATATTTTTTTCGATATGAAAAAACGTTATTTTTTTGCATGGTAATTGGTGGTCATAAAGACGTTTTTTATGATGAATATGGAAATTTCAACTTTTAAAAATGGTAATCATGTTTTAGTCCTCACGGTAGTGATTACCATAGTGTAAAAATATGATTATGGTAATTATCCTACCATATTTTTACGCTTCATGTGATGCTTGATGGTACTGATTATCATGAAATGAGTTTTTTTATATGAAAAGTTATGGTAGTATTATTATCATAAATTAGCGTTAAGGATAGCTTTTAAAAGTGAACCTAGAGAACAGAGGTCGGGAGGTCCCTAATTTGGTTGAAAATTTTCGGGGGTCGTGTACACATTTTCTGCGTTTTTTTCAAACTTTTTCATCCGACTGGCGTTAAAAAAATCATTTTATTACCACGCATGATAATAAAATCTGTCCCTTACCGGAAAAAATCGGAAAATTATGGTATGTTAGTTCTCTAGGTAGTAAAAATCACATGTATCGAGCTAACGGCCAGTCACTTTTGGAGTATTCATTTGCAGCTTTCTTACTAAATCGCCAAAAATATTAAATCCTATTACACACCCTAAAAAGCGGTGTTTTTTAAAAAGTTAAAATTTTTTAAACGACGATTACCATTTTTTGGTAATGTTGGTTTTTGGTGGTTTAAATTTCTCATTACCAAAAACCTTACCATGCAAAAAATGTGCGGCGGGGGGGAAAATTTTAATTTGCAGTCCATGAAACTTTTTTGAGAGTTTACTTTTTTCATCAAAAAAAAAAAATTCGTGAAAAATATTTTGCTACCACCAAAAAAAAATTTTGCAGCATTTTAGTCAATTTCAAAACCATCAATGCCTTTCTACTTTTACATTACTTATATTTTTATTATTGTATACTTATCATTAATTTATAATAAAATATTTATAAATTTAATAAAAATTATAAAAAATTAATGATCGATTTTGTGTTAAAAAGTTAGAGAATTGTAAAAATACTACCATGTATGGTAATCTCAATCTCATACAACTCGGGTAAAATATGGTAAGGACGATTTATGGTAATCAATGCTTATTGATGAAGAAGAGTGTTTTTCAAAAAACGAGTGCACCGATTTATTGTGTCATTGATGACATTACCATAAATTTTTTATTGAAGCAGAAATTGTTTTATATCATATATGGTAATAAAATTGGGTAAAAAAAATGATAAAAATTATTATTTATGGTAATTAGAAATAATTTTAAGTTCGGAAACTAAAGAAGATGAAGAAAAATGACCATTTTATTACCATCACTTTTCAAATCGAACATTTCAAAAAAAATTAACTTACCATATAAATTAATTTATGGTAGCAATCGGAAAAACGTCAATCCCGAGCTAATACTCAAGCAAAATAAAATGGTAATAATATTACCATACTGATTTTTCATCCAAAACTTTTTTATGATAGTATCATAACCAGAAAAACGAGAAGCATACAATGATTTTGAGTAGGTGTTACCATAACGTGGTAATGCAAAATCAACTCTCTTTAATTTTCCTTAAATCCTCCATATTCTATCATAATCACCATTTTTCATGATTTCAGTATTAACTCAAAACCACATGGTAGCTATGGTAAGCCTTTTTAAACAAAAAACTCGATTCACGATTTTTTATGGTATGGCAATCGTAATAAGGGGGTACGAAAACGTCCCAAAAATGCCCTTACCAATAGAATTTTTTTTCAGTTACTTATCCAAGGTATGCAGCGACCATAAAAAAAATCACCCAAAAACACCCATGGTAATTCATAGTCATCAATAACACTTCCAAATAAAAAAATATTTTGTAAAATATTGAAAAAATAGTATGACTCGTTATTGAAAAAATGGAAAAAACGGTAAAAAAAAGCGAGGAGGTGGTTTTGGGTGGGTTGGCGTTAGAAATGGCATTTTTTCGATCCTAAAAAATAGGATTTTATGGTGGCAATACACCATAAAATATTTTGTAAAACGAGTTTTAACATTACCACTCTTCGTAATAATTTTTTATGGTAATGTTTTGGCTCACGGTAGTTTTTTATTTATACCATTTTTACCATAGCAAATCATTTTTTACTAAATTATGATAGTAAAAAGATTGTAGAAAAATAAAGCAGGGTATGCATTTATTTATCTTAAAAAAATCGTAAAAAAATATTTGTCAAATAAAAATACAAAATATGTCGCATTTTACTACGAGTGGTCGTAATTTTTTTTATTTTGCATTTACACTTTATTACCATTTTGTCATAATAAAGTATAACTAAATTTAATCACCGGCAAAATTACGACCACGAAAATTACCATATTTTTTAACCCAATTCTTCATAAAAAAATATGGTAGTATTTTTTGCTTTTTTGATTCATAAAAAATAAATCAAATAATAATTGATAAAAAAATATATTTTTCTTAAAAAATACATTTTATTGATAAACTTTTTTAAACCTACTTTTTCAAAATTTTATGAAAAAAACGGGGTGTACAATGCTTGTAAAAAAAACTAAACGGCCAACTTTTTTTATTTTTTTTAGTTTGGACCTTTCTGATGACGAATTTTTCAAAAATTCAAAAAGTAAAATTAGGATGTATAGTGTGTTTTTTAGAATTTTAAAAAAATCATGAAAAAAGTTTACAATATGATGTAGTTTGAATGTGTTTCTGCATACGATTTAGTAAGTAAAAAAGGAAAATAATTTGAAAAAATATTTTTTATAAAAAAGTTATAAAAAATGGGTGTTTTTGGGTGAATTAGAAAATTCCTGTGCAGTAATTTTTTTCATTTATGATATACTTTCTTACGAAGAACTGAATCAAATAAATTTCTGAAAAGAGGAATGCTAGTAAACCAAAAGCAAACTCATTTTTAGGATTACAGTTCACCGCCAAAACTACCGCCAAAACAATCACAAAAATCGAAAACAAATAAAACAAAAAATTTCCCATATGTTTCGACGGATCCTCTGTTACCATCCCTCGGAATGTCTCATACATCGGCACAGTACCATCCCTCTTCGGAAATGCACAATTCAACAAAATCATATAATATCCATAGATTTTTTTTTCTATCAAAACAATTCATCTCTACATATCGGACACACCCTCATTACCTGACAACTCATCTCCAAACAAGTCCTATGAAAATTATGACTACACCTTAAATTATAAACCATCCCATCTATCCTCTCCAAACATATCACACACTCCTCCTCATCACCCAACTCCTTCATTCCATAAACCTCCAACCGATCTCTAACATCCCCTAAAGTCAACTGCTTATCGATTTCCTCTACATATCGTCTATACATCAACAATGTCAATGGACTCGGCCGCTGATAAATAATATGCGGTTGATATCTTCTCCATTTGAAACAAAAATATGCACACGTAAAAACACACAAAAAACAAACAATAGATATTCCTATAACACTCTGTATCAATTCATAAGTTGTTAAAGACATTTTTATATAAAAATCACTAACGATCTTTATGTAATTTATAAATTTGTTTTTATATTACGATGAATATTTATCATAATATTTTTTTTTTTATTTATAAATATTCTTCCCATTTATTAAATTCATATGAACATAAATATTCTTATTATCATCCTCCTTCTTCTTTTCCCAATCTATATCCTCCTCAAAAAATTAATAATTTACCTAATTAACCGTCGTAAAAGAGAAACTGTCCGACAACATCTGGCCCAAGAAGGAAGCAAAAAAACACAATACAGTCCATCCCATAACCTTAAAATAATGAGCGATCTTATGTCACCAAAATATTTCTCAAATATTTTCTACAAAGAATATTTAGATGTTAACCGATACAACATTGGAGAAGAAATTTCCATAAAAAAATGGTTAGGCATGGAGAGCTCCAAGATGGAATCAAATTATTATTTTAATTTGGTGAAGAATAAGATGGCGAATAATTTATTTACAAAAAATACTATCCCAAAAAAATTCTGGAACAACTTTATCATCCCCGATATCCTCCCCTTCCTCTCCTCAAACTCCAAACAAGGATTCCCCGAAAATGTCCTCAACGTCCAAATTATCTTCTCAGGAGATGCCGTCAAATTTCCCACACAATTCTTCAAAAATGATATCTATATCTGTCTCCTCAAAGGCACCCTTGAAATAAAATACTCACAACCTTCATCTATTATCGATCTCGATCCATATAAATGTTTTCCTTTTACACGTAAAAAAGTTGATGATATTGAAACAATTAATGGGATTCAAGAATTAAGGGAAGGAGATTATATTTATATACCGAATGGAATGATTTTTGGAATGGAGTTTAAGGGTAATTATCCTACCCAAACCTTTTTTATAATTGAATTCGATAATTTCCTTAAAAATGGTAAAATTGACCGTGAAGTAGATTTTATTAAATTAGAACAACTACAAATGCGTAAAATTCCTCGGAAAGTTTATCCAAAAGACCTTGAAAAAGATGAACTAGAAATATTATGGGAAATGAATTTAGTTAATGGAAATATTTGGGATAAAAACCAACTTATAAATAATATTTTATAATATATTATGGAGTGGACATATGGCAGAATTATAGGATTAATCTCTTACCTTTTCGGATTATCAGTTGCAGCCTATTATATTTTTTTTAATCATAAAAATAAAAAAAAATACCTTGATTAGAAAAAAATTATTATTTTTTAACGAATATTTTATTAGATATATTTGCTAAAATATCTAAATATTTAGGATTAAATTTTTTATAAATAAAAAGTATGGTAAGTGCTAATTATGTATTAATTGGATGTCAGAAAGGAGGCACTACTTCTGCGTTAGTTCATTTTAAACAAAACCCTGGAGTTTTCATGGCTGGTCGTGAGTTACATTATTTTGATCGGGATGAAAAATATAAAAAAAATAATTATGAAAAGAATTTTACAACAAATCGTAAAATGGTTGGTGAGAAAACACCTTCTTATTGTTATATCCCTAAAGCTATCAATAGACTTCATAAATATAATCCCAACATGAAATTAATTTTATTTATCCGTGAGCCAGTTTCTCGTGCTTTTTCGGAATATAATATGTGGAAATATGCACGTGGTCGTTCAAAAAATAAGAGAATTCCCCAAAAAACAACATTCTGGGAAACAATTGAAAGAGATTTAAATATTAAAATAAATAATATTAAAAATAATGGATATTATGCACTTCCACGTGGTTACTATATTGATCAAATTGAAATGATTTTAAGAAAATTCCCCCGGAAAAACCTTCATATTACTATTTCTGAAGAAATGTATGCGAATCCTTTAAAAGAGTATAACAAAATATTCGAGTTTTTAGGTGTAAAAACCCTTAATGAAAATGAATTCAAATTCTACCCTGATGTCCACAAAGGAAAATATAAAGAAACTATTTCTGAAGAAGATTTCAAGAAATTATATGCAATTTATAAACCATACAATGACAGATTATATAGTTTTCTTGGTGGTTCTATTGAATCCTGGGAGAATAAATATAGAAAATATGGTTTGTAAATTATTTCAAAAATTTATTTTATAATATATTAATTTATTATATGAGTAACAATAATTCAAATAATAATACAAACAAACATTTAGATAAAAGAGGTAAAATGAATCGTAATATTTCGGTTTGTTTAAAAGATTGCAAATTATTCGAGAATAGCGATGTTAAAATTAAAGATTTAGATTCACTCGCTTATAAAAACGAAGATTCTTACCAAAAATCTTTCGAAAATATCACTGAATTCTCCCAATCCATTCCCGAAAATGATAAAAAAGAAATCTCCGTCTGCATCTATAACGCTAGCAATAATGATGGCCTCTTTTCCGCCTGGGCATACTATAAATTCCTCGATGTCAACAACCTCTGTTCCGATAAAATTGCATTTATTCCCCTTAGTGCAGCATCCGGAAATAAAGTTGACTATCATTTGCAAAGACAACTCGATATAATGGAAAATAAAACAGTTATTATCGTCGACATTGCATACAGCATTTCAAATCTTGAATTGATTGCATCAGTTGCTAATAAAATTTATGTGATAGATGATCACCCACGCAAGAATGAGAATAGAAATGTGCATAATAAGATTGAAAAGTTAAAGGGAAATTGGTTTATAGGTGATGATCGGCATTCGGCATCGGCATATACTTGGAAGTTTTTTTTCCCGACTGAGAATGTCCCCATTATTATACAATATACAGATAATGGTGATCGGAAATTGAATTTACCATTTTTATTTTATGATAGGGCGTTTGAGACATATATTAATTTCAGAATAACGCATAGTCCATATATCCAAAAATTCACTAATTGCGATGCATTCCAAAAATTGGATGAACAGATAAATAATATCGATAAAAATTTTATGTTAATGGTTGGGCATTATTATGATGAATTGGTAAATAATATAAAGGAGCAGGTTGCACGTAATGCAAAATTGCAGTATTTTCAGGGGCATCCGGTATATGTTTTGAATTATAATGATCCTGTTTTGTATAAGATGGTTGCAAGACAGATGGTAACGAATGCTGAGAAGAAGGGTGATAGAATAGATTTTGCAGTATTATGGGGATATGAATATACTAGTAATGCTTATAAAGTTTTTATGTCTGAGAAACACGGCGGCCCCCCAAAATATAACCTACCCGAACTAGCCAGAACACTCGCCAAAAGAGGAGGTCATCATCTTGGAGGTGGGGGATCAAAATATGTCGGAAATTTTTATTGGCCCCACGATAAAACACACGATATCTGGGATCTCTTCGAAAAACTTAAGAAGAACTAGAACCTCCCAATATTGTCACACTCTCTGTCGTATCTTGTGAAAGATCAGTCCAACAAGTAGTCCAATCATCAGTTGTTAAATATTCGATTGGACCTACCAATGATGCAGCCCCATTATATGAATCACTATCCCAACTAGAAATACTTGAAATATCATTGCTAGTATCGTCAATGGCTCTGATAACAGTATCATCGCTCTGGTCGTCAATAAATGTACGCAGTTCGAAATCCATTTAGTGTAATGTTTAAAACTATAGCGAATTTTGGTATCATTTTTTTATTTTTTTATTTAGAAAACATTTTTTCTATTTGTTTAGAAATAAAATAAGTTTTTTATTTTATCATAATAATATATGGATTACTCCGGATATGGTTTTATTGGATTTGCCCTTCTCTTTGGAATGCTTTTCTGCATATTTAGTTCCAAAAATATTGAACAAAAACAATTTAAAAATACACTCAAT
>Ga0172363_10001823_pt1 | contig 17104 bp, 16 predicted proteins | sample LakKivs2_kivu2a2_FD_114541 | JGI IMG/M metagenome (GOLD analysis project Ga0172363, IMG submission 114541) | Sediment microbial communities from Lake Kivu, Rwanda - Sediment s2_kivu2a2 | ecosystem: Environmental > Aquatic > Freshwater > Lake > Sediment | place: Rwanda: Western Province, Lake... | reverse complement strand
TTTGAACCAGTTTCAATAGAAAGATATAATCAGTATTTTAAAGAGCGTAGAATAAAAAGCATTGAAAGACAAGCTAATACGTTAGGTTTGAAATTGGTTCCTATTTTTGTTTCTTAAGAGAAATGAACCAAAGAAAAGGAGCCCTGAAAAGACAACCTCAGCCTGTTTGTCCGCTCTGTGCACAAAGCCATTCAGTCGCTCCACCAAACAGGCTGAGGTTCGCACCTTTTCAGGTTTGCCATCCCACACATAAAAGTGAGTAATGAATAGTGAGTCGTGAGTAAGAAAAAGGGAAATAGGCTATTAAGCTGAAGGAGAACCTGGAACTTGGAACCAGGAACTTGGAACTTTTAAGCCCAGAACCTCACACTTCCCCTGTAAACTGATCTTGTTCGCTTGAATTCAGAATAATTCTGTTATCTTCGTAGCAACATTCTTAAAATTGTGTCACCATGGCTATAAAAAGGTTTGGAGTATCGCTTGAGGAAGAGTTGCTAGAGAGGCTGGACCAGCTGGTGGATAAGCACCATTTTCCCAACCGTTCACAGGCTATCCGTTTCCTGATACACAACAGCCTGGTAAAAGATAAATGGGAAGAGGACCAGGAGGTTGCAGGAGCCCTGGTGCTGATCTATGACCACCACCAGCGTGACCTTCAGAATAAACTGACCAGGATACAGCATGACCACCATCACCTGATCCTGTCGGGACAGCATGTGCACCTGGATCATGATAACTGCCTGGAAACAATTGCTGTAAAAGGCAAAGCGAGTGAACTGCTCAGCCTGTCCGACAGGCTGAAGGCAGTGAAGGGCATCAAGCATGGTGAGCTGGTGATGAGCACTTCACAATAAACATAAATCTTAATTGATGAGCAACGATCTGGGTATTATTACACTTACAGCTGCTTCCCTCGGATTCATACATACCGTGTTCGGGCCTGACCATTACCTGCCATTCATAGTTATGTCAAGGGCAAGGAACTGGTCGATATTCAAAACCGGCTGGATCACATTCCTTTGCGGCATAGGGCATGTCGGCAGTTCTGTCGTGCTTGGATTCATTGGACTATCAGTGGGATTAGGCATAGCACGGATGGAAGGTATCGAAAATTTCCGGGGAAATATAGCTGCCTGGCTGTTCCTGCTGTTTGGTGCCGGTTATGCCATCTGGGGCCTTGTAAGGCTATACAGGAAAAGGCCTCACCAGCATATCCACAGCCATGCAGATGGCAGCATCCATCTTCATGAACATACACACCTGAATGAACATGATCATATACACAAAAAGAACATAACCCCCTGGATCCTGTTTACAATATTTGTATTCGGTCCCTGTGAAGTGGTTATCCCCCTGCTTATGTACCCTGCTTCCAGCGGTAACACATGGGGGGTTTTCCAGGTGGCCCTGGTCTTTGCATGTGTCACCATCCTTACGATGCTTACCATAGTCCTGCTGGCATCCTATGGTCTGAAGCTGGTAAAACTCGGGAAGCTCGAACGGTTCACTCATGTGATCGCAGGGGCAACCATTATGTTAAGCGGGCTGGTCATCTTGGTTTTGGGAACCTGAGGAGGGAATCGAATGAATCAAATGAGTAATGAATAGTAAATAGTGAGTAGGAAGCAACCTGTAAAAAATAACCCGCAACACGCCAACACGCAACCCGCTAACAGTTCATCATTAAAGACATGAACTTTTCAGTGTATTCTAACATGGACTACTGATGAAGATGGGATCTTCTCCATCACCCAGTTTTACCAGACGTACCTTCTGAAGCAGATTCTTCCTCATCCCTTCCATGGTAAATCCGACAGGTACATAAAGCTCCCCGTAGCCCCATCCTTTACGGCCCCGTACTTTCTCAACTAGCACCTGCTGGGTTTTCCCCAGCAATCCTTCCCTGTATTTCCGCTTGTTTTTAACGGATATACCGCGCATAACCGCACTTCTCTGATTCTTAACTTTTTCAGGCACCTGCCCGGGCATCCTGTCGGCAAGTGTACCTTTCCTGTGCGAATACTTAAAGGTATGGATATGGCTGAACCCGATTTCCTGTGCGATCCGGCAGCTTTGCAGAAAATCCTCTTCTGTCTCCCCGGGAAATCCCACCAGTATATCGGTAGTCAGGTTGAAGTCAGACCTTGCTGTCCTGATCTTACTGATGATATCCAGATAATCTTTTAGGGTATAGGTCCTGTGCATGGCATGCAGTATCCTGTCTGATCCGCTCTGGAGGCAGATGTGCAGGTGGGGCATCAGTTTCGGGTTGGAGAGTAAGCTGATAAACCTGTCACCGATACCTTCAGGTTCCATCGATGATATCCTCAACCGGAAGTCCCTGTCAATATTCAGTATCCGTTCGACAAGACCTTCGAAGTTCAGCCCTTCATGCAGGTAGCGGCCAAGGTTCACCCCTGTAAGGACAATTTCCCTGTAACCATAATCGAGCACTTTATGAATATTTTCAAGTATATCCCCGGATGGCCGGCTTACCGCTCTTCCCCGTACAAACGGCACAATGCAGAAGCTGCAGAAGTTATCACATCCATCCTGTATCTTGACCAGGCTTCTTGTATGGAAGGTTGTGTCAGCCGGTTTGAAATTAAAGACGCCCGGTTCATACTGTTCGGGACCGGTCAGTTCTCCTCTCAGATGCGCTTCCACCAGGGCGAATACAGAAGTCTTGAGGTTATTCTCAACATAATAATCTGCCAGCAGGGGAAGGCCGCCCGTCTTCATGTAGTTGTTGACCATGCATCCCATGACCACCACCAGCGGTTTACCGGGTTTGCGCGCTGCCTGGCTGATGAGGTTCCTTGATTTCCTGTCACTCTGTCCGGTGACGGTACAGGTATTGACTACATATATATCAGCATCGCCTGCAAAATTCACAACCTGGTAGCCTGCCCTGTGAAATTCGGCAGCGATGGCATCTGTCTCCGACTGGTTCAGGCGGCAGCCCAGGGTCTTAAAAGCTATTCTTTTATTCAGTTTTGTAATCTGCATCGGACACTGATAAACCATACCATACCAACCAGGGTACTTATCCTGCAGAGCGCCTGTTATTCCGACAGATCATTTTACTGCCCTGATTGTCGCAGAGCCCGTCACAAGACCTTTGCTTTCTGCTTTGATACCGATGGTGCCGTCACCACCGTCAGATCTTAGGATCACGAGCGCTTTGCCGCGGAAGGTTTTGAAGTACGGATCTTTCAGACTTTCCATCTGGTCAGGTGCGGCATTACCTGCTGCAAGGAGCTCAGCGGGACCGCTGATGCTGATCGCTACCGGCACCGCAGCATCGGGCACAAGATTACCGGCTTCATCAGTTACTATGACATGGATATAGGTGATGACCTCCCTGCCTGCTTTTATCTCCTGTTCTTCTGCAACCGGGCGGATACCGGAGGGCGCACCGGAGGTGCTTAATACCTTCCTTTCGACCTCTTTACCATCTATCAGTCCTGCAGCGGCCAACGTACCCGGTTCGTAAGGGACGGTGAACCGGGCGGTGATACCTGAATCTGCCTTCAATGCCTGTTCACCGATGAGTTTGCCATTCAGTTCCAGTCTTACCAAAGGATAGCTTGAATAGACAGAAACCTGCAGGGGTTTGCCTTCCTGTCCTGCCCAGTTCCAGCTCTGGTACTCATCCGGCCATCCCCATCCGCTGACGCGTTCTTTCTTTCCTTTCGGAACAGGTGCATGAACAGCTAACTCCAGTCTGCTGTTGTCCCACACCACATCCCTGTAAAATGATTGCGGCTTTTTGTCACCGCAGATATCTATATCACCGCACCAGGAGATAAACCAGGGCCAGGGTTTAAGGAAGGGAACATTTTCGTTTCCGGTAATATAGTTGACCTGGCCGATGCCTGACTCACCCAGGTAATCCATTCCTGTCCATACAAAATCCCCTATCACCCAGGGGTGTTTTTTCACCTGCTGCCAGTTTTCCCAGGCTTCAACCGGAAAAGATTCGGTGCCCGCCATGATCCTTTCCGGGTATTTCGCATGGTCGGGTTCATAATTCCTCCACTGGTAGTTATACCCGCCGATATCCAGGTGTTCGAATGCGGGAGCAGTCTGTTCCCAGGTGCGTCCCGGATGGTCCCAGAAATGACATATAGCTGCTGTCACAGGCCTGGTGGTGTCATATTCATGGATCAGTTCAATCAGCTTGCGTGCAATCTCCACCCCTGATGAGTCAGCCCTTTCGTTGATCTCGTTACCGATACTCCAGATGATTATGCTCGGATGGTTACGGTCACGCAGGAGCATGGAGGACAGGTCCTCGACATAATAGTTGTTAAAAAAGCGTGCATAATCCTGGGGGTTCTTAGGTATGGCCCACATGTCAAAAGCTTCATCGATGACCAGCATTCCCATCCTGTCACAGGCATCCAGGAAGGATTGGGAGGGAGGATTATGGCTTGTGCGGATAGCATTGAACCCATTAGCTTTCATGATCTCCACCCTGCGCTCTTCAGCCCTGTCGAATGCTGCAGATCCAAGCAGCCCGTCATCATGGTGCATGCATGCGCCTTTGAGCTCTACCGGCTTGCCATTCAGCAGGAATCCTTCTTCGGTGCTGAAACGAATGGACCGGATCCCGAACAGGCATTCATGCCGGTCATATAGTTTGGTTATATCTTCCCAAACCGTCAAACTTACCCTGTACAGCTCAGGTGTCTGTACCGACCACAGGCGGGGAGAGTCTATTTTCAGCGATTGCATGATCATCGTGGTGCTGTTGCTTTCAATGGTCACATCTTTTTCACTGCCGGCAACGGCCAATCCTTCAGGATCAAAGATCTCAGTTGAAAAGTTTATTTTCGAACTGGTTGGCAGATTGTTCCTTAAAGTAACCTTGAGATTCACCAGTGCCGAATCTTGCCGGATTTCAGGAGTGGTGATACACACACCCCAGGTATTAATATGAACTGGACTGAGCACTTTCAGCCATACATGCCTGTATATACCCGATCCGCTGTACCAGCGGCTGTTCCTGCCTGTATTATGAACCATCACTGCGATAATATTTTCTTTACCTGCAGGATTGAGATGCCGGGTGATGTCGTAATAAAACGGTGTGTAACCATAGGGATGAAAGCCCAGATGCTGGCCATTCACCCACACATCTGACTCCATATAAATGCCGTCAAACTTCATTATTGCCACCTGGCCTTTTTTCAGGGACAGTTTGAAGTGTTTGCGGTACCATGAGGTACCACCGATAACGTGTCCCGTGGAGGCACTACCCGGACTGAGTTTTGAGAATGGGCCGATATGCATACTGTCCGGCTCTCCTGGCAGGTCTTCAGATAGTGAGTCGTGAGTTGCTTGCCCGACTCCGGGTTCTCGGGGGCGGCTGAGTCGTGAGTCGGAAGAGCTGGTGGAGGTGCCTGCCTCTCCAGGCAGATCCTCTATACTCCAGTCGTGGGGCAGGTCAACATCCCGCCAGTGCGAATCATCAAAATCAACTGCCTCAGCACCGGTAATGCTGTCACGGAGGAATTTCCAGCCATCATCAAAGGGCTTTTCACGTGTTATCTTGTCTGACGGACCGCATCCGGTCAGGATAAGAAGAGATGTAACAAGGAAGAAGAGGCTTGTGTATCTTGTAATTGTTTTCATATAGATCATAGTTTAATATTTGATAAAAGCTAAAAGATATTGCGTTTTATTGTTGCGTGTTACGTGTTGGCGTGTTTTAAATTACAGGTTATTTGGTTTACGAGGATTTTTTTTTAATTCAAGATACCTGATCAGACTTCCCGTTTTTTTCATGATTTCTTGAATATTATTCCTTAACTCCAATGATCGGTCAGCAGACAGGTATCCGAGATCTTCTGATAAATATAACATACTTTTTACTTCACCTGCAGATGCTTTGGCAATTTTAAGAAAATGAACGAATTCATTTGATGTATTTCGTTCGTAACCCTCAGCAATATTATTCATAATTGATACACAGCTTTTTTGTATTTGATCGCGAAATGAAAAATCGCGACTTTTTTTGAATTCACAATAAATTTCACTGGTTAGAATTCTCGCTAATTTCCAGATATCTATCTCCTCAAAACTGGTGAATTTTGTCATTTTTTATTCTTTATAAAACTCTCATATCCACACGTAACACGCTAACACGTCAACACGCAACACGTCAACACGCTAACACGTCAACACGCAACACGTCAACACGCAACACGCTAACACGTTAACACGCTAACACGTCAACAGTTATTACTAAGCGCTTCTCATCAATTCTTCCATGCACTTCACCAGCCTGATGATATCGCTCTCCCTGATGGTCAGTGGCGGCATGAACCGGAGCATGTTATCTTTCCTGCCGGTGACAAAACCATTATCGAGCAGCTGATTCCACAAGCGGCCGGTATCAAAGTCAGGAAGGAATTCTACAGCCAGCATCAATCCCCTGCTGCGCACCTCGATGATCTCCGTGAATTTTTCTGCAAGCACATCCAGCAGTTCCCTGAACAGCTTTCCCGATTCGCGGCCTTTCCTGATAAGGTCCTCTTCAAAAATAATATCCATAACCTTGAGAGCAACAGCACAACCAGGGGGATCGTTCTGGTGTGACCGGGCATAATTGAATCCGGCAGCTTCAACCTTGCCGGCGATCTCAGCAGAGACAGCCACAGCACTGATGGGGTAACCGTTTCCCATCCCTTGCCCGCATGCCACCATATCCGGTTTCAGATCATAATGTTCATATCCGAACCAGCTGCCTGTACGGCCGAAGCCGGTTATTACCTCATCAATTATGACAGGGCATCTCATTTCCCTTGCTTTTTCCGCCAGGCTGCTGATAAACTCTTTTGATGGGAAATGCACCAGGCCCGAAGAAGTGCCGGGTTCAAAGACAAAGGCAGCAAGAGAATGGAAATCGATCTCTTTCAACGCCCTTCGATCATCAGTGGCGATGCTTATAATATCAGTGTTTGAGGGGATGTTACTACCATAGCCGCACGCAGCAAGGTAGCTGTTCTCGAGGGTCAGTATTTTTTGCCTGCCCGTGATCTCCCTGGCGATGGTTATGGACAGGTTTACCGCTTCCGATCCCGAGCTCAGGAGGACACATTTGCCTTCCTGCATACCAAGCAGATTAAGTAATTCAGAAGACAACTTTTGCTGCGGCTCGCTGATGAAACGGTTACCGGGGTGAAAGATATCCCTGCTTTGCTGACCAGGAACGGTGGCGATTGTTTCATGACAATGCCCGAGCACGACACACCATACACCGGCTTCAAAATCTGCAAACTGTTTCCCGTTTACATCAAAAAGGTAACAATCTCTGGCCCCGACAATTACAATCTTTCCTGTGTCGTAAAGATTGATAATATTCTGTGGCTCCGTCATCATGTACTGAAATTATAACCTGGTAACCCGGATTCATCAGTTCAGGATATTAAAATAATAATTTTTGAGACTGTTTATTTGTGAAATTTTCCTTAAATTTCAACATTATGGTCTAAATGTTTGCTGATCAGGCTGGGAGATGTTCAGGAAAATTATTCCCGGTCAGTAAGGTGTTAGATATGAAATCTTTATACATATCCTATGAGGTGCGTTTGCAGGGTATGTAGAACATATAGTGACGTTTCCGTTTTGGCAGGAGAACAAATTATTCAATTGTTTACTGCCTATTAAACCTGAAACATTAAGATATCTGATTAATTCTGAATACTTTAATAACCTAAATGTCTGATTTATGAAAAAGAAACTGTTACCGGTGCTCGCATGGATAGGAGTATTATTAATAATATCCTCCTGCGGAAAAGATGAAGTACCTCCATTAACTAATTACAGTGTCCCTCAGGCTCGTATCAAAGGTAAGGTTTACGCTGAACTTAATCTGGGCTCCAGCGGACTTGAAGCTCCTCCTTCAGGTTTGAATATCCTGATCCGGGTCAATATCAGGGATCTTGTTCCTGATCCTGACCCTGAATTCAATTATGGATACAAGCAGTACGTCGCAACCCTCGATCAAAACGGCATGTTCTCGGTTGAAGTTGATGCCACCTATGAAGGCATTACAGTCACAGTTTTCTGCGATGATTTCTATTATGACCAGGTACAGGCAGTTGTGGACTCCATTCAACCTGCACCCATCAGGAAGAATTATTCAGCCGGCCCGTATGTCATAAACAATGTGATGGCCAACAAGGTAACCATAAAGGATATAATTTATACCAGCAATTAACAATTTAATCTACAGATCATGAATCACTACAAATATCTTTTAATTGCCATATTCGTTAGTGTTCCTTTCCTTTTGCATGCCCAGCTATCTGACAGGGTAAATAATCCCAGTACTCTGAGGGTTGGGACAAGGCCCATCCAGGGCAACATGGGGATCTACTTTGGTATGTCATACGGCGATATCAAGGATTTTATAAATCAATTTGATGAGGATTATGATTATCAGGGTATCCCGCTTGTAAGCCTTAAGTATTATATTACTGACAGGTGGGTGGGACGAATGGGATTTCAGACTTACCGCAAGAGTGAGATCATTGAAGGCGAGGTAGATCCTGCTCTCAGCCCTCAGCTGATCACTGAAAGGAACTATGATGAGATCACCGGCAGATACCTTTTTACACCGGGATTTGAGTATCATTTTGCCGGAACCAACCTGCTTGATGCGTATGCAGGCGCACTGGTTCCTCTGGGAATGAAAAGGGAGCTGTTTACAGACGATACCAGGTATTCCACCGGTGAGTACCATCTTTATTCACGGGAGAAAAAGACTTTTGTATATGGCAGCGAGGTGTTTATCGGTCTGCAGGCTTTTATTGCTGACCTGCCTCTTGCTCTCGGATTTGATTTCGGACTCTCCGGTCTGGGCAACCTGAAAGATAAATACAAACACAAGGAATATTTATCTGTGGGGGGCATCACCTCTGAACAGATTTATTATACCACAGAAAAAGACCCGGCCAAAGCAGACAGGGCATCAAAGGGAGGGACAGGCCTGATCAAATACCGTGATCTCAAAGCGCAGAATTTTGAGCTGGATGGAAACGTGAGGGTCACTATTACCTGGTTCTTCAACAGATAACCGATCTATAATGATTTAAAACCATGATTCTAAGTAAGACAAGGATATTACCAATTCTGTTCCTGGCAGGCTCCTTTTTTTTCCTATCCTGCGTTGGGACCTATACGGTTAAAAATACAAGGACAGCTCCATTGGATGCTGATTTCTATCTGAAGCTCAGTGATTTGGAATATCTGGGTGAGATGGAGATAAGTGTCTCCTACAGCAAATACCTCGGTATATTTAAAGTTGACAGATTAATTAATGGGCAGGAGGTATCCAGACGGACAGTCAATTATGTCAACCTTTACGGCTTCTCAGACCTTCCCCTGAATCCAATATTTAAACGTGGATTTAGACCTTCAATGATTGACCGTGCCTTGTATGATGCGCATATAAAATTCCCTGATGCTGAATTTCTCATACCCATTAATATCATTGAGGAAACAGAAAAAATGTTCCTGGGCAGGAATGTCCGTAAGACTGCAACGATAAAAGCCTTTAAAATGAAACTGTAAGTTGTGCAGGAATTTATTATACAGCATCAGCAGATTAATACTGCTGCCAGGCATCCTGGCATTGTCCGGATGCAAGGATGAGGATGAAACAGAGAGTTTGTTAATGATCAAACCTTTTGAAATTTATCTTCCCGCTGAACCCTTTGATATCATCACTCTTGACATTGCCTGTACATCGGAAACTGGCCTCAAAAATCTTACCATAACAAGTAAGCTGGAAGAATCCTATACAGAGGTCATACTGGATTCAAGCATCTCGGGTAAAAATTTTCAGATGCTGTTCGAGTACAGGGTTCCGGAAGTACATGAGAGCACTGACATTTTCCTGGGCATTAAACTGACTGACATAAATGGTATTCTGACACAATCGGGCAAGATACTGGAAGTCACGGTCAATGAAAGGTATCTCACAGAAACAGCAGGTCATGAGATGTATTCACTGCAATCAGGGAAAGAGAATGCATATAATCTATATGCTATGCAGCCATTGTTCTCTGCGTTTTCCCAACCCGTGGACATGCATATTATGGATTCATCCGACTCACCCTATATTTCAAGGAAATTTACATCACCTGCAGGAATTGAATTCGTACGATACAAGGATTTTGATTATGCCAATTGCACGAATATCAGCCTAAAAGCTGCTTATAATGCAAGTTTAAAACATGAATTTGTGGAGAACCTGGAAGATGGTGATATACTGCTGATGAAACTATTCGAAAATAATTCGGATTCAAGTTACCTTGCACTTAAGATCGTGAACATAATAGATACCAGGGGGAGTGAATTTGACAGGTATATCTTTAACGTCAAAAAATAAATGCAGAAAAAGTATTTGTCCCTGATATTATGTCTGTTCATTGCACTGTTCACGCAGGGACAACCCTTTCTGCAGACACTCTGGTCGGAATCTTTAAATATAAGCTTAGCCGAAGAAACAGAAATCCTCCTTCCCTTATCTGATGGCTCGGTCATTCTCGGAGGTTTGGGAACAAGTGAAGAAGGAACCGAAAAAAATATCCGACTTATTAAAATTGATTCATCAGGTGCAGTTTTGTGGCAAAAGGTATTAGACAGGCAGGGAGTTTATCAGTTAAGGTCTGTTTCTCCAGCCACTGATAATGCCATCCTCCTGGTAGCAATGACAAAGTCAGAAAAAGCCAGCATCTGGATCGCAAAACTTGATAAATCAGGCGGACTGATCTGGGATACGGAAACCGGTGGATCTGCCCTTGATCAGGCTTTCAGCATCATTGAATCATCAGATGGAAATGTTATTGTTGCCGGTGCACGGGAGGTAAAAGGAGACCGTGACACAGATGGCTGGCTGACCGGTTACGATAAGCGCGGGAGACTCTACCAGCAGGGAATGTTCGGGGAGAGATATACCAACCAGGTTGCCAGGACAGTGATCAGAACAGCGGATGGGAATTACCTTGCCGGCGGATCCACGCAGGCATCAATTAATTCACCAGCAATACCTTACCTTTTTTTGGCAGATATACATCTGGGTAAAGTATGGGAACGATCCTATCCTGATTTTAAGAACTCCCGGGTTGAATCCCTGTCCGTTGACCAGCATGGCATGATCAGGGCATTAATCTCTGTTCATGCGACCGATGGTACGCAAACAGGGATCGCGCTTCTGGTAATAAACCGGTCAGGTGAACTGCAGGAACAGTATCTGCATCCCTCTGCATTTGTCTGCAGGGAAAACAGCTATGCCAGGTTTGATGATGGACAGTTTATCATGGTAAGTACTGTTCCGGATCCTTTGTCCTCAGAGTATGAAGTCGTAAAATTCGATAAGAAACTGCAGATTACCTGGAAGAAATCAATGGGACAGAACGATCCGCATCCTATTTCCGTCATACAGACAGAAAAAAAAGAGACATATGTTCTGGCAGGATGGACCGGTGAAAATGATAATGGGGTAATGAAGCTGGAAGTAACAGCATTCAGGGATTTATCGGATGAGCTGGTAAGTAAATATGTGGCAGAGAAGGTGGGTGAATGGAAGTTAAGAAAGGAGGGAGAATCTGAAGAAAAATACAAGGAAAGGCTTGCGGAGAAAAATGACAAACAACTGGCCGCTGATTTTACCCTTGATGCAAGGATTCATTATGAAATGCTTGAATCTCCCCCTTCAGCTATCCAACAGGCACAGGTTGCACCCACATCCGAAGCCTCTGAAACAGAACAGATTACTTTCAGGTCTGTGGATAGGAAAGATGAGATCCTTAACATAGGTACTTACCATGCCCTCCTGATCGCAGTTAACGATTATACTGATCCGAATATTACTGACCTGGATCAACCGGTTAAAGATGCCGGTAAGCTTCACGATGTGCTGGTGAGTGATTATCTTTTCGATGAGGCCAATGTCAGTTTTCTGAAAAATCCAACCAGGGAAGAGATCATTACCGCGCTGGACAGGCTGGAATATAAGCTGACAGACAAGGACAACCTCCTGATATTTTATGCCGGTCACGGATACTGGGATGAGAAGAGCGAGAAAGGCTACTGGCTGCCTTCCGATGCCAAGCAGTTCAACACGGCAAACTGGATACTTAATTCTACCCTTCAGGATTATATCAGGGGCATTCAGTCAAAACATACACTGCTGATCGCCGATGCCTGTTTCGGCGGCAGCATCTTTAAAACACGCACAGCCTTCGGAAACCAGGCAATGGCTATTGCCCGCCTGAATGAGCTGCCAAGCAGAAAAGGGATGACCAGTGGAACACTTACAGAAGTACCTGATAAAAGTGTGTTCGTTGAATACCTCGTGAAACGGCTCGTTGAAAATCAGGAAAAATATCTGCCCTCCGAACAGTTATTCTACAGTTTCAAACCGGCTGTGCTGAACAACAGCGAGAACATTCCGCAATTTGGTGAAATACACAGTGCCGGAGACGAAGGCGGAGATTTCATTTTTGTCAGGAAAAAATAAATTCATAAATAAATCAGAACTATTATTCATAAGATGAAACACAGGCACTTAATATCCCTGAGAACAGCAGTACTGGCGGGTATCATATTGATCCACACAGGATGGGGGATGGCACAGGAGAAAGAAAAGTTCAGAGCATCCCCCCGGCAGCATGTTAATCTCATCAATCCGCTTGCCGGCCCGGACTCCCGCGACTGGCAGCGGGTACCTGCTGATAGCCGCGGAAATATTGACCAGCTGCTGAGTCCCTTGCGGGTATTACAACCCCAGTCCGGGTACAGTATCCAGGAAAACTGGGATACCATAGGTATCAGGCTCATTACTGTGCCTGCTCTGATAAATTCTGATGGAGGAGGGTACGTTTCGGGAAATAATTTTTTTGGTGACCTTGCCAAGGCTAATTTCATAAAGGAATCCTGGGCAAATTCCTATATTATGGGAGTGTTACTCTGGTTTGGGTATGTCACTGGCAATGAAGCATCCTGGATTGAAGTCTCAATATGGGATGATTCAGGAGGTCCATTTAATAAGGTAGCATCAGAATATATACTTCTTGGGGACGCAATGGTTGATGCTATTTTAGATCAGATGACGTATGTCCAGTTCAGTTCACCTGTACCCAACCCCGGAACTTATTATGCCGGTATTGTTTTACCTCAGGGCGCGTCAGATACCGTGGCACTTTATTCCAGCCGGATTGACGACCTTCCGGAGGGCAATGCATGGGAAATGTGGAGTGACGGCAACTGGCACCCTGTCTCAGATCCTTTGGGCTGGAACCTTGAGTTGACCTTCGGAATATTCCCTGTCGAGTACACGCCTACGTCAGTAGATGAGTATGATGACAATGCCTCAGACTTTCTTTTCAGTATTTTCCCTAATCCGGTCACAGGCCGGTTTTACCTTGAACTTAATAAACCCCTGCCCGGTTCGATGCGGCTGCAGATATTTGACATCACAGGTAATAAGGTTCAGGAAAAATGGTTAGACAACAGCGGGAACAGCAGGTTCCTGGTGGTAGATCCTGTAACGCTTGCAAAAGGTATCTACATAATCCGTCTTGATGCCGGGACTAAGTCGGGAGTAAGAAGCCTGGTCGTTCTGTAGATACTTTAATTTTACATGCTTCACCTGGTATTTTGTCCGGTAGGAATTTCTTCAAGGAACATCTTATCTGTCAGCTTTTTCTGTATAAAATCCAATGCCATGGCCAGGTTCTTTTCTGCCCCTGCAGATAGTCCTTCCATGAATTCCCACTTATATCCCCTTATCTGTAAAAGGTATGTGCGCGGGTATTTATTGAATAACCTGCGACAAAGGGTCAGGATAAATGAAGGAGAGGCTGCATGCGTGGTAAATTCAGGTCGTCCTTCTGACGGAGTCACTTCAGACAACCGGAAATCTTCGATATCCTCATCGGATGCATCAACAAAAATGACAATATCCTTACCGGATATGGTTTCTGCATCTTCTATGTTAAGCTGGTAATTTGACTCCCGGTCAATATTTGGCAGGTTCTCTTTCCTGATCCATTCCCCTATCTTCTCGACGAACCTGTTGCCAAGCCCGTCATCCTGCCGACCGGGATTGCCGTATGCATAAATGAGTATCTGCTTATCGTCAGGCAAGATTATTTTCTTTTTACATCCAACAGGTTACCACCCGCATCATAAAGGGATATTTCGAGGGGCATCTGCCCGAAGGCATGGGTAGCACAGCTCAGGCAGGGGTCGTAGGCTCGTATCCCCACCTCGACGGCGTTCATCATCGGTTCGGTGATCTCCTGCCGGCCTGTCATGTAACTTTTTGCTATATAGCTGACTGCCTCATTCATGGGCTGGTTGTTATTGGTTGTTGAGACGATCAGGTTAGCCATGATGATCTGATCCCTGTCATTGATTTTATAATGATGGAAGAGCGTTCCCCTGGGGGCTTCAATAAGCCCTACACCCTGGCTGGTCTTCTTCCCTTTGGTAACCAGCTCTCCCTTTACGATATCAGGATCCATCAGCAGTTCTTTCATCATCTCAGCTGCATGCAGGACTTCGATCAGCCTTGCCCAGTGCATATGCATCGACATACAGTTGGGTTTGCCGCCGGTATAAGCTTTGAACCGTTCCAGCTCTTTCTGTGCCAGCGGTGTGGATATGAAATCGGCAGTATTGCAGCGGGCCAGCGGACCGACCGTGTACCAACCTTCTTTCTTACCATATTCCTTCAGGTAGGGGAATTTCATATAGCTCCATGTTCGCACTTCCTCGTCAATATAGTCGAGGTAATCCTGGTAATCGACGTCTTTCAGGATTTTTCTTCCTGACGGATCCACTGCCCTCAAAACACCATGGTAGAGATCCATGGCCCCGTCCTTCCTTACCAGGCTGAGGTGGTTGGAAGGGAAGACCGAGAAGTTGTCTATTAATTCCTTGTTTTTCTTATGGTAATTCCTGAAAAAATCAAGGGCTGCAAGCGACCATTCAATCATCTTGTCAGCATTCAGCGGATCGGGCCCATGGAGGAAGCTGTCCCTCTCCACCTCAGTCAGGTGCCTGTTTATCCCTCCGGGGATGGCCCCCGTGCCATGGATCTTCTTGCCGGCAGTAGCCAGTATGATCTCTTGTCCAAATTTCCGCATCATCACACCCTGCACCGCCAGATCCCTGTTTTCCATTGCCACACCGATGATATTTCTTTTCAGTGGATCGCCGTCAATGCCAAAGAGCAGGTCGGGAGAGGCAAGATGGAAGAAATGCAGGGAATGGGACTGGAATATCTGTCCGTAGTGCATCAGGCGCCGCATCTTTTCGGCGGTAGGGGTGAGACCCTCACCGGTGCCGGCACCAACGATCACATCCAGCGCTTTTGCTGCTGCCAGGTGGTGCGACACCGGGCAGATACCGCACAGTCTCTGTACCAGGACAGGCATCTCCCAGTAAGGCCTGCCCTGTACAAACCGTTCAAAACCCCTGAACTCGACAATATGCAACCTTGTCTGTGCGACATTATTCTCATCATCCAGGTGTATGGTCACCTTCCCGTGTCCTTCAACACGGGTTACCGGTTCAATAGTTATCTTACGTCCCATAGTTATATTATTAATCGAATTTTATTACCTCGTAAGGAAGCTCGGCTTCTGTCCCCTTGATCAGTGACACAAGGGTCTCCCATATAAGATCGGCCCTCGGGGGGCATCCCGGCAGGAAATAATCGATCCTGACCACTTCATGACTCGGATAGACCCTGTCCAGGATCATGGGCAGCTCCTCATCATTGGGGATGATATGTTCGGTGTTGGCGGTGACAGACGGCCCGGTAAGATAGGCCTCACGGAGACATTCCTTGATGGGAATGCCGTTCCTCATGGCGGGCAGCCCTCCCATGATAGCACATTCACCGACGGAAACAAGTATTTTGCAGTGCTTACGGAATTCCTTCAGCACATGAACATTTTCACTGTTGCAGCAGCCTCCTTCAATAAGTCCGATATCGCAATTCCTTGTGAAGGTCTTGATATCGTCTATCGGTGATTTATTGAACTCAACCAGTTCAATCAGTTGTAAAATCCTGTCGTCAATATCGAGTATTGACATATGACATCCAAAGCATCCAGCAAGAGATGTCGTTGCTACGACCGGTTTGCTCATCAGGTGGTGTTTTATTGTTTACTTGTTAATTTTTTCTATATCACTGCCGATAGGTTCTTTATCGTATTTCCTTTCGCCGATGGGAGTGATGAATCCTTTCTCCCTCACCAGTATGGAACCGACCGGACAGATATTCATGGCCTCATTGGCTTTTTCCCAGCTCATGCCGGCAGCCAGCTGCGGATCAACCACTACTTCTGCTTTATTGCTCCTGTAACGGTAAGCGAAGAAGCTCCTTCCCTGTTCGTCTTTTATACCTCTTATACAACGCTTGCAGAGGATACACCTGTTCTGCTCCTTGATGATCTTTGAATGGGAAGCATCAACAGCTTTTTCGGGGAAAGCATAGGGGAACCGGGGGGCCATCATCCGGAAACGATAGGCCAGGGCCTGTAACTCACAGTTGCCGCTCTTCTCGCATGCCGGGCAGAAATGATTTCCCGAGACAAACAGCAGTTCAATGATTTGGGTACGTATGCCGTTAAGCTCCTCAGTGTTGTTCTCGATCACCATCCCTTCGTAAACCGGGGTTGTGCAGGCAGTCATAGGGCGGCCGCCGACTTTAATCGTGCAGACGCGGCATGAGGATTTCGGCTTTAACCCGGGATAATTGCACAAGGTAGGAATATACACACCGTTTTCGCGCGCAGCCTCAACCAGCATTTTCCCTTCCTGGGTGCTGCATTCCCTGCCATCAATTTTAAATGTTACTTTTGTCGCCATTGCTATATGTTTTTTTTAATTTTCTGATCAGATTATGGGGGGCCTTCCTGCTGCTTCGCATGATTCTTTTACTGCCTCAGCCAGGCTGAAGCCTGTGTCAAAATCCTTGTCCTTCTGAACGAGTGATTCATACAGGTACCTGAAGCTTTTCAGGCTGGTTATGATCGGATTTGCTGCTGTCTGACCCAGTCCGCACCTGTCG